>Ga0182742_1004053_pt1 | contig 13630 bp, 17 predicted proteins | sample eDN5th37CBELigMG_FD_128880 | JGI IMG/M metagenome (GOLD analysis project Ga0182742, IMG submission 128880) | Enriched Miracle-Growth compost microbial communities from Emeryville, California, USA - eDNA 5th pass 37_C BE-Lig MG (version 2)... ... | reverse complement strand
GGCTATAAAATCCGTGAAGCACAAATGCAAAAAATTCCATTTATGCTTGTTGTAGGTGACAATGAAATGGGAGAAAAAGCGGTAAATGTCCGTAAATACGGTGAGCAGAAATCTGAGACTATGTCCTTTGATGCTTTCCTTTCAGCGATCCTACAGGAAGTAAAAAAATAAAAAAAGCTTGTCAAACATAATGGTGCATGCTAGAATGAATTTCGTTGCACTATTCTAGTTGCACCGTTTGACAGTTATCATCATAGATGTTATACTTTTGTAGGTAATTGAATACTTGTTTGAGAAAGTAGAGGCACCCGCTTCTCACCTGATTGACGCAAATTGCAGTTGGTAGGTCTTACGTTCATTAATCATTAATGTGTAAATGAATTGTAATAGTGTGGGTGTGTATGCATTCACACTTTTTTGTTTGTCTCAAATCTGTAAAATGCGCAAGATTTCAAACGAGGCATTCTTTAAAAAACCTTGGAGGTGGCTAATTATTAGCAAAGACATGATGGTAAACGAAGGCATTCGTGCCCGCGAAGTTCGTTTGATTGGTCAAAACGGTGATCAGCTTGGAATTAAATCCAAAAATGAAGCATTAGAAATTGCTGCAAGAGCAAATCTTGATCTTGTATTGGTTGCACCTAACGCGAAACCACCTGTATGTCGTATAATGGACTACGGTAAATTCCGTTTTGAGCAACAGAAGAAAGAAAAAGAAGCTCGTAAAAACCAAAAGGTTATCAATATTAAGGAAGTTAGACTTAGTCCGACAATTGATGAGCATGATTTTAATACAAAGCTTCGTAACGCAATTAAATTCCTTGAAAAGGGCGACAAAGTTAAAGCGTCTATTCGCTTTAAAGGTCGTGCGATTACACATAAAGAAATCGGTCAACGTGTTTTAGATCGTTTTTCTAAAGCTTGTGCTGAAGTAGCTACGATTGAATCCCACCCAAAAATGGATGGAAGAAGCATGTTTTTAGTACTAGCACCTAAAATCGAAAAGTAATGAATTGAGGAGGAACTCCCTATGCCAAAAATGAAAACACACCGTGGTACTGCAAAGCGTTTTAAGAAAACAGGATCTGGTAAACTTAAACGTTCACATGCATACACAAGCCACTTATTCGGAAATAAATCTCAAAAGCAAAAGCGTAAGCTTCGTAAAGCTACATTAGTTAGCAAAGGCGATTTCAAACGTATTCGCCACATGTTAGACAACATTAAATAATCGGTTATTGATCTTAGGAGGGAAACAAAATGCCAAGAGTAAAAGGCGGAACTGTTACACGCAAACGTCGTAAAAAGGTATTAAAATTAGCTAAAGGTTATTTCGGTTCAAAACACACTTTATATAAAGTTGCAAACCAACAAGTAATGAAATCATTAATGTATGCTTACCGTGACCGTCGTCAAAAGAAACGCGACTTCCGTAAGCTATGGATTACTCGTATCAACGCAGCTGCTCGTATGAACGGACTTTCTTACAGCCGTTTAATGCACGGGTTAAAAGTAGCTGGTATCGAAGTAAACCGCAAAATGCTTGCTGACCTAGCTGTTAGCGATGAGAAAGCATTTGCAGAATTAGCAACTGTAGCTAAAAACAACTTAAAATAAAAAAGCGGAAGCGACTTGACCAGAAATGAGGAAACTGGATACTGCGACTACGAGGCGTAATTTGCCTTTGCCGGAGGAGTTGAAGTTTCCTGAATTTCTAGTTGCTGAAGCTAGACTACAAATAAGTCTAGGTAAAAAGGTTACTCCCATTGTAAAATGAGAGTAACCTTTTTTGTTTTAGTCAATAACGGAGGAATAATAATGAGCTATCTCTTTTTCATCTATGTAATTCTAAATATATATGGATTCTTACTTATGTATATTGATAAAAATAGAGCTAGAAATAACAAATGGCGCATTTCTGAAAAGCATATTTGGGTTGTCGCCATTGTAGGTGGTGCACTAGGGGCAACCTTTGGGATGAGACAATTTCGCCATAAAACAAAGCATAAGCAATTTGTCATCATGCTTCCCATTCTTTCAATTGTTACGATAGCCCTTTATACATATATTTTAGTTAACCTGTCATAACAACTTGTACGTTTGTATATGCTTAAATAGCACCGAAGTAACCTAACGAAAGAGAGGTGAGTTGTGTATTTGGATGAAACAATGACACTTCTGTTTGTTTTTATTGAATCCACTGGACTGCTTGCCCCCATTATATTTATTGGGATACATCTTATTCGTCCCTTCTTTTTCATTCCAGTACCTGTAATATGTATTGTCGGGGGAATATTATTTGGATCCGTATTTGGAACGATCTATTCCATCCTAGGTTTAACCATGCTTAGCATTCTTTTCTATTTTTTATATAGTCAAGTTCCTAGATTGTCGCAAAAAATTACAAATCTTAAGCAAAAATGGTTGGGTGAACGAGTGAATTTTACGATTGGGCAAATTGCAATCTTACGTCTTATTCCTTTTATTAATTTTCATCTTTTATCATTGTGCATCAAAGATGTGACTCGAAATTTCCGAGAATATGCCAAAGGCTCCTTCTATACAAATATCCCAGTAGCTCTTCTTTACACCGTTTTCGGACAATTTATCCGTGAATTCTCCACGACAGTTATTCTTGCTATTCTCCTTGCACTAACTCTATTGTTCTATTTACTTAGAGAAAAACAAGTCATTATCAAATGGCATGAATTTTTCAAACCTAAAACAGGTAGATCTTATCAATGAAAAACAGTCGTGAGTTAACGCTCACGACTGTTTTCTTTAATAAGTTCTTTTATCGGACTTTTCCAATCAATTTTAGCATGCGGGTATACTTCACTAATCCTACGTTCAATGTATTGAAAATCTGTATAATTTAATCCCTTTAGATTGTCGTCTTTGGCCCAGACAAAAATCGAGACAACTTCAAACGATTTCTTCGTTGTTCCTAAATATTTTTCTCCCTCAAATAAAACTCCCTTATATGTTAATAAAAAGTTTTTATGAACATTTGCAAGATCGTCAAGCCAGTAGAATTCTCGTTTTTCTTGAGCAAGTTCAAGTTTCCTCTTTGGGTTAAGGACATACTTAAAAATCCGATATAATAAGAAAATAATAAGAAGTAATAGTACAAAACGAATAAGTAGGACAAACATAAGAGGACTCCCTCCATTCTCAATCTGCCAACATATACGATTGAAACAGTTAAAAGGTTTCAAGTTTTGATTAATTTGCTATAATTTTTTTAGTTTGTTTTTTATTGAGGAGGACTACTTATGACATATAACTTAAAAGTAATGCTGTTAAACGAGGATGCAAGGCTCCCGTTACAAGCAAACCCAGGTGATGCAGGATTGGATTTATTTTCTGCTGAAGAAAAAGTAATTAAACCTGGAGAGGCTGAATTAATTAAAACGGGAATCAAAATTGAGCTGCCTCCAGGAACAGAGGCCCAAGTAAGACCAAGAAGCGGACTAGCACTAAAACATTCGGTTACTGTTTTAAATAGCCCTGGAACAATTGATGAAGGGTACCGTGGGGAAGTCGCTGTTATATTAATTAATCATGGCAAAAAGGACTTTGTGGTAGAAAAACAAATGCGTATTGCGCAGATGGTCATTGCCCAGGTCGCTCAGGTTAATTTACAACAAGTGGAGGAAGTAACAACTTCTGAAAGAGGTGAAGGTGGTTTTGGGTCTAGTGGGACGAAATAAAAAGTCCCTGATTGCTCAATTGCCACCATTTTCTGTATAATAAAATGGTGATCAAACTTAGGAAAGTTAGGTGATTTATTAATGACAAAGCTTGATGAAACATTAACGATGCTTAAAGATCTTACCGATGCAAAAGGAATTCCTGGTAATGAACGAGAGCCGCGTGAAATCATGAAAAAATACATAACACCATATTCTGATGAAATTTCGTACGATGGGATTGGAAGCATTATTGCAAAAAAGGCGGGTAATGCAGTAGGTCCAAAAGTAATGATTGCAGGACATTTAGATGAAGTAGGTTTCATGGTAACACAAATAGATGATAAAGGATTTCTGCGTTTCCAAACCGTTGGAGGCTGGTGGTCACAGGTTATGCTTGCACAACGTGTAACCGTTGTCACGAGTAAAGGTGATATTACGGGCGTTATTGGCTCAAAACCACCACATATATTATCTGCTGAAGCACGTAAAAAGCCTGTAGAAATTAAGGATATGTTTATTGATATTGGTGCATCAAGTCGTGAACAAGCTCTTGAATTTGGTGTGAAACCTGGTGATCAGGTGGTGCCATATTTTGAATTCACAGTTATGAATAATGAAAAAATGCTACTAGCAAAAGCTTGGGATAACCGAATCGGCTGTGCAATTGCAATTGACGTTCTAAAATATCTGAAGAATGAAGAACATCAAAACGTTGTATATGGTGTTGGTTGTGTACAAGAAGAAGTCGGTCTTCGTGGTGCAAAAACAGCTGCAACGATGATTAAACCTGATATTGCGATTGCAGTTGATGTAGGTATTGCAGGCGATACTCCTGGGATTTCTGAAAAAGAAGCAATGAGTAAAATGGGAGAAGGTCCACAAATCATTTTATACGATGCTTCTATGGTTTCTCACAAAGGATTGCGTGATTTTGTTGTTGGAGTGGCTGATGAGCTAAGTATTCCATACCAATTTGATGCGATTGCAGGTGGTGGAACAGATGCTGGAGCAATCCACATTACATTAGAAGGCGTTCCATCATTAGCGATTACAATCGCAACTCGTTACATTCATTCACACGCAGGAATTCTTCACCGTGATGATTATGAAAATGCTGTTAAGTTAATTGCAGAAGTAATCAAACGTCTTGATCAAGAGACTGTCAACAAAATTAAATTTGAATAAGAACAAGTAAAGCCGATGAGTTTATCATCGGCTTTTTCTAACTACTGCTTTAATCCTTGCTCTAATGTTGCAAGCATTTCTTGCTTATCCTCTTGGCTTGCATTTTGCCAAATGACTTCAAACAAAACACCTAAACCAGGAAGCATTTTTTCTTCGCCACTTTGGATAGCATCTACTATTGTATCTTCTAATTCAGCCTGAGAATTTCCTGTGACATTGTGCTTTACAGCATGTCTTAAGTTTAAGTTCATTCACATGCACACCTTTCATATGTAACTTTTTCTTTACTATGATTTACGTTATACCGTTTTATTATGTATCTTTGTTAGGATATAATGGAAAAAGAATTAGCAAAAAGGAGCAATTGACAAGTTGAAACGAATCGAATCAAATAAAAATCCTCAAATAAAACAATGGAAAAAACTACATACAAAAAAGGAACGTGACAAATCAAGAACTTTTATGATAGAAGGATTTCATTTAGTAGAAGAGGCATTAAAAAGTGATGTAGTCATCCAAGAATTGATTATAAGTGAAACAACAGACATCCCATCAGAGTGGATTGTAGATGATTTATCAATCACGATTGTGACGGAAAAAATCATGCAGGAAATAAGTGATACTGATACTTCTCAAGGAGTTGCTGCAGTTTGTGAGCAATACTCGGTAAAAGAAGGTGGAAAGATCTCTAGGCTCTTATTAATAGATGCTGTACAGGATCCCGGTAATCTAGGGACGATGATTCGAACGGCAGATGCAGCAGGAATTGATGCAGTCATTATTGGTGAAGGAAGCGTTGATGTCTATAACTCAAAGGTCATTCGTTCTACACAAGGCTCCATATTTCATATACCTATTATAAAAGAAAATCTTCACGACACTATCTTAAAACTTAAACAAAATGGGATTAAAGTATATGGAACATCTTTAAAAGATGCAGTTGATTATAAACAAGCGTCTGTTGGAGAGTCATTTGCATTGATTGTTGGAAATGAAGGAAATGGAGTCGAGCCAGAATTACTAGATAAAACAGATCAAAACCTTTATATCCCAATCTTCGGTAGAAGTGAATCATTAAACGTTGCAGTAGCAGCAGGGATTTTACTGTATCATTTACGATAAAGAGGGGGGAGTATAATAAACGACTTTTTCGGAAGTTCCGTTATCGGAGACCCGTTTCGGTGGTTAGCTCTTTCACATGTTGTGATGTTAGGCTTATTGTTTGCTTCAGGGATAGTTTTATTTATTTTTCGAGCAACACTCACAAAGAGAAAATCAGCAATCCGTTATTCCTTAGCTTTCTTTTTATTAGCAAGCGAACTATCTCTTTACATATGGTATTTGAAAACGGGAGTATGGGATCCAGTAGATTCATTGCCATTTCAGCTATGCTCAATCTCATTGTTTTTAAGTATCATCATGTTGTTAACACGAAAGTTTTTTTTATTTGAAATTACGTATTTCCTAGGCATTGGTGGTGCTCTACAAGCAATGCTTACACCAGAGCTTGCTTATGATTTTCCACATTATCGCTATTTTCATTTTTTTCTAGCACATATCGCCATCATACTAGCGAGCTTGTACATGATTTGGTATGAGAATTGTAGGCCGGCTTTCACATCTATTTGGAAGGCATTTGCTGCTTTAAATGTTATTGCAATAGTTGTCTTTTTTATTAACAAAGCAACAGGTGGAAATTATATGTTTCTCGCACGAAAGCCAATAAATCCAAGCCTAATCGATTTTTTGGGTCCGTACCCTTGGTATATTTTATCCTTGGAAATAGTCGCATTGTTTATGTTTTTTATTCTCTATCTCCCATTTATACGAAAAAAGAATTAAAATGGGTTTGATTTGTACAACAAAGATACGTATAATATAATTTATATGCTTACATAAAATCTGTGTTTTAAAAAGTCGATGCTTATCATTTGGTGACTTTTTAAACATCCTTATATCGTAAAAACAGTGATAGAGACCAGTAACTTTCCACTCACTATCTAGGGAGAAAATGCCGAGACTGCAAGCATTTTTATAGAAGAAGAAAGTGAATTCACCTCTTGAGTTGGCACTGGGACCGTTTTGTCATTCAAAACGTAAAGGTGTACCGGCATTTGCCGTTATCGAAACGAAGTGAACAATTAGTATTTGATAATTGTTAACAAGGGTGGTACCACGAATCTAAACCTCGTCCCTTTTTTGGGATTGAGGTTTTTTATTTTGTCTTGATGTCTAGCTCCAGGCGCCATCGGCTCGAGGTCACAAGCCCATGCCAGGATGGCTAGGATTCCAGTGCTATGCACAGGACGTGTATACTTTTAGCTGGAATTGGGGCGCCTTGTGCTTTTCTAAGAAAAAAGGAGGAATTATGAATGCAAGAAAGATTACTTGAGCTGAAAGAAGAAGCTCTGGCAAAAGTCGAAGCTTCAACGAATCTTAAAGAATTAAACGATATTCGTGTTGCGTATTTAGGAAAAAAAGGACCTATCACTGAAGTACTAAGAGGGATGGGCAAGCTTTCTGCCGAAGAGCGTCCTAAAATGGGTGCGCTTGTGAATGAAGTAAGAGAGCAAATTACTGAAAAATTAACTGCAAAGCAGGAGTTACTTGAAAAAGAAGAAGTTGAAAAAAGACTTGCTTCTGAAACAATCGATGTGACCTTACCTGGAAGACCGATTAAGGTAGGTGGACCTCATCCACTTACTAAGGTAATTGAAGAAATTGAAGATCTTTTCCTTGGTATGGGTTATTCAATCGCTGAGGGGCCAGAAGTCGAGAAAGATTATTACAATTTTGAGGCCTTAAATTTACCGAAGGACCACCCAGCAAGGGACATGCAGGATTCATTTTACATCACTGAGGATATTTTACTTCGTACCCAAACGTCTCCTGTTCAAGCAAGAACAATGGAAAAGCATAAAGGAAAAGGACCTGTAAAAATCATCTGTCCTGGTAAAGTATACCGCCGAGACAACGATGATGCGACACATTCCCATCAATTCACTCAAATTGAAGGATTGGTTGTGGATGAAAACATTCGTATGAGTGACCTTAAAGGTACTTTAAATACGTTTGCAAAGAAAATGTTTGGTGAAGATCGTGAAATCCGTCTACGTCCAAGCTTCTTCCCATTCACTGAGCCTTCAGTAGAGATGGACATCTCATGCTTTAAATGTGGTGGAGATGGCTGTAATGTTTGTAAGAAAACAGGCTGGATTGAAATTTTAGGTGCTGGTATGGTTCATCCAAATGTACTTGAAATGTCTGGATTTGATTCAAAGAAATATACAGGCTTCGCGTTCGGAATGGGCCCAGAGCGTATTGCAATGTTAAAATACGGAATTGATGATATTCGTCATTTATACACAAATGATAATCGTTTCATCAAACAATTTAATCGGGCTTAAGGAGGGAAAAAACATGTTTGTTTCATATAAATGGTTACAAGAATACGTTGATTTATCAGGTGTAACTGCTGAAGAATTAGCAGAGAAAATCACTAGAAGTGGAATTGAAGTTGAAGGTGTCGATCATTTAGGGGAAGGCATTAGCGGAATTGTTGTCGGTCATGTATTAGAATGTGAGCAACATCCCAATGCTGATAAATTAAATAAATGTCAAGTCGATTTAGGTGAAGGTGAACCTGTTCAAATTATTTGTGGTGCACCAAATGTTGCAAAAGGCCAAAAGGTGGTCGTGGCAAAGGTAGGAGCTGTACTTCCAGGTAACTTCAAAATCAAAAAGGCGAAGCTTCGAGGTGAAGAATCAAATGGTATGATTTGTTCCCTACAAGAGCTTGGCATTGAATCAAAACTTGTTTCAAAAGAATATTCAGAAGGTATCTTTGTATTTCCACATGATGTTGAGCCAGGAGCGGACGCGATTGCCCAACTAAATCTTGATGACAAAGTTCTTGAGTTAGGACTAACACCTAATCGTTCTGATGCTATGAGCATGTTGGGGGTTGCTTATGAAGTTGCAGCTATTCTAGGCAGAGAAGTTAAACTTCCACAACCAAAAGTAATAACCTCAGAGGAAAAAGCGGAGGATTATATTTCAATTGCTGTTGATGCAAAGGAAGATAATCCATTATATGTGGCGCGAGTTATAAAGAACGTTAAAATCGGTCCATCACCATTGTGGCTTCAAGCACGCCTGATGGCAGAAGGAATTCGACCACACAATAATGTAGTTGATATTACAAATTATATTTTATTAGAATATGGCCAACCTTTACATGCCTTTGATTATGATCGACTAGGCTCTAATGAAATTCTTGTAAGACGTGCAAATAACGGAGAAAAGATTACAACATTAGACGATGTAGAGCGTACATTAACGAACGAACACCTTGTTATTACAAATGGAACGGTGCCAGTTGCCCTTGCAGGTGTAATGGGTGGAGCAAATTCTGAAGTAAAAAATGACACAACAACAGTATTAATAGAGTCTGCTTATTTTACAGGAAGTACAATCCGTAAGTCTTCTAAGGATCACGGATTACGCAGTGAGGCAAGTGCTCGCTTTGAAAAAGGAATTGATCCAAATCGTACTCGTGAAGCAGCTGACCGTGCTGCTGAGCTAATGGCAGAGCTTGCTGGCGGTGTGGTTCTTGATGGTGTTGTAGCAGTGGATACTCTTGATATTCAACCTGTAGAAGTATCGGTTTCACTAGAGAGAATTAATAAAGTGTTAGGAACTGAGATAACAAAAGAAAAAGTAGAAGAGATTTTTACAAACCTACAATTCCCATTTACTGTGGATAACAATACGTTCCATGTTACTGCACCAACTCGCAGACCTGACATTACGATTGAAGAGGATTTAATCGAAGAAGTTGCGCGGTTATTCGGTTATGATGAGCTACCAACAACACTCCCAGTTGGCGAATCAAATCCTGGCAGATTAACGGATTACCAAGCTAAGCGTCGTTTAGTTAGAAGATATCTAGAAGGTGTAGGCTTATATCAAAGCACCACATATTCACTTACTAGTGCTGAAAAAGTTACTAAATACGCACTTGAAAAAAGCGAACCTATACGTTTAGCAATGCCAATGAGCGAGGAACGTAGTCTTTTAAGACTTAGTCTTCTTCCTCATTTATTAGAAGTTGTTTCACATAACCTCGCTCGCCAGATTGACAGTGTAGCTACTTATGAAACTGGTGCGGTATTCATTACTAGACCTGGCCAGGAACTACCTGAAGAGAGAGAACATCTTGCGATAGCTCTTACAGGTTCGTGGTTATCACCAACATGGCAGGGTGAGAAAAAAGCAGTGGACTTCTATGTGGTTAAAGGTATTGTAGAAGGTCTATTTGAAAAGTTAGGTCTTGGAAATAGAACATCATTCCTTCAAGCAAGAGTGGAAGATATGCATCCTGGTCGTACAGCTACTGTATTATTAGACAATAAGGAAATCGGATTTATTGGTCAAATTCATCCAAATGTCCAAAAAGACTTAGATTTAACACCGACTTATGTGGTTGAATTATCATTAAAGGATGTCTTGGAAGCAGATGTAGAAGAAATACTCTACCAGCCAATTCCAAGATACCCATCAATGACTCGTGACATCGCACTTGTCGTGGACAATTCAGTTGCTGCAGGTGATATGAAGCAGGTCATTATTGAAGCGGGTGGAAAGTTACTCCGCGATGTTACGATCTTTGACCTATATGAAGGAGAGCGTATGGAGCCTGGTAAAAAATCAGTTGCATACTCGATCAAATACTTTGATCCAGAACGTACTCTAACAGAGGAAGAAGTAACAAAAGCACATGAAAAAGTACTAAAGGCAGTTGCAGAGAAATTTGATGCAACATTGCGTTCATAAAAAAATGGAGTGGGTATTTTATCCCACTCCATTTTTAATTTGTCTAGCTTCAGACGTCGTCGGTTCTATGATCTAAGCCTAATATTTCGGAAGGTTGGGGGCATCTTATGCTTGTCGACCAAAGTTGCCCTCCTTTCTTATCTTATATCCCAGCTATTTTCTTCGCTTTTCCTGTGTTTGCAAAATGTAGTTTGGTATACGTGCGCAGTGCACCAACACCATGCTTTTTTATTAGCTTAGCTGCAACAACATCAACCTGAGCACCGGCCCCTTTTTTTAACTCCAAACCGCACTTCTCACTTAATTTATCAAATTCTTTTATGAATGCATAACGAGCGATAATTGAAGCAGCAGCGACTGATAGGTGTACGCCCTCAGCCTTTGTGCTGAAATAAACCTTATCCTTAATTATTTCCTTTTGACCAGAAAGATGTCTAAAATACACGTCTGGAACAGCGAACTGATCGATTAGAATACCATCGGGTGTGGAGGGTGCAATTTTTTTCAAGACATGTGCGATTGCTTGGTTATGTAATAAGGCCTTCATCTTTCCTTGAGTCATCCCTTTAGCTTGAAGTTCATTGTATTTTTCATTATGTAAAATTAACAGACTATAAGGGATGACATGAATAATCGATTCGGCAATCTCACAAATTTGTTTGTCGTTTAAATCCTTTGAATCTTTAACCCCAAGTTCCTTCAATAGCTCGAACTTATCATTGGAAACAAATGCAGCAACGACTGTCATCGGTCCAAAGTAGTCACCTGTCCCAACTTCATCCGAACCAACCATTGATAATGTTCCGATATTTGCTGGCAAGCCACTATTCTTTGGAACTGGTTTGTTAGTTGTGGTCGTTTTACTGGACGTAACAGAGCTGTCCCATTTTGCAGCTTCACTTAAAGCACTATTTCCTTGAAACAATACTATCCCAGATTTATAAGCTGTAATTGTACAGCTAGGGAGTTTGGCGACAAATAATCCTCCCTGTGGGACCTTATCTTGCAATTGACTTTTATAATCCGTCTTCATTTTTTCTATCGTTTCGAGGGTACATTTTAATACAGTATTAGACAAAAATAACATCTCCTACTATTTTTGGATAAAATTCTACATGTTCTATCATAACGTTTGTTGAGATTTCTTTCCATAAATATCACGTTCATGGTATTATTATCTGTAGGATTGACTAGAATGGAGGCCAAATACTTGTCACAGCCACAAAAAACAAGAACCACTGTAGATATATATGGACAGCAATACTCAATTATCGGGTCTGAGAGCACAAGTCATATTCGCCTTGTGGCCTCAATTGTCGATGATAAAATGAGAGAAATTAGCGGAAAAAACCCGACACTTGATATTAATAAACTAGCAGTATTAACAGCAGTTAATATTGTTCATGAACATCTAAAGTTAAAAGAAGACTATGAAAACCTTGAAAAACTCTTAGAACAAGCAAAAAATGAAAAGGATTGAAGTGATATGTTCGATTTAGTTTTGATTATTATCCTCTTAATGGGATTCTTAGTTGGTTTAAGAAGAGGGTTTATCCTTCAAATCGTTCATCTTACTGGCTTTATTGTTGCATTTATCGTCGCATATCTCTATTATGATGAACTTATGCCAAAATTAGTATTATGGATTCCATATCCATCATTCGGCGACGCCGAGACAATGAAATTTTTATTTGAAAGTACAAATTTAGAAACGTCTTATTATCGTGCTATTGCTTTTGCAATTATTTTCTTTGTTACAAAGTTCCTATGGCAGATTATAGGATCGATGTTAGATTTCCTTGCAAATCTACCAATTTTAAAACAAATTAACGGGTGGGCTGGCGGCCTACTAGGATTTGTTGAGGTATACCTCATTGTTTTTATTGTGCTTTATATCGGAGCTTTACTACCAGTTGAAATGGTTCAGTCTAATCTCAATGATTCATTTATGGCGAAAATGATCGTACAACACACACCATTCTTCACTGGAAAAATTAAGGACATGTGGATTTGACAAGTAATTAGTAACTGACTCCTCTATTTAGTTAGAGGAGTTTTTTTTGTCAAAAATGAAAAAGCTGATACATTAAGTGACTTTTTCGCAAAAAATCTGTATCATTTTGGATAGTTAATCGTATGGAATGATAGGTAGGTGCTAACAGTGACTATTAATAAAAAAGATGTAATCCGTCTATTAGAGACAATTGCAATATATATGGAGCTAAAAGGGGATAACCCATTTAAAATTTCAGCTTTTCGTAAAGCAGCAGCTGCATTGGAAAATGATGATCGAAGTTTATCTACCATTGAAGACTTCACAACACTCCCTGGTATAGGAAAAGGAACCGCAGCTGTGATTACAGAGTACATAGAAACTGGCAGCTCAAACGTACTAACTGAATTAAAAGAAAAAGTGCCAGAAGGACTCATCCCTTTGTTAGACCTGCCAGGTCTTGGCGGCAAAAAAATAGCTAAGCTTTATCAAGAACTGGCTATTGAAGATATGGAAATGTTAAAACAAGCATGCTTAAACGAAAAAATTCAAAATCTTGCAGGTATTGGTAAGAAAACAGAAGAAAAAATACTCGCTTCCATCGAGGAATATGGCAAACGACCAGAGCGCTTGCCAATTGCTCTCATGCTAGCGCTCGCTGAAGAAATCGAGGAACAATTAAGTAAGATGGATGGAATCTCAACTTTCTCTCGAGCAGGTAGTCTGCGCAGAATGAGAGAAACGATAAAGGACCTTGATTTCATTATTGCAACAAATGAACCTGAAAAAGTACGGGAACAACTATTAAGTCTTAATGGCATAAGTGGTGTCATTGCAAGCGGAGATACAAAGGTTTCCGTTCAAATTTCGTATAGTTATGATATTTCGGTTGATTTTCGTCTTGTGAAACCACATGAATTTG
>Ga0182742_1004052_pt1 | contig 13632 bp, 8 predicted proteins | sample eDN5th37CBELigMG_FD_128880 | JGI IMG/M metagenome (GOLD analysis project Ga0182742, IMG submission 128880) | Enriched Miracle-Growth compost microbial communities from Emeryville, California, USA - eDNA 5th pass 37_C BE-Lig MG (version 2)... ... | reverse complement strand
CTTTTTTCTCTTAATAACATCATCAGTTCGTCTATGGTCAATTGATTTTTCTTCATCTCTTCTTCAAGAACTTCCCCATTTCTGATCATGATGGACGGCCTTCCGTCTGTCATTTGTTGAAAGTTTCTAGACTTTAAACCAATAAATGCTAAAACTACAGGAAAAAGCCCCCAAACGGCTAAAGAGGTAATCCCGTTTAAGATTTTAACATTTTGCTCGATCGACATTTCAGCAGCAATAGACCCGATTGTTATTCCAACGCAATAATCAAAAAAAGTAAGATGCGAAATCTGCCTTTTTCCCATTAAACGCGTTAAAAATAGCAATACTACAAATGCGATTACAGAACGAATTAAAATGACGATAACCTCTGGCACTGAAATCCTCCGTCCCTTATCAAGTGAAAATTCTATCTTATTATTGGACATTATAAGAATTACCATTCGAATATTTAGGAGGATGTGCAAGTAGATGAAAAAGTATTCGATTATTATATTAATAGCCATTCTATTATTAGGATGTACCAATCAATTAGGCAGAGAGGAGTTTGATGAGAAAATTGCAAACTTGGAGCAATCCATAAATAAAGAGGATTGGGATGTTGCAAAAAAACAAATGGAGGATTTGACTAATTTTTATGATCATAATCTTTGGAAAGTACAATTAGTTGGCGGTGAAGGTGAATATAAAGATCTTTATGAAGCTTTTGGCAAATTAAAGGTACTCATTGAGGAAAAAGATCGTACTCTTTCAAGAATGGAATTGGAAACTGTAAAAACACTAATTGATCATATTTATTCAATATAGGAATTGGTAGAGAGATGTCTTGGAGGAACTAGGCGGAGGGTGCTTTAGAGTCGTCTTAAAAAGAGCCCGCCTAGTAAATGCCATAAGTACAAATAGTGAACAGCCCTCCACATGACTAGAATGGATCTCAATGTTTATGCAGAAAAAGATTACGGTTTGGTTAGAGTTTCGGTTGGTTTCTCCTCCACTTGCCATTGATTTTTTATTATCAAGGAGCAGTCCCATTTTAAGTGAAAAATTGTTCTGTAACTCCATCCTTCAACCATTTCGCGGTCAATGTTTCCGACTTGACCATCTCTTCTGGTGTGCCTTCAAACAGAATGTGTCCACCTTGTTTTCCTCCACCTGGACCCAATTCGATTACCCAGTCGCTCGCCGCGATAAAATCTAGATTGTGTTCAATGATGATGACGGAATTCCCTCTATTGACGAGTGTTTGAAAAACCTCTAAAAGTTTTCCATTATCTTTTGCGTGCAGTCCTAAGGATGGCTCGTCTAATAAGTAGATTTGTCCTTCTTTTTGCAAGTGACTTGCGAGTTTAAGTCGTTGGATTTCGCCTCCGCTTAGAGAACTGGTTGTTTGTCCTAAAGTTAGATACCCTAACCCTACGTCTTTTAGCGTATTCACTCTTTTTATGATCTTTGGCATTGTAAAATAGCTCATCGCTTCGTCGATTGTTAAGTCTAAAATCTCTACGATATTTTTATCTTGATAGCGATAAGAGAGTGATTCGTCTGAATATCTTGTACCGCCACATGCTTCACACGGAACCGTCACTGGATCGGCAAATGCTACGTCTGGCGTTAAAACTCCTTTTCCTTTGCAAATAGCACAGGCGCCTAAAGAGTTAAAGCTGAACAAACCTGCTGGCTGTCCTGTTGCTTTTGAAAAGATCGAGCGAACTTCATCCATGATTCCCATGTAGGTAGCCAGTGTCGAACGGTTCGAAATTCCAATGCTACCTTGCCCCACCATGATGGTTTCTGGATACTTTTCTGTAAATGCACCGAACATTAAAGAGCTCTTCCCTGAACCGGATACTCCACATATCGAGACTAAGACATTTTTAGGAAGATCGACGCTTATCTTTTTTAAGTTATTATTACAAGCATTTTTTAATGTAAAATAACCTTCTATCTTCCTAGGTTTTTTGTTGATCCTTAACTTGTGGTTTAAGTTGGTTGCAGCCTTTGAGTCTTTTAGTCCGGCTAATTTCCCCTGATAAACCACTTCTCCTCCATTCGCACCTGCTCCTGGCCCCATCTCAATGATTTCATCCGCTGCTTTTATGACGGAAAGATCGTGTTCAATGACAATAACGGTATTATGCTGGGCTTTAATCTTTTTCATCATGTGGATGACCATATCCACTTCTTCTGGATGAAGTCCTGCACTTGGTTCGTCAAATATGTAGGTAAGATTGTTAAGGCTACTTCCTAAATGACGAGCAATTTTTACCCTTTGAGCTTCCCCACCCGATAAGGTCCCCATTTTTCTGGATAGACTCAAATAGCCTAATCCCATCTCAACTAGTTGAACAATAGGCGGAATTGCTTGCCTTGCGACAGATTTTCCCATCGGATCTTTTATGTTCATTAATTCATCTAGTAGGTCCGTGAGCTCTAATTGATCGTATTCTGCAATATTTAAACCATTTATTTTACAGTCCAATACCTTTGGGTTTAATCCTGACCCTAGGCAGGTTGGGCATAGGGAATGGGTCGATACCGCTAAAACGTCATCTTGAGTTATTTCTTTCAACTTTGAGACATCCCGGTTGATATAAAGGCGCGTAAATCTAGGCAATAATCCATCCCATTCATGTGGTTGTGGTCCGTTTTTTGTGTGAAATGGCGCATAGACTTTTTCACCTTCTGGTGGACCATATAACAGTAACTGGAGTTCGTCTTTTGAGTAGTCTTTTATCGGTTTATCGGGATCGAATAATCCGCCCGTCATCATCCATCTACCTTGCCAACCTGAGGGCGATAATGGCTTAAATTTCACGGCATACTCTCGGAGTGACTGGTTGAAATCGATGATCTTATTTAGATCTGGCATAATGACCTCCCCAAATCCACCGCATTCTGGACATCCCCCAAAGGAACTTTGACTCGAAAAATCAGTGGCTGAACCAATGGATGGCTTCCCGATCCTTGAAAACAATAGTCGAATCAACGGATTGATATCCATATAAGTGCCTACGGTTGAACGGGAATTGCCCCCGATTGGCCTTTGTTCCACGACCACAACCGGGCTTAAGTTTTGCATAAGATCAGCGTGTGGCCTTTCGTACCTTGGCATTTGATTTCTGACATAGTGAGGATAGTTCAACGTCATTTGCCTTCTGCTTTCTGTTGCTAGCGTATCAAAAACAACGGAACTCTTTCCAGACCCTGAAAGACCAGTAAAGACGGTAATTTTTTCTTTAGATAGAGTTAAATCGATATTTTTTAAATTGTTTTCTTTTAGCCCTCTTAAAATGATTTTATCTTTTCTTTCCGACATTTGATCACCGTTCCTGTTTTTGCTTCTCCAGTTTGCTACAAGTCTAGTCAACTCTAATAGGGAGAATACCTTTTTGGCCTCCCTCACCCTTCTAATGATATCAATAAATTAGGGATGCTGCTTTCCCAACTTTGTATCTATGAACAAATCGGTACCCATGACCAACATTTTTAATAAAAAGGTCAATCCTTTCTTTTTGACTTAATAAAATAGTGCTAGACACCAACTTGAAACTTAGATGGTGGCTGGCCCTTTTTTCGTAATCACTTGGACATGAAGAAACGGGATCAAATTAGAGGAGACGGGTTTACAGTGTTTATAGAAGGCCAGAGCCTAGCTCATAGTCTGGTTGACTATGAATCGGTGGCCGAATATATATAAGTTTCGAGGAACCGATCCGAGCATCTTTCTTAGATAGAATGAATGTGCAATAATCCATGTTATTTTTTTATTTTTATATTATTATAATTATTGTGTAATTAAATATGTTTGGAAAATTCTAAGGAGATTTTATTATGAAGCTTAAGTATACGGGAAAGACAAAAGATGTTTATGAATTGCAGGATGGGAATTATTTACTTAAATTTAAAGATGATGTCACGGGAGTAGATGGTGTGTTTGATCCTGGAGCAAACACTGTGGGCTTAACGATGGAAGGTGCAGGACAAGCAGGATTAAGATTAACCAAATTCTTTTTTGAACTTTTAAAGGAAAAAGGAATCCCTACCCATTATATTGATGCTAATACGGAAGAGGCTACTATGACGGTTAAGCCTGCGGAAATGTTCGGAAAAGGTCTTGAAGTAATCTGTCGGTATAGAGCCGTAGGCAGCTTTTTACGCAGATATGGCTTATATGCACAGGAAGGGCAACCGCTTGATGCATTCGTGGAAGTTACCTTGAAGGATGATGAACGCCAAGACCCTCCTATTAGCGAGGATGCTTTAGATATGCTTGGCATTTTATCTAAAGATGAATATAAAGAGTTAAAAGCATTAACTCAACAAATTGGAAATGTAGTCAAGGAGGAACTTTCCAAGAAAGGTATCGAGTTATATGATATCAAGTTTGAATTTGGCCGTGTGGGCAAATTCAAACAAATCGTCCTCATAGATGAAATCTCTGGAGGAAATATGCGTGCTTATAAAGATGGAGAGTATATTGAACCGATTGAATTAGAAAAATTATTCTTATAGTAGGAGAAGCGTAGGGATGTACCCTACGCTTTCTAATTTTAGTAGTCCGATCCGAAAACAAGCACAGGGCCGTCCCCTATGCTTTATCCTTCCAAAACCCCGCGTAATCCTGCAATGACAAGGCCACCAATAATTGGTGTACATCATTTTCTTTCCATTTTGCACAAAATTTTAACGTTGGGGAACGGGAGCAGTCTCTCAAAATCTTTACTAAACTGTGACTGACCCCACACCCTTTTCAACGATCAAAAAACCCCCAAAAAGAATAAAGTTCACTCTCTTTGGAGGCACGAAAGCTCAATTATACATTAAAGTATCTTGCTTCTGGATGGGCAAACACAATGGCTGAAACACTGGCTTCAGGTTCCATCATAAAGCCTTCCGTTAAATTTACACCGATCTGTTCTGGTTTCAATAATTTAAATAGTTTTTCTTGGTCTTCTAAGTTTGGACAAGCTGGATAGCCAAATGAGAAGCGTTGTCCTTGATATTTGGCAGCAAAACGTTCGCGCATTGTAAAATCCGTAGCATCCGGGAATCCCCAGCCATCACGAATTTCTTGATGAATTCGTTCCGCAAATCCTTCTGCTAACTCTAGGGCTGTTGCTAGCAATGCATGGCTTTCTAAAAACTTCCCTTCGTTCTTATATTTCTCTGAGATTTCTCTCGCACCATGCCCAGCTGTGACCACCATTAAGGCAACATAGTCCATTTCGCCGCTTTCAACTGTCTTTAAAAAGTCCGCTAAACATAAGAACGGCGCTTCTTGTTGGCGAGGGAAAGTGAATCTCTCAATTTCGGTTTTCGCATCTTCCGGATGATAGATAATCACATCATCTCCATCCGCTTGCGCTGGGAAGAATCGATACATCCCAGATGGATTTAACACTTTTGACTCTAGGAAGCTAGTGACCAATTCATATAATTCGGTCGCACGACCATCACCCTCAGCTAGTAGTTTTTCAACGTTTCCTCTTAGCCCTAAATGATGACCAATTAACGTACGCATATTCACATAAGGTTGTAGATGTGCAACGGAATAATTTTTTAATACATGACTGTTTAAATCTTTCGGAATAAATACAGGTGCTTCTGAAATGGAGCGAACTTTCTTTTCCGTTGCTTTTTTAAGTGGTAGTGCTGCACGTTTTTCATCAGCAAGCAAACGTTTTTCTCTAGCTTCATCAAGTTCTTTCAAAAGTACTTTACGTTCATTGGAATCCATTAAACGATTAGCCTGATCTAACCCTTGCATCGCATCTTTTGAATAGATGACAGGACCATCGTAGCCTGCAGCGATTTTCGTCTCTGTGAAACGTTTCGATAATGCGGCCCCTCCTACTAGTATAGGAACATCAATATTAGCCGCTTTGAAATCTTGCGCCGTTAGCACCATTTGTTGCGCAGATTTTACAAGTAAACCGGATAAACCAACGAAATCAGGTTGTTCCGCTCTGATGGCTTCAATCAATTGGGCTGGTGTTACTTTGATTCCCAAATCCACAACTTTGTAGCCATTATTGCTTAAAATAATGTCCACCAAGTTTTTCCCAATATCATGAACATCGCCTTTTACGGTTGCAAGAACGACTTTCCCTTTCCCCGTATCATCTTCCGCTTTTTCCATATATTGTTCTAAATGAGCGACGGCCGCTTTCATCACGCCAGCACTTTGCAATACTTCTGCCACAATCAATTGATTATCATTAAATAAGCGACCCACTTCAGACATCCCAGCCATTAATGGACCATTAATAATATCTAACGGGGTGTCAAAGATATTTCTTGCTTCTTCCAAATCAGGAATTAACCCCTCTTTTGTTCCTTCGACAATATAATAAGCTAATCGTTCTTCTACTGTCGCAGGGATATTTGCCACTTTCTTTTCTTTTTTCTTATCTCGATAAAAGTCTGTAAATGTCGCAAGTGTTTCATCGTTTGTATTGAAAATTAGGTCATTTGCCAATTGAATTTCTTCTTCTGGAATGGAAGCATAACGTTCTAACTTTTCCGTATTGACGATCGCATAATCTAAACCTGCTTGCGTACAGTGATATAAATAAACGGCATTTAACACTTCACGACCTACTGGAGGTAGACCGAAGGAAACATTGCTTACTCCTAATACGGTTAAAGCATTTGGGAATTTTTCTTTAATCGCCCGTATTCCTTCAATGGTTTCTTCTGCGGCACCAATATATTGTTCATCCCCTGTTCCAACCGGGAACACCAATGGATCGAAAATAATATCTTCTGGAGCCAGCCCCCACTTTTCCGTTAACAACTGATAAGAACGCTCCGCCACTTCTAATTTACGTGCTCGATCAACTGCCATTCCTACTTCATCAATGGTCCCAACGACGACCGATGCACCATATTTTTTGACAATTGGCATGACGGCATCAAACCGTTCTTCCCCATCTTCTAGGTTAATCGAGTTGATAACCGCCTTCCCTTGTGAATACTTTAACGCTTCCTCAATCACATGTTCATCGGTTGAATCAATCACAAGAGGGACTTTTACCTTTTTCACGACTTCTTGCATAAAGTTTCGCATATCTTCTAATTCGTCGCGGTCTGGATTGGCTAAACAAATATCAATCACATGCGCTCCATTTTTCACTTGTGCTCTAGCAATTTCAGCTGCTTCTTCAAATTTTCCATCGATAATTAGTTGTTTAAACTTTCTTGAACCAATGACATTTGTACGTTCTCCGATAAATAACGGACGCATCGAGTCGTCATACAATAATGGATCCACTCCGGCAACGACATGCCCGTGTGTATGTTCTGGACGTTTCCTTGGCTCAGAGTCTTTTACAGCATCATGGATCGCTTTTATATGATCAGGTGTCGTACCGCAACAGCCACCGACAATATTTAACCAACCTTTTTCAGCAAACCCTTTTAATTTGATTGATAACGATTCAGGCGACTCGTGGTAATGGCCTTCTTCATCCGGTAAACCCGCATTTGGATAACAGCTAATATAACTTGTTGATAGTTCAGCTAACGAACGAATATGGTCGGTCATAAATTCTGGTCCTGTTGCACAGTTTAAGCCAATGGAGATCGGTTGAATATGTTCAATCGAAATATAGAAAGCTTCGATTGTTTGTCCAGCAAGCGTCGTCCCCATCGGTTCAATTGTGGCCGATACCATTATCGGCAATTTCTTGCCAGTCTCTTCAAATGCTCGATTAACCCCAAGCGTTGCTGCTTTTACATTCAACATATCTTGACTCGTTTCTAGTAAAAGTAAATGAGCGCCTCCCTCAATTAATGCTTTTGCTTGGATATAAAAGTTTTCAGAGAGTTCATCGAATGAAATTCCGCCGGTTACTGATAGCGTTTTGGTAGTTGGTCCGATCGCACCTGCTACAAAACGTGGCCAGTCTGACGTTGAGTATTCTGCAGCAGCTTCAACAGCTAATTGCACTGCCCGTTTATTGATTTCTTCCGCTTGTGACCCTAAACCGTATTCATTTAAGACAAGCGGAGTACCGCCAAATGTATTCGTACTAATAATATCCGCACCCGCTTCTAAATACTGACGATGAATCTTCGAAACAATATCTGGTCGGGTTAAAACAAGGTTTTCATTACACCCATCTAATTCTTCTCCACCGAAGTCATCGGGTGTTAAATTCTCTCCTTGGAGCATCGTCCCCATTGCCCCATCAAAAATTAAGATCTTCTTTTGTAATTGTTCCTCTAGTAACTGATTATACATTTGCCTGTACCCCTTTATTCTGCATATCGAGTTGTTTAATATACTGCATGAGTTGAAGAGTCATTTCATAACGTAAAAACGGTGTAATTAAATAAATTCCGTTGAAGTATTTCACTGCTGTATCAAGCAATTCTTTTGCAATTGAAACGCCTTCTGCCGCTTCGCGCGCTTTATCTCCGTCACAATTTTTCATTCGTTCAAGCACTTCATCTGAAAGTTTAATTCCTGGAACTTCATAATGTAAAAATTCTGAAGCTCTAAAACTAGTTAACGGCATAATCCCAAGATAGATTGGTGCTTTTAAGTGTTTCGTTGCTTCATAAATTTCCACGATTTTTTCTTTTGAGTAAACAGGTTGCGAAATAAAGTAATCGGCCCCATGCTCGATTTTCTTTTCAAGTCGACCTACGGCACGTTCTAACACCCGGACGTTCGGATTAAAGGCCGCAGCAACCGAGAAGTTCGCTTTTTTACGCAATTTTTTACCTGAGAACGAAATTCCTTCATTTAGTTGCTTAATGAGCGAAATTAACTCCATGGAAGAAACGTCATATACGCTCGTTGCCCCTGGGAAATCTCCTACTTTCGTTGGGTCCCCGGTTACAGCTAATATATCGTGAAGCCCCAATGCATTCAATCCCATTAAATGCGATTGCAATCCAATTAAATTCCGATCACGACAAGTAATATGCGGCATCACCCGAACATTATGTTGCAGCTTTAACATCGCTCCCATTGCAATATTGCTAATTCTTGGTGAAGCTAATGAGTTATCAGCCATCATGACAAGATCGGCACCTTCGTTATAAAGGGTTTTGGCACCATTTATAAATGCATCCGTTTCTAAATGACGTGGGGTATCTAACTCTACGATAATGGAGCGTTCACGCTTTACTTTTTCATGGAGCGGTTCTAATAATCTTGGTTCTGGTTCAGATATTTCAATTTTTTGTTGCGGGACTGTTTCTTTTTTCTCAATCGGTTTCAAGTTGATCAGTTGTTTTTTAACGGCTTCAATATGTTTAGGTGTCGTCCCACAACACCCTCCAATTAAGCGAACTCCTTGATTTCTTAACTGAACAGCTGCCCGCGCAAAATATTCAACTTCTGATTCATAAATCACACGACCTTCTTCAATATCTAATAATGATGCATTAGGATAGGCGGATAGCATGGCTTTTTTAGGCAATTCTACTCCTTGAAACGCTTGAATGGTATGAAATGGGCCTAAGCGACAATTCACCCCGACAATATCAGCGCCTAAGTTTTCTAATTCATGTAAGGCATCATTTAGTGACATTCCATTTTGCAATACCCCAGGTTCATGCATCGATACTTGGGCAATAATTGGCATTCCCGTCATTTGACGGAGCATTTTTAGTGTTTCTGTTAACTCTTCAAAGTCATAATAGGTTTCAAGTAAAAGTCCATCTAAACCACCGTTGATTAAAACTTCTGCTTGTTCACGAATGGCTTTCAAGATCTCTTCTAGGGTAGTATCGGTTGTACGAACCCCTCTAATTCCGCCAATCGTCCCTAGAACGTATTGCCCTCCATCTGCTGCTTTTTTTGCCAACTTCACTGCCGCTTCATTAAATTCATGTACCCGCGATTGATGACCATATCGAGCAAGCTTAATCGTATTTGCTCCATATGTATTGGTTTGAATCAAATCCGCGCCGGCTGCAATGTATTCACGATGAATCTTTTCAATTAACTCTGGCTTCACAACGTTCATTTCTTCATGACAAGATTCAAGTCCATATGAATATAAGATCGTTCCCATCGCACCATCTGCTGTTAATGCCTTCGTTTTCAAGGCTTCAAGTAACCTAACCATTCTTATTCCTCTCCCTATCATGCTGACTGATTTCTCAATTTAGTCGATTTATTCAGTAATTTCCAGATATAAATAAAGAACCTTCTTTATAGAAGAAAGGCTCTGAAAAAACAAGATAGCTCCTGGACTACGGACATCTTATCTTTCAGTCTCTTCTCCAGAACATGATTTGTCTGTCATTCGTTTGATCCTTTCAAGAAGTGTATCATGAAAAAAGTGATATAATGTAACACTAAAAATCTATTCCTTGTTATAGTTTAAAACTATAACAAGGAATAGATTTTTAGCGATTTTTTAAAACCCATTATTACTCCAAACGGGGACATTCATATTGGGGAGAAAGAAACCTTTCCTTCTCCCCGTGAATCGCCTTCACTCCCCCCGCGTAAAAAAACCCGCTATCACTGGAAACCGTTCATATTCCTTCCTCATGTCCCGAAACGAAATAACACCCTTTCCTCTAGCAAGCTCGAAATCTAGTGAATATTCGTGACAGTTCAATGGGGATTGCTGAAATGTTTCGGTATAGAATTCAATTGCCTCTTGCTTATTGTGAGCAAAGATAAACACAAACTCCTTGGCATTTCTTTTTTGTGAGTAGATGCCTACCTTATGAAAGCCCAGTAGATTGGTTTGAATCATTTCCGCTACTTTTTGATGGTCGGCTTGATCAAGATTTAAGGACTCAATCGGATCATCGGCTGAAATGATCCCTTCTGCAAGTAAATGGTAGAGATAATGGGCCAAGGAAGATTGTTCTAAAGTAATCGCGTCTAGGTACAGATCTTTCACAAGCATGTGAAAAACACCTCGGTTTATGAATTTTCTATCGTGTTTAGTTTCGTGCTTTAAGGTCATGCAAGGGGAAGTTCTGTCCCTTTTGGTCCTCAATTCTCCCTGTATGTACGTTGTAATTCACAGCGACTGTTCCCACTGGACCGTTTCGGTTTTTCGAGATAATGATTTCAAGGGAGTGATCCTGAGATTCCTTTTCATAATATGCTTCTCGGTATAAAAACAAAATGACATCCGCATCTTGTTCGACACTACCCGATTCCCGAATATCTGACATCAGCGGCCGCTTATTGGCTCTGGATTCTACCGAGCGATTGAGCTGCGCCAAGCAAATAACCGGGCAATTAAATTCCTTCGCCATCGTTTTTAGTGATTTGGATATTTCCGATACTTGCATATGGGAGTTCCCACTGTAAGTTTGATCTGGAAGAATCAGTGTTAAGTAATCAATAAAAAGTATCGGTTTCTTGTTTGGAAATTGATGCATCAGCTTTCTTGTTTTCGCTCGCATTTCGGCAACACTTTGTCCCGCCCCATCAAAGATTTGGGTATGGGTTTCTGCGAGGTCTCCAAGCACATCACACCATAGATTCTTTTGAATTTGATTCAACATTCTTTTTGGGTCCCGCATTTTTGCACGGTTAAAGCCCCCAGTTGAAGCGATTAACCGGGACGTGATTTGTTTTTCAGGCATTTCCAATGAAAAAATGATAGGGAGATAACCTGCCCAACCTGCCATTTTGGCAAAATGTAGCATCACGTCGGTTTTCCCCATCGAAGGTCTAGCCGCTAGAATGGTCACTTCCCCGTCCTGGAAACCTCCTGTCACTTCGTCTAGCTGTTTGATACCAGTTGTCGCTGTTTTCAAAGCTGCTTGATCTTCCCACGGTGCCTCATAGATGGCTGCTAAGGCCTGTTGGATGGCGGTGTGATCCTCCATTTTCCCTTGGTTGATTTTATCCAATTCAGCTATAACTTTGGCAATCTCCCAATCATTCAAGGCAGCGATTGTCAGGATATTCTTCTTTTCCCGCTCCTTCCACAGTTCAAGAATGAGTTTCTCCGTTCTATCAAATTTCTCCACGTCCGAAAACGACAACAGCTCGGATAGGTAGGAAATGCCTCCAAATGACTCGAGGTCAAGGAAAGTGGTTAAGTGCAGTAAATCAATATTCTTCCCAGCTCGGTTCAATTCCACCATTTTTCGCATTAATTCTTTATGCCTTGTACTTTCTAGTTGTTCAGGTTGAATCACTGTATCCTTGATCAAATACTCTGCCTTCATCAAGCTGCCTAAAAACGTTTTTTCAACGATACTCATGATTCTTCACCTGCTGTTAGATCAAGCGTAAATAGACCTGGAATGGCTCTTCCGGTTGGAAATGTTGGTTGTGTTGCTGATCTAAATTGGTTCTCCGGCTTTTCGTTTTTTTGATAAGAATCGATTTCTTCCACGGTTAGCAATGATTCATCTTGCCAGTTTTTCAGAATCCCAACGATGTAGTTCAGCCTTCGTTTGTTATTGATACATGCAATCTGCATCGCTTTTAAAATCACTGCTTTTGGTTGTAAAAAGCGAGAATCCTCTAACCACGACAACAACTGCTGTTTCGCATGGATGTTTGAAAATCCAAATCCATTAGAATCCCAAAACTCAATGATTTCTTTTGCATCTGGAACATTTTGCAAATAGGGATCCATACTTAGGTTCCTCGCTATACTCGGATCAAAGGATTTTTGTTGTTGTTTTTCTTTTTTATTTTCTTTTTCTTTTTCTTTTTGCCCACGTATCGTAAAACGACACGGGAACGGATCGTCCATTTCATTTTCTTCTGTTATGTATGATTGATTTTCTTCTTGCTGATTGCTATTCAATGGAATCATCTTCTGTTCTTTTTTACAAAAGGATTCGTAGAGGTCCTTGATTTCTTGTTTATGGATGTCTTCAGCAACATATAAAATCAGCGAATGATCCTGCACCTCTTTTAATTCTGAAGAAATACAATCGATAACCGGTTTCCCGCCTTTATGAAGATTCTCTTTCCCCCAGTTTTTGATTGCGAGTTCTCTTGTTTCTGGATTGTACCGGATTAGTTTATGATGCGAGACAAAACGCTCGATTAACGATTGAACACTCTCAATCGAATAGCCCATATCGAAGGCGATTTGTTTTTTCGTTATTTTATAAATCCCGATTTGAGTCGTATGGGGATTTGTCAGCAGATAAAGATAAAAATAGCGATCCTCCGGAGTCATCTCCTCCGAAACAATCGGATTCGTCCAAAATTCAGTGCGCACCAAACGATACTTTGCCATCCTTCACCACAACCCTTTCAACTATGAAAATTCCTTTCATTGTTAAAATAGGGTTGAGGGACTGAATTGGTTAGGGTGTTTCTAATGAACTTGTGAATGTTTTATGACAAGGTTTATACCTTCTTTTTCTAACAGGGTGACTCCTCGATTACCATTGAACGCTTTTTTCTATTCAGGTGGGCATTGAGATGCTCTCTCGATTTCCGGTGAACGTTTTTTTCTTTGCCCACGGGCACCGAGACGCTCTCTCGGTTACCGTTGACCGCTTTTTTCTTTGCCCACGGGCACCGAGACGCTCTCTCGATTTCCGTTGACTGCTTTTTTCTTTGCCCACGGGCACCGAGACGCTCTCTCGGTTACCGTTGACCGCTTTTTTCTTTGCCCACGGGCACCGAGACGCTCTCTCGATTTCCGTTGACTGCTTTTTGCCTCGCCG
>Ga0182742_1004051_pt1 | contig 13642 bp, 13 predicted proteins | sample eDN5th37CBELigMG_FD_128880 | JGI IMG/M metagenome (GOLD analysis project Ga0182742, IMG submission 128880) | Enriched Miracle-Growth compost microbial communities from Emeryville, California, USA - eDNA 5th pass 37_C BE-Lig MG (version 2)... ... | reverse complement strand
ATTTGTTTCGTCTTTCTCTTTTATGAGTCCTTTTGGAGCAAAGCTGTTTAAGGACGGCAACGCAATGTTGTCTTTAATTGAAAAGTCCAGCACCAATCCCTCATCTTTGCGGTCCTCTGTGATAAAACCAATCCCAAGATTGACCGCTTGGCTGGCATTTTTAATGGTCACTTTCTTCCCGTTTAAAATCACTTCGCCACTTTCAAGCGAATCTAACCCAAAGATGCCACGCATGATTTCCGTTCTGCCTGCACCCATTAAACCGGAAACACCAACGATTTCACCGGAACGGATGGAAAAGCTAACATCCCTGAAAGCTTTACCTGTTAAATTTTTCACTTCAAGCACGGTTTCGCCGATCTTGGAATTCCGTTTCGGGAAACGATCTGTCAATTCGCGCCCAACCATTTTCTTCACAACCTCTTCGAAATTCGTTTCCGGGATTGGCTTTGTGTCTACCGTTTTCCCATCACGCATCACCGTAATCCGGTCACAAATCGCAAAGATCTCCTCCATTCGGTGGGAAATGTAGACGATGGAAACGCCTTCTTTTTTTAATGAAGAAATCACTTCAAACAGTTTTTGAATTTCCCTTTCCGTCAAAGCTGCTGTCGGTTCATCCATGATGATGACTTTCGCTTTGGTCATTAGTGCCTTGGCGATTTCAATCATTTGCTGTTCCCCAACCGAACAACTGCCAGCTTCCTTATCTAATGGAAGCGAAACATCTAATCTATTAAACTGCTCTAGCGCAAGCCTTTTCATTTTAGCTGAATCGACTAAACCGAAAGCGTTTTTTGGTTCTTTTCCAATAAACATATTATCGAGGACCGTCATTTCCGGCCATATGTTAAGTTCTTGATGTATAAACGTAACCCCCGCTTGCTCGGCTTCCTTTGGGTTTTTAAAATACGTCTCTTTCCCATCAATACTGATTTTCCCTTTATCAAGAGAATGGAGGCCGGTCAGCACATTCATCATCGTCGACTTTCCAGCACCATTCTCACCCATTAATGCATGAACTTCGCCTTCTTTTAACTCAAAATCCACACCTGTTAGCACTTGGTTTGTTCCGAATGCTTTATAAATTCCCTGCATGGTAATATGCATGTTGTTCACCTCGGCTTCTAATTAAAAAAATACGCCCGAATAAAGAATACAGTTCGCATAAGGTGTGACTTCTCCGGTTCGAATAACCGCTTTGGCCTGTCCGGTCAACCTTTTCAATTCCTCATGCGAAACTTCCAATCTATCAATCTCTGAAAATTTTTCCGATAAATAAGTAGCTGCCTCAACATTTGCACCATGGATTTCAGACGCGAATCCCACCTTTTCAATCACCATGTCATCTGCAATTGCATCAACCACTTCTTGAAAAGAAGGAGTTCCTGCTTTTAACGCTAAATCAATCTTGAGAACGCCTTGCGGAATAGGTAACCCTGCGTCCGCAATCACGATATAATCTGTATGTCCAAGATCCGCGAGAACCTTAGAAATTGCACTGTTTAAAATTCCATGCTTTTTCATCCTACAAGCTCCCTTCCACTTCGGCTCTTATTGGCATTCCACCTTGAGCTCCAAATTTCATTACTGAAAGAGACGCAGCTCGGTTTGCAAAAGTAAGACTATCTTGCAGACTTTTCCCTTCCGAAAGAGCAACCGCAAAGGCCGCATTAAAGGTATCACCAGCTCCTGTCGTATCTACTGCCTCGACCCGATAAGAAGGAATCTGTACTTCTTTCTCGCCATCATGGAAACGAACACCCTTTTTTCCTTCCGTAATGAACACCTTATTAGGATACTTTTTCATGGCTTCGCTTGGTTCTTCACCTGCAAACAAGACTCCCGCTTCTGTTTCATTTGGCGTAATGTACGTTGCCTTTTCAATCACAGCTTGACTTACAGGTCTCGCCGGTGCAGGGTTCAATAGCAATGGAATTCCTTTTTCATGACAGATTTGAACGACATATTCAACCGTCTCTTCCGGAGTTTCTTGTTGGATGAGCACCATATCCGCCGAAAAGATGACTTCTAGAGCAGTGTCAATATAATCAGGTGTGACATATTGATTTGCTCCTTCAACTACGATGATGCTATTGTCACCTTCCGCTAGGGTAATGTGAGCTGTTCCGGTTTCTATATGTGTAACCGGTTTCACATAATCCGTATGAACACCATTCTTTTTAAAATTTTCTAGTATGGTTTTTCCAAATTCATCCTCGCCGACACAGCCAATCATGTGTACCTCAGCACCAAGCCTTGAGGCCGCAACCGCTTGGTTGGCCCCCTTCCCACCTGGTACAGTTTTAAACGATTGCCCAAGGATGGTTTCTCCTTTTTCAGGTCGTTTATGTGCTGTTACAACTAAGTCCATAGAAGAACTTCCAACTACAACAATTTTAGTCATTTCTCTCTACCTTTCGCGTGGTTTGTCTTTCAATAAATTGAACAGGTAGCAGAATGTTTTTGTTCTCCACCTTTTTTCCGTCCATAAATTTTATCAATAATTTTGCGGCTTCTCTTCCCATGTCATAAGCCGGTTGCCTTATCGTTGATAAAGGAGGATATAAAAATTGACTGAATGGGATATCATCATAGCCGATGATTTGCAGATCTTCAGGTATCTGTTTTCCTAGCCGATGTGCCTCATGGAGAACAGCAGCCGCCACGACATCATTGCTGGCGATGACCCCATCTGTATCAGGATATTTCGAGAAAAGCTCCTTCGCCCAATATTCCGCTTCTTGGAACGCAAACGAAGTTGTCATCACATCAAAATGAACATTTGCGGTATAAAGTTCATCAACCGCACCTTTAAAACGATCTCGAGCCGTCTGGGTTTCAACCGGTCCCTTTAGGACGCTAATCCGTTTACATCCTCTACTCACTAATTCTTTAGCGGCCAATCTTCCTCCGTCCAAGCCATTCGCATAGACTGATGGGTGCTCCTTTGAAGTTCGATCGAGCAATACGATTGGAAACGAAAGTTTCTCATAATGAGACAATACTTCATTTGTTGTTGCTGATATGAGACCGATTACATTGTTTTGTTTAAACGTCTCAATATAATCGAGTTCTTTTTCTAGTTTTTCGTCTGCGTTTCCGATAATTAACCTGAAACCATGTTCCTGCATCTCATCCTCTACTCCCCGAGCTAATTCTGGGAAGAAGGGGTTGCGTATATCAGGCAGAATCAATCCTATTAATCTTGATTTTTTATTGTAGAGTGACCGAGCCACTTCATTTGGTTTATAATTCAATTCGCGGATTGCCTCATCAATTTGCTTTCGGGTATCTTCATGGACATATCCTTTGCCATTGATTGCTCGAGATACCGTCGCAACTGATACCCCCGCTTTTTTTGCTACATCTTTAATGGTTGCCACTCTCTCACCTCATAATGTGTAACCGATTACACATATAGATTATCACAACATGAATCTGGTTGGCAACTCTTTTTTACCTCACACCCATCTTTACTATATAAATCACGTTGAAAATAGAGCTATCACCGTTCACACCGATTATTAAATAAAAAAACCTTCTTAGGTAGAAGGTTCAAATGTATTGATGCGTAACAAGATAATTCTATTAGGTTAAAGATATTACAATTTCTATTTTTAATTTATGCTCTATGAATCTTTGTTTTATCTCCTTCCTCCTGACGCTTTTCCTTAATCATTAATACCCCGATCAACCCTATCATCGAGAATACAACGGGGGCGATAAATCCGTAATAGAATCCATGAAAATGATCTAATACCACGCCAAAAATTACTGGCAATAAGACAGCGCTTAGAAATCCACCTGTATTGGCAAATCCCGAGGCAATGCCAGATTCATTCAACGGAAAAGACTGACGCACGGTCGCAAAGGTTAAAGCATTAGCCCCATACATGAGTCCAATCACAAAGAACAGGATGATTAGAAAGTGAATGGGCGGATTCGCATTGGTGAATAGAAAAGTCGACCAGCATAATACAATCATTAAATGGACCAAGATATAAGGTCGTTTTATCATCCCTAACCGGCTGGAAATATAACCTGATAATGGAGCACCAATAAGCGCCCCTACTAAGCCAATTAACACAAGCTGACTCGCATCTGAACGTGTCATCCCGTATATATTCATCCCATAAGGAACAGCCCACGAGCCAATAAATCCTACATACGTTCCGACCAGCCCAAAGTGACATAGAAACAATGCCCATGCTTGTCGGTTCGAAATAATCCTCCTTAGAAGGACCATCATCTTTTCCCGCTCTATATCCTTTTTTTCAATCATTGAATGGTTAGGGATTTTTACTAAAACAAAATAGAGAAGAATTCCACATAAACATAAAAATACTCCTGTTAAAAGAAACGCCGGTCGCCACCCAACAAAGTCAATTAAAGCCGAAAAGGGGACGGTTGCTAAAAGAAAACCCAGGCTTCCCGTCATAGCCGCGACTCCAATTAGCTTCGTAAATTCCTTCGCATTAAACCAATGACCTAAAATTAACACCATATTCACCCAGATAGTGGCATCCCCAATCCCGGTTAGAATTCTGGCAAAAAACAAAACAAACTCATGGGTACCGAGACTGTAGATGATGGTGCCGATGCCAGTAAGAATGGCACCGATTATGAGGAAAAAGTTAGGACCAAACCGATCCGCCAAGATGCCCATCGGAATTTGCAAACCGGTGTAAACAAAAAATTGGATACTGGCTAGTAATCCAATCGTTGAGGCGGTAACCTGAAAGTCCCGCATAATTTCATTTGTAATCAAACCCGGAGCCGTTCGCTGAGCCGACATGAAAAGGTACGTGAACAAGACTAACCCAAATACAACCCATCGATACAATGGTTTTTGATTTCTCAAGGACGTCTACTCCCATTGTGTGCTTTTAGTCTATGTATATGGAATTTCCTGTTCAATAGTACCCCAACAATAAAGGTGACAGGCACCATCCATTTTCTGGATGGTGCCTGTCACCTTTAAATTAAAACGCTGGAATGGCCGTCTCATCATAGTTTTTTTCTAAAAATTTTCGTACTTCTTGACTTGTCATGGCTTCTGCTAGCTTTTGAATGGGTTCTGAATCCGCATTGTCCTTACGAGCAATTAGCGTAATCGCAAAGTCATTTTCGGTTCCTTCCGTTAGGAGCGCATCACTTTTCGGTGTCAGCCCAAGTGGTGCAGCATATGCAGGTGTCATGACCACGGCATCCGCGTCATCATACATTCTTGCTAGCATCAACAAATCTACTTCTTCAAATGTTAAATTTTTCGGGTTTTCCACAATATCTGCTTGCGTATAATAGGTATCTGTCTTTTCTTTTAACGTAATCACATCATGTTGAGCTAACAATGCCAATGAACGATCGATATTGGAAAGATCGTTTGCAATCGCGACAACCGCTCCTTCGGCCAATTCATCCATTGACTGATACTTCTTTGAATATACGCCATAGTTGGCAAAATAAATCGGTTTGATTGGTACTAACTCAGCATCATTCGAGCGATTAAATTCCTCCATATAAGGAACATGCTGGAAGAAGTTTGCATCAACTTCCTTATTGGCAAGAGCAGTATTTGGCTGCACATTATCGCCTAATACAACCATTTCAAGTTCTATGCCATCTTCCGCTAATGTTGGTTCTACAAGTTCAAGGATTTCGGTCATTGGTGGAATTAAGGAAGCTACTTTCAACGTTACTTTTTCCTTATCTTGCTCTTTAGCTGCTTCACTTTTGTTGTCTTCTTTTTCCTGGCCGCAACCAGCTAATAGTAAAATTGCCATCATCATACTTAACATTAATATCTTTTTCATTTTTGTTGTCCTCCTGTTGCTATTCCTTACCTTTTATCTATCCTTCTTGCTACAGTCATCCCTGTAAATTGAATCAACTGTACAAAAATGACCATAATGATAATCATATACATCATTAATTCTGTTTTAAATTGTTGATAGCCATAGCGTATTGCGAAGTCTCCAATCCCACCGCCCCCGACAACTCCCATTATCGTCGAATAAGAAATAAAACTAATAATCGAAGTGGTTAATCCGAGAACAAGTCCGGAACGTGCTTCCACATAAAGAAACTTGAAAATAACTTGCCTAACAGAAGCACCCATGGAAATGGCAGCTTCTATCACACCTCTTGGTACATCCAACAAAGATTGCTCCACCAGTCGCGAATAATGGGCGATGGCAATAATCGCTAATGGAACCGTCGCAGCCGCTGTCCCAATGGCGGTCCCAATAATGATCCTTGTAAATGGGATCAAAAAGACCACTAATAATAAAAACGGAAAAGATCGGATAATATTGACCAATAAATTCAAAGTTGAAAACACAAACTGGTTTTCAAGAATACTACCCTTCCGACAAAGGAAAAGCAAGGTACCCACTGGAAGCCCGACTAGAATTGCAGCTAAGATTGAAACCCCAACCATAACAAAAGTTTCACCGACTGACTGTACAATTTCAGCTTGATATTGAATTAAGATTTCAGGCATGGTCCATTTGTTCCTTTATGAGTTGTTCTACAAAGTATTGTGGGTGATTGTCCATTTTTTGAATTCCTTGTGGCTTCGTGGCTAATGTTTCATATACTTTTCCATTTGCCATCACAGTAACCTTCGTACATATACTTTTAATCACGTCCATTTCATGACTAACAATCACAATGGTCACACCCAAGCTTTTATTTACATTCTCTAATACACCTAATACTTCAGCTGTTGTATTAGGGTCAAGAGAGGATGTTGGTTCATCACACAACAATACTTTTGGTTTATTGGCTAATGCCCTTGCGATTGCCACACGCTGCTTTTGTCCACCACTTAACTGTGCTGGATATTTTCCCATCAAACTCTCCAACCCAACAAATCGAAGACATTCCATTACTTCACCTGGTCGTTCTTTTCTAGGAACATTCGATAATTCTAGTGAAACCAACACATTTTCGTATACCGTTTTATTCGCCACTAAATTAAAATGCTGAAAAATCATTCCAATTGATTTTCGCGCTTGTCGAAGTTCTCTACTTTTTAATTTTGTTAGGGTTTGACCATCCACTTCGACTTCACCGGTATCTGGCATTTCCAACAAATTCATTAGCCGCAACAAGGTTGATTTACCTGCACCACTTGCTCCGATAATTCCATGAATCTCGCCTTTATTGACTGTTAAAGAAACAGATTGAATGGCTTCGAACTTCTCGTACTTTTTACTTAATTGATGTAATTTAATCATAAAAAAAAACCTCTCTAGTAGGATGAAAGGTGGCCATAACGTCCTTTATTATAGCTTAAACATGTCATGAATGCACTATGAACGATTCGGTTTTAGTCAGATTTTGTCGAAGTGTCGCCAAAAAAAATACCCTGTAGACTTCCTAGCTCACAGGGTTATCGAAGTAACGGATCAGATGTCGTATTCCCAACTAATAAAAAATGCACCACCAGTTGGTAGACTCTGTCCAATAACTGGGGTGCAGTTTAAATAGAAAATATTATTCTATTTTAATAGATTCCTACTGCATCAAATCCGGCATTTACTGCAGCTGTTTCTGCACTGTCTTCACCGTAAAGGTCTGTTGCAGACTGAACAACCGCTACACGTGCATCACTAAAGTTCGATGTAGGTGTTAAGTAAACGGTTAGAGCACGGTAGAAAATCTTTCCTAATGCTTCTCGGCCGATTTCTTTCCCAATCAAGTAGGCAGCGTGATTCGTGATTGAAGAGTTGATATGAACTCCGCCATTATCAACATTAGTAGGCATGTTATAGAATTCATCCATATGGTCTGGATACACTTTTCGCTCATCTGGCGCATACGCCGCTCTTTGTTCATTGGTTACTTTTACACTGTTAGGATCACTCATGCTACGTAGTCTTGTTAGGCCATCTGCTTTTGCAGCTGGTGCCATAATATCTTCCCCGATTTCCCAATCACTATCATCGACTAGAGCACCGAAGATATCAGCGATGGATTCATTTAGAGCACCAGGTTGACCACGGTAAACCAAATTAGCAGTTTTTGAGATAACTCCATGAGTCATTTCGTGGGCAGCCACGTCAAGTCCCGCCGATAGAGAAGTCATGAATTCACCGTCTCCATCTCCGTAAGTCATCCAAGCACCATTCCAAAATGCGTTATTGTAATTCTGTCCATAATGTACATAAGAAACAATTGCCATTCCTTCGTCATCAAGGGAATTACGGCCATGCTCATTCAAGTAATAATCATATACTTTTTCAGAGTTATAGTGTGCATCTACAGCAGCACGATCATAGTCGCTTTTAAAAGATGCTGAGTTCCCAGTATAAAGGGTATCATTGCTCGTAGTTCCATCATTTTTCGAATCAAAAGTAAAAATTCCCTCTAAGTTTTCATGAGAGTAATCTGCTAACGCAAACTTTGTTCCAGATTTCGGTTCTTTTACTTTGGAAATATGAAGTTCTCTATGAGCACCATGCACGCCTAAGCCAACTCCCTTTTGTGTTTTGATTTCATCCGCATGCATGATGGCATTATACTTATCGATCACTTTTCCAGTATTTGCATCCACAAACACATACCAGTTCCCAGGTGCATCTCCCATGAAGTTTACATTGGTTTTATAAGCAGTATGGTTTTCTCCTTCGAATGGAAGTACCACAAGCTCAGAAGTTGGTTCATATGTAAGTGCCTCAGGAGCGTTAACCGATTTCTTTGCAATTTCTAGTGCTTCCTCAGCTGTAACAGAAGCAGAAGTATTCACTGACTCATCAACTAGCGTCTGATTAACCCTTCCATTTACAGATTGGACTTCATTGTTCGAATTAAAGTGAACCACCACTTCAGATCCTTCTACAGGAACGCCATTTACAGATTGGTTAAAGCGAACATGAGTCATGCCCAATTCGTCTTTTAAAACTTCTTTTACCTTCAAGTTTTTATCAGCATTTTTCAAACCTGTTTTCTTTTCATTTTTCTTAAGATAGTTTAATGCATTCGTAGAGGAACTAGCTGAGAATTTCGCTGCATGATTTTCCTTAACAAAAACAGGGACATTTGCCTTCTCGTTCCATACCTTTTGAGCTTGTACACTACTAACAGTACTGTCAGAATTTGCAAACACACTGCTCATTGGGACAGCTCCAAATAATAACGCTGATGATAAAACTACAGGTGCAATGACCTTTTTCTTCATTTATTTCGACCCCCTAAACTTTTAATAAACAATATTATAGTTTAAAAGTGATAGAACTTAATGAATAATTAGAACCTTTTTAATTTTAAAATATAAAGTCAATTATACCTAGGTCTATGGTTGGTGTTGTAAAAATAAGTAAGTTTATGGGTGATTTTGACCTATAAACGAGAAATTGGCAGCTACACAGCTGTCTCCATGTCCGATTTAAGTAGAAGCGATGTTTGAAATTTCCCATTTTTCCCCATAATGATGGGTATGCAGAACAATTCGAGGTTCTGATAAAACTTACTTATAGAGGTGATCGTATGACACGACAACGCACGTTTATCATGGTAAAACCTGACGGAGTGAAAAGAGGGCTAACAGGAGAAATTATCAAGCGCTTTGAACAAAAAGGATTTAGCTTATTAAATGCGGAGCTTATGACAATGGAGCGCTCTAAGGCCGAGTATCATTATATGGAGCATCAGGATAAGCCATTTTTTGGTGAATTAGTTAATTTCATTACATCTGGTCCTGTTTTTGCCATGGTGTGGGAAGGCGAAAACATCATTGAGGTATCCCGCCTTATGATTGGCAAGACAAGTCCAGCCGAAGCATTGCCAGGAACCATCCGCGGTGATTTTGCCAATAGCAAAGAAGAAAATGTGATTCACGGTTCTGATTCGCTAGAAAGTGCTGAACGCGAAATTGAAAACTTTTTCGGTCTACTGGGAAGACGTCGCTTAGAAGATGATTTTCCATTCGAGGACCGGAAATCAGTTTAATAATGTAGGAAATCCCCTTCTTAAAAGCGAAGGGGATTTTTTAATGGCGACTTATTCTGTTACAACATAATAGGTTTCCCCTAAAAGTTCTTTTTCTTGATAATGGTCAGATGAAAGTTCTCTTTCAATAAAGGCCTTCATATCTGATGGCTCAACCTCATACATCACTTCAATTTCTTTTGAAAATAAAAGTCCTTCTTTTCTTAGCAGATTAGAAAGAGTAGGTTGTTGTTTTGGTTGTAATTTTTCCACATTTAGCACTTGCTTTAAACCATCCACATAGGATTCAAACGGGCGTCCACCTACAATTTTAACTCCTTTTTTCTCTTCATTAACCATTATTATCGTCGGAAAATCTCTAGCACCCAGGTCTCTCGCAAGAGCAAAATCTTCATTTAATAATTGTTGACCGTTTGAGCCTTCAGCTTCGGTTACAAGGGCTTCTCCATTAAGTCCAAGTTTATTGACGATTTCAATCATAACGGACTTCTCGGCAATATTTTGATTAAAGGCAAAAAGCGACTCTCTGGCACGACGTAAATATCCAAATGCCTTTTCATCACCATAATGTTTTTGAATCACTTTAAATACACGAGATGGCGGGTACGATGATTGAACTGGATTATCCACCATAAGGGAGCCATCTATTGGCATTCGAGAATATTCTCCTACTTCCCTCCAGTGACCTGCAACGTCCGCCGGCCCTGAGATTCCATTTGCCGGATCAACTGGTCCGTCTCCCCATTTTTCCAATAATCCTCCCATCACCGTATGGAAGTGAAAGTAATCGCCATACTGCTCAATAAACCGACGAAGAACAGGTTCAAGCGCCCAACAATGTGAGCAAATGGGGTCTGTTACATAATAAAATTCAACTGTTTTCTTTGATTGATTAAAATCAATGAACTGCATCTCTTCACCTTCTACTACCCCACAGACACCTGTTTTTAAATCGCACATCATACTATTGTTTTTCAACATATTTCTCCCCTTTGCTTTATATCTGAAAGATTGAAGCAACTCATTTGCTTTATATTGTCATTCTAGTAAATAATGAAAACAATCCATACCAATAATTCAATGGATTTGTCGTTTATCCAACACTTATAAGGAATTGTTGTAAAAAGAGGAGGGAATTCGGTATGCATCAAGCAAAAACAGATCCCCGAGTTGTTCGTACCCGCAAGTTAATCATGGATTCGTTCATTGAACTATCAAGTAAGAAGGAATTCAAAGATATTACAATAAAAGATATTACAACAGAAGCCATGATCAATCGTGCCACCTTCTACTATCACTTTGAAGATATCTATGACTTGCTTAAAAAAGTCTTATCGGAAGTATTATCGATTAATATTGATTGGATGATTATCGAGGAAAGTGAATTAAACGAAGAAAGTATGACTCATATCTTCCAAGCTATCACAAACTTTCAAGTATCCCTATCCTCCCGTTGTCATCGTGGGTACGAAGAGACCATTTCAAAGATTATCCGTGACCAACTTGAAATTATTTTTTACAAACTATTATTAAAACAAAATAAAAGAGAAGAGGATGAAGCTCTTAAACTTACAGCTCTAGTTTTAAGTTGGGGATTGTACGGTGCTTCACTGGAATGGAGGAGAAATAGTAGGACCCCGCCGGAAGAATTTATCAAGCCAGCTATCCCTAAAATCCTTTTTGGAATTCGAATTAAATCTTGAACCTAACAACAACATGATAAAAGCAAAAAGCCTATGCAGAGTCAAAAATCCTCGTGAAGATTGTTTCACCAATCTTCACAAAGATTTTATTTCTATGTGATATCACTCTTGAACACACCACCTGATCAAAATTATATATTGACACAAATGATTTGTTTTATCATATGAATTCTCCAAAATAACACGTTATAATTTTTATTATTGAATATAATTCACCCATCAAACTTCCCTCCATTTTGAAAGATTTTTAATTCCCCCCGCTTTTATCGCAGAAAGGGTGTATCTAATGATATCGAAAGCGCGAAAGGAATCAGACTATCTATTGGCATTCAGATTTTATACAAGCGTATTGAGCTAACTGAAAAGGACAAGTTATACTACTTACATCTTGAAAAAGGCTATGAAGGCGAGGTTAAATTTGATCAACTAGTAGAAAATCTTAAAGAACAGAGATATATTATCAATGATCTTCTTCTTGAAATCAATAATTCTTATTTCCAAATAGATTCCCTAATTATTTCACAAGGAGGCATTCATCTACTAGATATAAAGAACTTCACCGGTGATTGTTACTATGAATCGGACAAATTTTATTCCATGAAAACAGACAGAGAATATAAAAACCCTATTGACCAATTAAAAAGAAGTGTGACTCTATTCCGCCAACTTCTTCAACTTTGCAAACAAAACTACATTATTGAACCCTCGGTTATCTTTATCAACAACGAGTTCACATTATACCAGGCTCCAAAGGACAAGCCCATTATTTTCCACACCCAGTTAAATCGTTTTATTACTAATTTAAATAAAACACCTTCTACCTTAGATAATGGTCACAAAAAACTAGCCCAAACTTTACTCTCACTACATCAAACTAAAAACCCATTCGAAATATTGCCCACATATAATTTTAACCAGCTTAGGAAGGGTATCACCTGTTTAAAATGTAGTTCCTTTTCAATTTCAATCAACCGGAAAAAGTGTATATGTAGGGATTGTTCCTACCAGGAAGCTGTTCCAACTGCTGTAATCAGAACAGTGAATGAGTTTCAAGTTCTTTTTCCCTCCGAAAAAATCACAACCAATGTCATTCATGAGTGGTGTAAAGTAATAGATTCTAAAAAGCGGATTGGAGAAATACTTAGGAAACATTATACTGTAATTGGAGTTCATCAATGGACGTATTATGAATAGGCTTTGATTCGGCCTCTATATGAAGCCTAGTTCCATAGGTATCATTTCTGTATATAGGGTTCATCAACCTTATGATAAGGGTTTTTGCCGAGTTCCTTCTTAGATATCGACTTCATCGACCTCATGAAGAAGGTTTCCCCCAAGTTTCTTCTTTAATTTCGGCTTCATCTACCTTATGAAGCAGGTTTCTTCCAGATTCCTTCTTCTATTTCGGCTTCATCTACCTTATGTAGCTGGTTTCTTCCAGATTCCTTCTTCTATTTCGGCTTCATCTACCTTATGAAGCGGGTTTCTTCCGGATTCCTTCTTCTATTTCGGCTTCATCTACCTTATGAAGCGGGTTTCTTCCAGATTCCTTCTCTATTTCGGCTTCATCTACCTTATGTAGCTGGTTTCTCCCAAGTTCCTTCTTTTATTTCGGCTTCATCATCATCATCATCATCATCATCATCATCATCATCATCATCATCATCATTATGAAGTGGAGAGTTCCCATAATCCATATTAAATATAGCAGCTTCATCAGTCTGATGAAGCTGTGTTCACACGTATCAGCACTTAGCATCAGAAAAACATACACACGTTCGTTTATGTACAGTTGGAAAACACCGTTTATTGTTTTACCACAAATCAAAAAGAACAGCCAATCATCAGCTGTTCTTTCATTTTGCCTGGCAACGTCCTACTCTCACAGGGGGAAACCCCCAACTACCATCGGCGCTTTAGAAGCTTAACTTCCGTGTTCGGCATGGGAACGGGTGTGACCTTCTCGCTATCGCCACCAGACT
>Ga0182742_1004050_pt1 | contig 13643 bp, 8 predicted proteins | sample eDN5th37CBELigMG_FD_128880 | JGI IMG/M metagenome (GOLD analysis project Ga0182742, IMG submission 128880) | Enriched Miracle-Growth compost microbial communities from Emeryville, California, USA - eDNA 5th pass 37_C BE-Lig MG (version 2)... ... | reverse complement strand
CGACGGCGAGCGGCGCGGCCCAGCGGTTCTCGTAGACGAGCACGGCGGCCGAGGTGCCAGGGGCGAGCGTGGCGGCGGCCTCCTGGAGGTCCTCGTCGTCGAGCAGGCCCGAGGACGCGCCGTCGAACTCGGAGAACCCGCCGCTGTCGCCGTTGAGCTCGCCGATGTCGACGCTCGCGTACGAGCCGTCCTCGGCCTTGACCATCAGGGCGATGTCGAGGATCCGGATCAGTCCGCGGTCGACGAGGTCGAGCAGCAACGGCGCGACCTCCCCCTTGGGCTGGCGCCCCGGCCACTCCAGCACGACGTAGTCGACCGGGCCCATTTCTTCGAGCTGCGTCATCGGCCGAGGATCGCCCGCGCGGGGAGCACCCGACATCATCCGAAGGGGATGACTTCGGGTGCTCGGCCGATGCGGATCAGGCCGCCAGCGCGGCCGTCGCGTCGCGGTGCGCGAACACGACGTCGGGATAGTGCTGGAGCACCCGCAGGTAGCGCGCCCCGAACGCGCTCTCGGGGTCCGGCGTGGCGATCAGCGCCCGCGCCCGGTCGTGCAGCGCGGCGCGCGCCTGCGCGTCGTCGTCGGCGTGCGCCTGGTCGAGCTCGGAGATCAGCCCGGAGAGCTCCTGCAACCAGCCGAAGCGGACGTCGCCGGCCGCGGCCTGCAGCAGCGCGCCGGCGCTCATGCGCCCGTCGAAGCGTTCGGCCTCGACCCGCTGAGCCTGCAGCAGCCGGCGGTGGAGCTCGAGCAGGGCGGCCCGAGCCCCCGGGTCAGGGGTCATGTAGTTGCTCATGCAACTGATTCTAGCGGCGGTAGGGATTGCGCGGGCCGCGGTCCTCGGAGAGCGAGCCCTGCGAGCGCGCGACGAGCCGCTCGATCGCGTCGGCCAGGTGGACGGGCGCGATGTTGTAGTCGCCGCGCTCGACGCGCAGCTTGTGCGCCTCGAGCAGGACGTCGGCGTGGGTGTGCCCGGCCGGCGGCTCGAAGCGGTAGGAGGCGAGCTCGATCAGCAGCCCGAGCGGGTCGGTGAAGTAGATCGAGTCCATGAACCCGCGGTCCTTGACGCCGCTGTGGCGGATCCCGCGCTCCTCGAGCCGCTCGACCGCCTGGCGGAACGTCGCGTTGGACAGCGTGAACGCGATGTGGTGCACGCAGCCGGGGTCCGTGGGCGTCCGGTCCGGGTCGGCCGCGCGCTCCTCGTTGGTGAAGACGGTGATCAGCCGCCCGTCGCCGGGGTCGAAGTAGAGGTGGCTCTCGGCCTCGTTGTCGAGGTTGGGCTGCTCGAACACGAACGGCATGCCGAGCAGGCCCTCCCAGAAGTCGATCGACGTCTGCCGGTCCGCGCCCACGATCGTGATGTGGTGGACGCCCTGGCTCTGGAGCTTGCGCATTGTGGGGCGTGTTCTACACCCCACGCCCCTTGACCACGACCGCGCGCACCTTGCCCTTCAGCCCCGACGGCAGTCGCAGCGTGGCCTTCGCGCGCAGCTTGACCTTCCTGCTGCAGACGGGCGCGTCGCTGCCGAGCTTCGCCTCGCACGCCCACGCCGTCAGCGTGCCCTTGACCTTGCCCGCCCGGCGCAGCGTGACCTTCGAGCGCTTGACGGACGCCAGCGCGAGCGTGCTGCCGCGCGCGTTGCGCAGCGGCGTCGCGCGCGCGCTCAGCACCCCCGCCGCGGCCTGCGCGTTGATCACCGGGCCGACGTAGCGCGACGACCACACGACGGTCTCGCCGCCGGCGTTGGACGCCGTCTCGCGCACGCGCAGGATCGCGCCGAGGTCGCCCGCGCCGATCGTGTAGGCGCTGTCCTGGCTGCGCGGGACGCAGACGTTGGTGCAGCGCATCAGCTCGACCGTGTCCTCGTCGATCGCCGGCGCGCTCCAGGCCCCCGGGGTGGTCGTGACCGCGTCGCCGACGCGACTGCCGCCGGAGATCTGCGGCAGCGTCGTCCAGCGCGGCCGGGCCACGATCGTCGCCACCGCGGTCTGTGCGGAGCGCGCGGACACCGTCGCGTCGACGTTCGCAGCGGTGCTGACGGCCACGATCGTGTGGCCGACGTCGGCGGCGACGAGCGTGTAGCGCGCTCCCGTGGCGCCCGGGATGACGTGGCAGGCGCCGCCCGCGCAGCGCTCCCAGGAGAGCGCGTACTGCGTGTCCGCGGGCGCGTCCCAGGCGAAGCCGCCCACGCTCAGCGTCAGGCCCTGCTGGATGACCGGGTGCGGGCTCTCGATGACCGGCGGCTGCAGGTTCACCGGCGGTGCCGCCGCCACCGGCCCGCCCGCGGCGGACCGGGCGACGCCCTGCCCCCACTCGTTGCGCGCCGTCACCGCCACGGCGACGGCATGCCCCACGTCGGCGCGCGTCAGCACGTACGTCGCGCCCGTGGCGCCCGCGATCGCGGCCCCGTCGCGCAGCCACTGGTAGCTGAAACGGCTCGGGTCGTTCGTCCACGTCCCCGGGTCCGCGTGCAGCGTGTGGGTGCGCTTGAACGTGCCGCTGATCGACGGCGCGGCCACCGAGCGCGGCAGCGGCCGCGCGCGCACCGCGACCGGCGCGCTGCTCGCGGTCGCGCTCTGGCCCGACGCAGTCACGGCCACCGAGAGCACGATCGTGTGCCCCACGTCGGCGTCCGTGAGCAGGTAGCGCGACGCGCCGCCGCCGACCGAGACGCAGTTCGCGCCGCCGGCGTCGCAGCGGCGCCAGTCATAGACGGCGTGGACGCTCGCGAACGACCAGCGCCCCGGGTCGCCGGCCAGCGACTCGCCGGCGTACGCCGCGCCCGCGACCGACGGCGGCGCGACGTTGGTCAGCGCCAGCCGCGCGACGGTGTCCGTGAGCGCGCTCGCGACCGTGGTCTCCCCGCCGCGGGAGCTCGCGGTCACGCGCACGCCGAGCCGATGCCCGACGTCGGCGATCGTGAGCGCCCGCGTGGCGCCGCTCCCGATCGCCTCGCAGCCCGCGCCGATCGCGGTCGCCTCCGCCGGGCAGCGCCACCAGCTGTAGCTGAACGTCGCGCCGGGCGTGTCCCAGCTGCCGGGCCGGGCCGTGAGCGTGGACGTCTCCCGCGCCGTCCCCGCCGGCGCCGGCGGCGCGACCGTGTTCGCGGGCGGCGCGGCGACGGCCTCGGTGACGGCCGAGACCGCGCTCGCGCTGCCGTCGGCGTTGGTCGCGGTGACGCGCACGCGCAGCTCCGCGCCCACGTCGGGGCCGGTCAGCACGTACGTCGCGCCGTCCGCGACGTGCGCGCTGTCGCGCTCCCAGCGGTAGGCGAACGTGACGTCGCCCGGGGTCCAGTCGCCGGGGGACGCGGTCAGCTTCGCGCCGAGCCGGGACGGGCCGCTGATCGCGGGCGGCGCGGCGTTCTCCGGCGGCGCCGCCTGCACGGGCCCGACGGCCGCGCTCGCGGCCGTCTCGGACCCGTCCGGGTTCGACGCGGTCACCAGCACGCGGATCTCAGCGCCCACGTCGGCGCCGGCCAGCGTGTACGCCGGCCCGGTGGCGATGTCGACCCCGTTGCGCTGCCACCGGTAGCTGTAGGCGTTGCCGATCCCGTCCCACGCGCCGGGCGTCGCGGTCAGCGTGTGCGTGCGCTTGGCCGTCCCGGAGATCACGGGCGCCGCGGTGAGGACCGGCGGCCCGCCCTTGACCACGCTCGAGCCGATGCTGGCCGCGCTCGCGCTGCCGTCCGGGTTGGTGGCGGTGACCAGGACGCGGACCCGCGCGTGCACGTCGGCGACGCCGAGCACGTAGGTCGCGCCGGTCGCCCCCGGGATGTCCGCCCAGGCGCCGCCGAACTCGCGCTGCCATTGGAACGCGTACGTGTTGCCGGCGCCGCTCCACGTGCCCGGCTCGGCGCTCAGCGTCGTGGTGCGCACGGCGGCGCCCGTGGCCACGGGCGCGACCGTGTTGACCGGCGGCGCCGCCGCCACGGCCGCCGTCGGCGCGCTGGCGCGGCTCTCGCTGCCGTCCGGGTTGGTCGCGGTGACGACCACGCGCACGACCGCCCCCACGTCGGCGACCGTGAGCGTGTACGCCGGCCCGGTGGCGCCCTCGATGTCCACGCCGTCCCGCTGCCACTGGTAGGCGATCTGGTTGCCCTCGCCGCTCCAACTCCCGGGGCTCGCGGTCAGCGGCTCGCCGCGCCGCGCCGTGCCCGTGATCGTGGGCGCCGCGGTGTTGACCGGGCCGTCGCCGCTGACGGCTTCGGTCGGCTCGCTGGCGCGGCTCGCGCTGCCGTCCGGGTTGGTCACCGTGACGAGCACGCGCACCAGCGCGCCCACGTCGGCGGCGGCGAGCGCGTAGGTCTCGCGGGTCGCGCCCGCGATCGTCTCCCAGGTCGCGCCGCCGTCGAGCGAACGCTCCCACGCGTAGGCGATCGTGTTGCCGGTCCCGGTCCAGGCGCCCGCGGCGGCGGTCAGCGTCGCGCCGCGGCGCGCGGCGCCGGCGACCGACGGCTGGACCGTGTTGACGGGCGCGGCGCTCGGCACCGGGGCCGTCGGCGCGGAGGCCGCGGAGGCGGTCCCGTCCGGGTTGGTCGCGGTCACGAGCACGCGCAGCGTCGCCCCCACGTCGTCGGCGGTCAGCGTGTAGCTCTGGCCCGTGGCGACGTCGGCCCCGTCGCGCTGCCACTGGAAGGCGTAGCTGTTGCCGTTGCCGGTCCAGCCGCCGGTGCTCGCGGTCAGCGTCGACCCGCGCCGCAGGGTGCCGCTGATCACGGGCTTGGCCGTGTTCACCGGGGGCGAGCCGGCCACGACCGCGGTCGCCGCGCTGGCCGCGCTCGCCACCCCGTCCGGGTTGGTCGCGGTGACGAGCAGCCGCAGCACGGAGCCCACGTCGGCGACGGCGAGCGTGTACTTCGGGCTCGTCGCGCCCGCGATCGCCCCCCACGTCACGCCGTCGGCCGAGGACTGCCACTGGTAGCTGAGCTCGTTGCCGAGCCCGCTCCAGGTGCCGGGCGTGCCGGTGAGCACGAGCCCGCGCTGGGCGAGCCCGCTGACGACCGGCCGCACGGTGTTGACGGGCGGCACGCCGGCGACGGTCGCGGTGGAGTCGCTGCTCTCGGTCGCGCTCCCGTCCGGGTTGGTCGCGGTCACGAGCACGCGCAGGGTCGCCCCCACGTCGGCGGCGGTGAGCGTGTACGTCTGGCCCGTGGCGACGTCGGTCCCGTCGCGCTGCCAGCGGTAGGCGTACGTGTTGCCGTTCCCCCGCCAGGCGCCCGGCCCCGCGGTCAGCACCGCGCCCCGCCGCGGCGTGCCCGTGATCGCCGGCTTGGCCGTGTTGACCGGCGGCGCCGCCACCACCGGGTCCGTCGCCGCGCTGGCCGCGCTCACGGCCCCGTCGGGATTGGTCACGGTGACGAGCAGCCGCAGCCGCCGGCCGATGTCGCCGACGCCGATCGCGTAGCTCGACGTCGTCGCGCCGGGGATGTCGGTCCAGGTCGTCCCGTCGGCCGAGGACTGCCAGCGGTAGCTCGTGCTGTTGCCGATCCCGCCCCAGCTGCCTGACGTGCCCGCCAGCGTGGCCCCGCGCTGGGCGGAGCCGGTGACCAGCGGCGGCGACAGGTTCACCGGCCCGGCCGGGAGAACGGTCGTGGTCGGCGCGCTCGCCTCCTGGATCGCCGCGTCCGGGTTGGTCGCGGTGACGACGACCCGCACGACGGTGCCGACGTCCTCCGCGGCCAGCTTGTACGTGGACCCGGTCGCGCCCTCGATGTCGACGTAGCCCTCGCCGAAGTCGCGCTGCCACTGGAAGCTGTACAGGTTGTCCGGGCCGGTCCAGTCGCCGCGCGTCGCGGTCAGCGTCTTGGAGCGCTGCGGCGTGCCCGAGACCACGGGCGGCGTGACGTTGGCGGGCGGGAAGGGCGAGACCGGCAGCTCGGTCGGCTCGCTGGCCAGCTCGACCGTCCCGTCGGCGTTGGTCGCGCTCACCAGCACGCGCACGCGGGCGCCCTCGTCGTCCTTGCCGAGCTTGTAGGCGGCGGCCGTGGCGCCGGCGATCGCCGTCCAGCCGGACGTCTCGCGCTGCCACTGGTAGCGGTAGGTGTTGCCGGTGCCCTCCCAGATCCCGGCAGCGGCGGTCAGCGTGTGCGTGCGCCGGGTGGTGCCGCTCACCACCGGCGGCGAGGTGTTGACGGGCGGGTCCCACAGGACCGGGCCGACCGGGGCACTGGTGACGCTCGCCTGCCCGAAGGCGTTGGTGGCCGTGATCCGCACGCTCACGTGCGCGTCGCGGTCGGCGGTGGTGAGCGTGTAGCTCGCGCCCGTCGCGCCGCTGATGGCGACGCCGTCGCGCAGCCACTGGTAGCCGTAGCTGCCGGTCGGGCTCCACGAGTGGATGACGGTCAGCACGTGGCCCCGCCGCGTCGTGCCGTGGATGACCGGCGCGACCACGTTGACCGGCGCGCCCGAGGCGACCGGACCGACGGGCTGGGAGGTCGCGGCGGCGACGCCGAACGGGTTCGTGGCCGTGACCGTGACCCGCACGCGCGCACCGATGTCGCTCGCGCCCGGCGTGTACGTCTCGCCCGCGGCGCCGGGGATCGTCTCCCAGGTCGCGCCGTCGGGCGAGCGCTGCCAGGTGTAGGCGTACGCGGTGCCCGGCGGGTCCCACGTCCCCGAGGTGGCCGCGAGCGCGATCCCCTCCCGCGGCGTCCCGGTGATCACGGGCCCGGTCACGTTGACGGGCGCGCCGCCGAGCGCGCCGGTGACGGCGAGGTCGGCGTTCACGCGCCCGCCGGTGAGCGCGAGGCCGTACAGGGCATGCTTGGCCTCGGTCGCGGCCATGATCGCGCTCTTGACGTCGAGCGCGCTCACCCCCGGCCGCGCGGACAGCACGAGCGCGGCGACGCCCGCGGTGTTCGGGGACGCCATCGAGGTCCCCTGCAGGTACGCGTACGGCGCCCCGGTGTGCGTCGACAGGATCGCCGTGCCGGGCGCGAACACGTCCACGCCCGCGGCGCCGTAGTTGGAGAAGCCCGCCTTGCGGTCGTGCTCGTCGGAGGCGCCCACGCAGAGGATGTTGGGCGCGGGCAGCGCGCACGGGCCGTAGGGCGTGGCGTCGACGTTGACGTTGTCGTTGCCGGCGGCGATCACGTAGAGCGTGTTGGGGTGCGCCTGGATCGCCGCCAGCTGCGACTGGTCCAGGCCCGGGCCGCCGAGGCTGGCGTTGACCACCCGCACGCCCATCCTGCCGGCGTAGTCGAACGCCTCGGCGATCGCGATGCTGCTGCCGCGGCCGGTCGCGCCGAGCGCGCGCAGCACGAGCACCTTCGCGCCGGGCGCGACGCCCGCGATCCCCTCGCCGTTGTCGCGCTGGGCCGCGACCGTGCCCGCGACGTGCGTGCCGTGGCCGTGGTTGTCCTGCGGGTCGTTGTCCGGCCCGGGCGTGGCGTCGCCTTCGGAGACGCCGAGGCCGGGGTACTCCTGCACGAAGTCCCAGCCGCGCCAGTCGTCGACGTAGCCGTTGCCGTCGTCGTCGATGCCGTTGTTGCTCTTGGCGCCCGCCTCGCCCGGGTTGGAGGCGAGCTGGTCGACGAGGTCGGGGTGGGTGGCCAGCACGCCCGTGTCGACGACCGCGACGGTCACGCCGGCGCCCGTCGCCTTCCCCCACGCCTCGGTGACGTCCATGTCGGCGTCGGGGGTGCCGGCCGGGTAGTAGCTCGTGCTGCCGGGCAGGTACATCCGCTGGCCGACGTTCTCGAGCGCCCACAGCGACGGGAAGTACGTGTCGGCGCTGAAGGCGGACTGGACCGTGACCGGCTCGGCGTAGACGACGTCGGGGTGCGCGTTGAGCGCCGCGACGGCCTCGGCCAGCTCGCCCCGGTCGGCCTCGACGACCTCCGTGTCGGGGAGCGTGCTGCGGCGCTCGAGCGTGACGTCGGCGTCCGCGCGCAGCTCGGCGCGCTCGGCCGCGCTCAGCCCGGGCTCGCGCCGGACGACGATCGCGGTCGCGCCCTGGCGGTCGAGCGCCTCGACCTGCGCGGGCCCGATCGCCGCCCCGGCCGTCGTGGCAGGCGCCAGCGACGCGAGCACCGCGACGAGCAGCCCGATTCCACGCTTGGCCATCGTTCCGGGTGATCGGCAGCGGCGTGCCGGTCTGCGCGCCCGCGGCCGGATGTTCGACGCCCGGCGCTCTAGCCTCTAGTCGGATGCCTGTCGCCACCCGCTTCGAGAGCACCTTCGCCCGTGAGCTCGAAGGCCTGACCGTCCCGTGGCAGCCGACCCCGGTCCCGGAGCCGCGGCTGCTGGTCTTCAACGCGCCGCTGGCCAGAGAGCTGGGCCTGGAGGGGCTGCGCTCGGAGCCCGCCGTGCTGGCGGGCAGCGCGCCCGCCGCGGGGGCGGCGCCGGTCGCGCTGGCCTACGCCGGCCACCAGTTCGGCGCCTACTCGCCGCGGCTCGGGGACGGGCGCGCGGCGCTGATCGGCGAGGTCGTCGACGACGCGGGCCGCCGCTACGACCTGCACCTGAAGGGCTCGGGGCGGACGACGTTCGCGCGCGGCGGCGACGGCAAGGCGGCCGTCGGGCCGATGCTGCGCGAGTACCTGGTCAGCGAGGCGATGCACGCGCTCGGCATCCCGACCACGCGCGCGCTGGCGGTCACCGCCACGGGCGAGGACGTGATCCGCGAGGCGGCCCTGCCGGGCGCGGTGCTCGCGCGGGTCGCGGCCAGCCACATCCGCGTCGGGACGTTCCAGTACGCGCTGCACAACGGCGGCGCCGAGCTGGTGCGCCGGCTGGCCGACCACGCGATCGCCCGCCACTACCCGGACGCCACCTCCTACCTGGACTTCTACGAGCGGGTCGTCGACGCGCAGGCGTCGCTCGTGGCGCAGTGGATGCTCGTCGGGTTCATCCACGGCGTGATGAACACGGACAACATGGCGATCTCCGGCGAGACGATCGACTACGGGCCGTGCGCGTTCATGGACGCCTACGACCCGGACACCGTGTTCAGCTCGATCGACTACGGCGGCCGCTACGCCTACGGCAACCAGCCGCACATCGCGGCCTGGAACCTCGCGCGGCTGGCCGAGACGCTGCTGGCGCTGATCGACGACGACACCGAGGCCGCGGTCGCGGCCGCGACCGGTGTGCTGAACACGTTCGGCGAGCGCTACGAGCGCCACCTCAAGGCCGGCATGCGGGCCAAGCTCGGACTCGGCGAGGGCCACGACGAGCTGATCTCGGAGCTCCCGCTGGACGGGCTCGACTACACCTCGACCTTCCGCGCGCTGTCGGCATGGCTGCGCGACGAGACCGCGCCGCTCGACGACCGCTTGCTGGCGTGGGCGGCGCGCTGGCGCGCCGCGCGGCCCGACGCGGACGCGATGGACCGCGTCAACCCGGTCTACATCCCGCGCAACCACCTCGTCGAGGAGGCGCTGGCGGCGGCCACCGCCGGTGACCTCGAGCCGTTCGAGCGCCTTCTGGACGTCGTGCGCCGCCCCTTCGAGGCGCGGCCGGGCCTGGAGGCCTACGCCTCCCCCGCCCCGGCGACGTTCGGCCCCTACCGCACGTTCTGCGGGACCTAGCGCCGGGTATCGTGCGCGCGTGACACAGCCAGGATCTGCCCGATGAGCGCCGGCCTCGCGGCGCTGCTGGACGATGTCGCGACGCTCGCGCGCGCGGCTGCCGCCTCCGTCGACGACGTCGCCGCCGGCGCCGGCCGCGCCGGCGCGAAGGCCGCCGGCGTGATCGTCGACGACGCCGCGGTCACCCCGCGCTACGTGCAGGGCTTCCAGCCCGAGCGCGAGCTGCCGGTGATCAAGCGGATCGCGATCGGCTCGCTGCGCAACAAGCTGCTGTTCATCCTGCCCGCCGCGCTCGTCCTCAGCGAGCTGCTGCCGTGGCTGCTGACGCCGATCCTGATGGTCGGCGGCGCCTACCTGTGCTTCGAGGGCGCGGAGAAGCTGTGGGAGCTGATCCACCCGCACGAGAAGCACGACGAGCCCGCCGCCGCGCAGGGCCCCGAGCAGGAGGAGGCGCTCGTCGCCGGCGCGATCCGGACGGACTTCATCCTCTCGGCCGAGATCATGGTCATCTCGCTCAACGAGGTCACGGACGAGCCGCTGCTCGCACGCGCGCTGATCCTGGTGGCGGTGGCGATCGCGATCACCGCGGGCGTCTACGGGGCGGTCGGGCTGATCGTCAAGATGGACGACATCGGCCTGCGGATGGCGCAGATGCGCAGCGGCGCGGCCGCCACGTTCGGCCGCGGCCTGGTGCGCGCGATGCCGATCGTGCTGGCCGTGCTGGCGAACGTCGGCATCGCGGCGATGCTGTGGGTCGGCGGGCACATCCTGCTGGTCGGCCTCGACGAGCTCGGCTTCTCGCTGCTCTATGACGAGGTCCACCACCTCGAGGAGGACGTCGAGGAGTCGGTCGGCGGCGTCGGGGCCTGGCTGACCAACACGGGCTTCTCGGCGATCCTCGGGCTCGTGGTCGGCGCGATCGTCGTGGCGATCATGCACCTGCGGCCAACGCGGCACTGACCGGCGCGAGGTTGTGGCCGGCCCCGAACACGTTGTCGGGGTCGTAGGCGCGCTTGAGCTCGCGCAGCCGGGCGTGGTCGGCGGGCGTGTAGGCGTCGGCCGTGCGCGCCGGGTGCTTGCAGAAGTTCAGGAACGTGCCGCCGGTGACGTGGTGCTCGAGCGGGCCGAGCGTGTCGCCGTCGACGGTGACCGAGAACGGGACGTGGCGGTGGCCGGCGGGCGTCGTGCCGCGCGCGATCGCGCCGCCCCAGCGCTTGAGCTCGACCGTGCCCGCGACGTCGAGCAGGGCGTCGACGGGCACGTCGCGCAGCAGCTCGAAGCGGCGCGGGGCGGTGCTGCCGATCGTGGTCGTCTCGGCGTAGGGCATCGTGCGGAACGTGTCCGTGAGCGGCTCGTCGAGCAGCAGCGGCGCGAGCGCGCGCCAGGCGTCGTCGGCGCCGCCGGCGTAGACGCCGCGCAGCGCGACCGCATCCGGGGTGATGACGACGGAGACGTTGAGCGCCTCGGGCTGGGCGTATTCGGCGAAGCGGGTGAGCAGGTGCGGCGCCAGGCCGCGGTCGAAGGTGGCGGTGCCGCCGAAGACCGTGCCCGCCGGGTGCAGGCGGACCTCGATCGAGGTGGCGACGCCGAAGTTCCCGCCCGCGCCGCGCAGCGCCCAGAACAGCTCGCTGCGGCGGTCCTCGCGGGCGGTCAGGAGTTCGCCGTCCGCGGTCACGATGTCGGCGCGGACGAGGTTGTCGGCGCCGAGCCCGTAGCGGCGCGCGAGGAAGCCGTGGCCGCCGCCGAAGGTGAAGCCGGTGACGCCGACGCTCGCGTGCGTGCCGGCCACGGGCGCCAGCCCGAACGGCGCGGCCGCCGCGATCACGTCCCCCCATGTCGCCCCCGGGCCGACGCGGGCCGTGCGCCGGTCAGGATCGACGAGCACCGAGCGCATGGCCGAGGTGTCGATCAGCAGCGTGTCGCCGTCGGGCTCGGTGAAGGTGCCGTGGCCGGTCGCGCGGACGGCGACCTTCAGGCCGCGGGCGCGGGCGGTCAGGACGGCGCGGCGGACGTCGGCGGTGGAGGCGGCGTGGACGGTGGTCATGCCGGGTTAGACCGCCGCCGCGGCGCGAACTCATCGGCGCTGCGCGACGCGGCCGCTCGCGACGGCGGCCCGCAGCGCCGCGTAGTCGCGCTCGTTCTGGTCGGCGTAGGCGTCGGCGAACGCCGCCAGCGCGCGGTCGAACTTGCCCGACGAGCCGAGGTAGGCCGCGATCGCGGCGGCGTCGCCCGAGCGGGCGTGCGCGTGCGCGAGCGTCCACCCGCACAGGCGCCCGTAGGCGTCCATCGCGCCCGCGTCGAGCGTCTCGATCACCACCGAGCCCTTCTGGTCCCAGAGCTGGCGGATGTAGAAGTCGCGGTCCTCGCCGTCGAACCCGGACACGCGCAGCCAGCCGAGCAGGATGTCGCTGGCCGACTGCATCAGCCGCTGGCCCTCGACGACGCGCTGGCCGTGGTTGCGGAACTCGCCGGCGCCGAGGAACGGCTCCAGCACCGACGCCTGGGCCTCCTTGAACTGCAGGAACAGCGGGTCGTGGTCGCCGGCGCCGAGCAGCAGCACGATCCAGGCGCGGGTGCCGACGCTGCCGACGCCGACGACCTTGCGGGCGGCGTGGGCGTAGCGGAAGCGCTCGAGCAGGCCGCGGCGGTCACGCGGGAGCGTGCGCCGGTAGGAGCGCAGGATCGAGCGGATCTGCTGCTCGAGGTCGTCGGTCCCGGCGATCTCCTCGACCGGCACGATCAGCGGCGGATCGGCGGCGATCCGCGGGCGCCCGTCGACGACCTCGGTCAGCCGCGCGAACGCCCGCAGGCTGTCCTTGCCGCGCGCCTTGGCGACGTCGCGCTCGAAGCGCTTGCGCTGCTTGCGCGCGGCGGTCGGCCCCCAGCGCCGCGCGAGCTCCTCCACGTCGGCGCGGGCGTACCAGACGTCGAGCGTACGCATCCCGGCGAAGGTCCGGATCGCCTCGCGGTAGGCGCGCGCGACGCGGCGGTTGATCGGCTCGGCCTCGATGCCCTGCTCGCGGCACGCGACGCTGAAGCTCGCGGCGAGCCGCTTGAGGTCCCACTCGAACGGGCCGGGCAGCGTCTCGTCGAAGTCGTTGACGCTGAACACGAGGCGGCGGTCGGGCGCGGCGAACATGCCGAAGTTCGACAGGTGCGCGTCGCCGCACAGCTGGGCCTGCAGCCGCGTGTGCGGCAGCTCGGCGAGATCGCGCGCCATGATCGCCGCCGCGCCGCGGAAGAACGCGAACGGCGAGACGAGCATCCGCTCGTAGCGGATCGGCACCAGCTCGGGGACGCGCGTGCGGGCCTGCTCCTCCAGGATGGCCACGGGGTCGCGGTCGGCGGGCGGCATGGTCGCGTGCGCCGAGCGGGGCACCTCGGCCCGGACCGTCTTGCCAGGCGCGATCGTGGTCACGTGCGGGGGATTGCATCATCCGCGCCCGCACGGGTCTTCACCCCGCGTGGGCGATTCCGTCCGGCGAGCATGCGAACATGTGTTCGTACATTGACCAGCGCCGGATCCCCCGCCACACGCCTCAAACGCGCCATCCAGGCCGGCAACCTGGCGATCATCCAGATCGCCGCCGCCGAGCTCGGCTACGTGAACCTGCGCGACGCGCTGGGGATCCTGCTCGTGATCGAGGCCAAGGACGAGGAGCGCTTCGACGCCGCCGCCGTCCGCTGGGCCGGCCGGCTCGCGCTCGAGACGCCCGACCTCACGCTGGCCGAGCTCGCGGGCGCCGTCGAGTCGCTGGACGCGCTGCCCGACGAGCACGCCCAGCGCGTGCTCACCCAGCTTGCGGACCGCGCGCGGCCGCTCGCGAAGCGCGGGCGGCGCCCGGGATGAGAACGGTCGTTTTCGAGGGCGCGACCGCGGGGCGCGCGCTTTCCGGGAGGCCGCGACTCGCCGCCCGCGCGCATGCCGCGGGCGCGACTCGCCGCCGGGCGCGCCCCGCCCGCGCTCGGTCGGGCGTCACAAAGCGTCCTGTGAGGACGCTTTGTGACAGTCAGTCGTGGGCGAGCACGCTGACCACGACGCCGTTGGGGTCGCGGACGAAGAAGCGGCGCACGCCCCAGGGCTCGTCGACCGGGCCGTAGAGGATCTCGTG
>Ga0182742_1004047_pt1 | contig 13651 bp, 9 predicted proteins | sample eDN5th37CBELigMG_FD_128880 | JGI IMG/M metagenome (GOLD analysis project Ga0182742, IMG submission 128880) | Enriched Miracle-Growth compost microbial communities from Emeryville, California, USA - eDNA 5th pass 37_C BE-Lig MG (version 2)... ... | reverse complement strand
GAGGCGGTAGTATTCCTCCTGCGAGATCGGGTCGAACTTGTGGTCGTGGCACTGCGCGCACTGGGCGGTCAGGCCGAGGAAGGTGTTGATGGTGACGGCCACCATGTCGTCGCGGTCGAGGTGTCGGGCGATTTGGCCGTCGATCTTGGTTTCGGGCACCTCGGCGTGGCCGACGAAGTCCCAGGGGCCGGAGGCCAGGAAGCCGAGGGCCACGACGCCGTCGGGCTCGTCGGGATAGAGCACGTCGCCGGCCACCTGCTCGGCGACGAACCGGCCGTAGGGCTTGTCGGCGTTGAAGGACCGGATCACATAGTCGCGATAGGGCCAAGCGTTGGGCCGGGGCTTGTCCTTGTCGTAGCCGTGGCTGTCTCCATAGTGGGCCGCGTCGAGCCAATGCCGGGCCCACCGCTCGCCGTACCGGGGACTCGCCAACAGCCGGTCGACCAGCTTCTCATAAGCCAAGGGGTCGGAGTCGGCGACGAAGGCGGCGATCTCCTCGGGCGAGGGCGGCAGCCCGACCAGATCGAAGGAGAGCCGACGAATCAAGGTCCGTCGATCGGCCTCGGGCGAGGGGGCGAGTCCCTTCTCGCGGAGCTTGGCCCGGATGAAGGCGTCGATCGGATTGCGGGCGGGGGGAGCGTCGGCGAAGGACTCGGCGGCCGGAACCTCGGCGAGGGCCAAGGGGCGGAGCGACCACCAGTTGCGCGGGTCGTCGTCCTCGTCGCCGCCGGGCCAGTCGGCGCCTTGGTCAATCCAGGTTCGCAGCAGGGCGACCTGCTCGGTGGAGAGTCGCGCCCCCTTGGGAGGCATGACGCGATCCTCGTCGACTCCCGCGGTCAGTTGGACGACGAGGCTTTCGGCGCCGTCTCCGGGGACGATGTCGTCTCCCTCGTCCCCCCCCTCCATCGCCGCGTTCTTGCGATCAAGCCGCAGCCCGCCCCATTGTTTGTCAGGCCCGTGGCAGGCCAGGCAGCGGGCCGTCAGAAGGGGCCGGATTTCGGTCTCGAAATCGACCCGACGCTCCAGGGGGGGCGGAATCCCGTCCACCTCCTCGGCGAGCGCCGGGGCGATCCAAAGACCCAGCGAGAGGACCAAGACGAGTCGAGTCATGTGAACGCCTCCTCCCCAGCGCGAACCTCCGGGCGAAACGTCCACAATACCGAGATCGGCCGGGCGTTGCGAGCGCCCGGCGCCCACTTCAACTTACGGCTGGGGACGGTTGAAGGTCTGGGAAAGGGGTCCGATCGCCTGGAGGTTCTTCACGAAGGTCACGTCGCCCCGGCCGCCGACGACCCGCGCCGTGGAGAAGATCGACACGTTGTCGCGCTTCTTGATGCGGATGTGGCTGATCGGCTCGCCGACGATGGTCGAGTCGGTCATCGTGTCGAACGTCACCAGGTTGAGGTTGCCCGCGTTGTTGAGGACCAGGTTGTGGGCCCGAGACCCTCGAACCGACTGGATGTTCCCCTGCACGTCGATCAGGACCGAGCCGGTCAGGTCGGGCCGAAAACTCTCGCTAAGGTCGGTGAGCTGGTTCGGGTGGGCCAGGACGACGCTCCCGCGACCGCCGAGCGTGACCTGCCCGAGAAGGCTGATCGTGTTGGGGACGGGGTCTCCGTTCGCGTCGGTCCCAACGCCGTTGACGGCCAGGCTACGGTCGATGCTCCCCAACGCGGCGGCCGTGCCGTCCGGGTTGCCCGCGGGGATCGGCACGAAGGGCGTGAACGCCTGTTGCTGGACCGTGGAGAACTGGTTGGTGATGAAGACCCCTCCGGTCGGGTCGGGGGTCGTCCCGGTCGTCAAGACGTTCAGGAAGCCGAGTTGGTTCTCAAGCGGCGTGAGCGTGTTGAACGGCGCGGCGATCGACGTGTAAATCTGACTCGAGCCCGGCAAGCCCGTAATGCCTCCCAGCAACTCGACGCCCGGCGCCGTGGTGAAGGGCGCGGGGTTGCCGGCCGGCGGCGTGGCGACCCCCGCGGCGAGGCTCGCGCCCACGTCGATCATCCGAAGCTCGTTCGTCGAGGGGTTGGCCAGAACGGTCAGCACGTCGGTCGAGCCGATGTCGGTGAAGCCGGCCGGCACCGTGAACGAGCCCAGCGCGGTTCCGAACGTCGCGTCGTAAACCGAGACGCTCGCCCCGTCGTCGACCAGCAGAACGATGCGCTGATCGACCCGTCCCAAGGCCACGCCCGCGTCGGCGGGCGCCCCCGGCACGGCGATCGGCGCGAAGGCCGTGTCGACGACGCCCGTCTCCGCCTCCAAATTCAACTGGAATCGGAGCACCTGTCCCAAAACCGGGTCGTAGCCGAAGATCCGGGCGTCGGTGATCAGGTTGGGGACCGCCGGCGTGTCGCCGTTGATCTGGTCGATGACCACGATCACCCCTGGAGGCGCCGGCGGCGGACCCGGCTCGCCGGGAGCGGTCTCCAGCAGAATGTTGCCCGCCGAGAGGAACTCGCCGTCGGCGCCCACCAGCGTCTGCACCAGGAACAGGTCGGTGATGAACCGATCCTCGGGGCCGCCGGTCAGCGAGGTTGGCGGCTCCTCGCCCGGCAGCGGCGGCTGGGTCGACTCCTGGGTCGGAGGCGGCGCGGGAAGCTCGCGGAGCTGGATCTGCGAGTTCGGCGCGGCCGAGCGGAGGCCGAGCACGCCGATGCCGGCCTCGACGTTGACCGTGCCGCCTGGGATCAGGTCGAACCGCCGCAGGTTGATCATGCCGATCAAGGGGGAGCCAAACCCGCTGAGGCTGGCCTGATGGCCCGCCTCGGCCTGGGGCAGACTGTAGACGCTCGCCAAAAGCGCCCGGCCCGATCCGCCGTGGACGTTGCTGACGATCTTGGTGTACGAGTTGCTCTTGCTGTAGCGGAGGTGCAGCGCGCCGTTGTCGTCGACGAACGTCCCCGCCATGCTCCCCCGCCCCTGGATCGAGAGGACCACCCGCGTCCCCTCGGGCGTCGTGTAGGAGAACCGCTGGAAGTTGTGCGAGAAGACGCCGTTGGACTCCGCCGCCGAAACCGTCTGGGCCGTGGCCGCGGGGACCGCCCGGAGATCCGTTGGAGCCAGGGCCGTCGGCGTTCTCGTGATCGAAGCCTCGCCCGAAGTCGCCGGCGCCGAGATCGGCATGACATCGGCCGAAATCGGCGCCGAGATGAGCCTGACGTCATCCGAAATCGGCGCCGAGATTGGCCTGACGTCGTCCGAAATCGACGCCGAGATTGGCCTGACGCCGTCCACGGCCGTCGCGCCGACCGAAGTCGTCGCGGCGCCAACCGAGACCGGCCCGACGCCGCTGGAGTCCGGCTTGATGTGGAGCTCGGCCGAAACCGCGCCCACGCCGCTCGGAGTCGGCGTCGTGTACAGCTCGACCGGAGCATCGGGGGGAGCGCCGACCGAGACCGGCGCGTCGAGCGCCGCCACGGTGAACGGGTCCGCGCTCATCACCCGGCGGTCCTCAAGCCCCTCGATCGCGGGCCGCGCCCGACGCGACGAGACCCTCCTGGTGTTCGACGGCGCGCGCTGCATCGCTCTCCTCCCTACTCCGCGGCTCTCCGGCGGGACGATCCATCGCCACCCGCCTCAGAACTAACCTCCCCTATGGTTTCGGCAATCGGCCGCTCCGACATAACCCGACTTTCCGGCGACTTCGCGCCTTCCGGCCCCGAGCGGCTCAACCCGCCGAGCCGTCCCCGCGCGGGTTTGCTGAAACCTGGGAAGGCTGGAGAAGCTAAGGAAGGGTCGACCCCCGCGCGGGGAGGCGATCCTCATCAATTCATGCGGTTCGGGACGCCGATGTCCCTAGCGGGTAATCGCCGCGCCCGGTAAATTGGCGGAACGATTTACGCTGGAACGTCCGAAATCGCGGGACGATCGGGCCGAACCGAACCGACGACGTGGGGGTTTGATTCGCCGCGGGCCCGCTTCCTTAAGATCAAGGCGCGACGGCCGGCGACGAGGACTCAAAAGGAGAACGATGGTGGCTCGCCGAAATCAACCGCTTGCATGGCTTTTGGGAATCGCGCTGTCGTGGGGCTTGGTGGCGACGGGCGCCGCCTTCGCCCAAGAGGCCAAGGAGGAGGCCGCGCCTCAGGCCGAGGCCGAAGCGCCCAAGGCTGAGGAGACCAAGGCCGAAGAGACCAAGGCCGAGGAACCCAAGGCCGACCTGACGCCGCCGACGATCCCCCCCGAGGTCGAGGCGAAGCTTGAGGCCGCCCGCCGCGCCGTGGCCGAGGCGATCGTCGCCGCCGAGGACGCCGGATTGGTCGACACCTCCATCTCTCCCCCGCCGATCCTCGACATCCTCGTGAAGGGCTACGCCATCGACGCCCGGATCCTGAACGACAAGGAGGGCAAGAAGCCCTACGCCGTCAGCCCCGAAGTCTTCGGCGCCTGGTTCACCGGCTATGGCAAGCTCGACGGAATCAACTACACCGAGGACGTCCGAATCCTCAACCCAAGCGCCGGCCTGAAGACCCTCTACGACCAGCGCGCCAACATGCTCAACAACCACATCGAGGCCGTCCGCAAGGCCAAGGGCGAAGAAGCCAAGCCCGCCGAGGAGCCGAAGGCCGAAGAGCCCAAGACCGAGGAGCCGAAGGCTGAAGAGCCGAAGGCCGAGGAGCCCAAGACCGAAGAGCCCAAGGCCGAAGAGCCCAAGGCCGAAGAGCCCAAGGCCGAGGAAGCCGCGCCCGCCGAAGAGCCCAAGGCTGAGGAAGCCGCGCCCGCCGAGGAGGCCGCGCCCACCGAGGAGGCCGCGCCCGCCGAAGAGGCCGCGCCCGCCGAGGTCGAGGAAGCCGAGGCCGAGTAATCAGGCGGGGCTGGAGGTCGGCGCCTGTTGGCGCGCGCCTTGGGCCTCGCTTGGCCCTTGTTCAAATAGGCGTCGCCAAGCATTCTTCTCCCTCCCGGGAGAAGGTGGCCGAAGGCCGGATGAGGGTCGGCGGATTCAATCGGGGAGCCGCGCTCGCGCCAGGCGAGCGCCCCCCCCCGCGCCCCTCACCCGGCCGATTCGGCCATCCTCCCCTCGGGGGAGACGGGATTTCGCCCTTCGACGCCACTCGATGCCAGGCGCGTGGGATGATGTTGGAGGGCCTCCCCTTTTTCTCAATCCGTCCGCGAATCAAGATCCCATCACGCCAATCACCAGGAGGCAGGAATACGTGACGCCCCCCACCGGATCGAAGGCAACCGCCACGCCGCCGATTTTGTCGATCGCCGCGGAGTCCGCGACACGGTTGGGAGGGGCCGGGGTTTTGGTTATGGTCGAGGGGTCCCTGGATTGGGACTACGTCCGGTCGATCGCCGAGGGGGACGTCAGCTTCATGTTCGCCTCGTCGTCGCCCCGGCTGCTCGACGCGATGAAGAAGGCCGAGTTGGTGACGATCGAACTCGAGCCGATCGAGGCGACCATCGCCGAGCGGATCAGCCTGGCCTTGATCGAGGCGGTCGCCCACGACCTCTTGAAATCGGGCGCGCGGGTGGTCGTCGTCTACTCGGGCTTCGAGGCCCAGGCGCTCGACTCCATCAGCGTCATCCGCCTGAGGGAGCACTTGGAGCGGCTCTCGGCCCGCGACCTGCGGGCGCTTGAGACCTCCGTCCCATTCGAGACGCTCAAGGCGGTGGTCGACGCCGCGATCGAGATCGGTCGCGAGGGCCGCGAGGGGAAGCCGGTCGGCTCCCTGATCGTCGTCGGCGACATCCGCAACGTCCTGGCCCGCACCCGCCCGTTGGGGTTCGACCCCTTCAAGGGATACAAGCGCAAGGAGCGCAACGTCCGCGACTCGCGCGTGCGCGAGGCGATCAAGGAGATCGCCCAGATGGACGGCGCCTTCGTCATCTCGCGCGACGGAACCGTCGAGGCCGCCTGCCGGTTGGTCGACGCGCCGGTCAGCGGCCTGACGCTCTCCAAAGGGCTGGGCACCCGCCACTGGGCCGCCGCCGCCATCACGTCCGTCACCAAGGCCGTCGCCGTGGTCGTCAGCCAGTCCACCGGCGCCGTCCGACTGTTCCAGGACGGCGAGGTCATCCTCCGCATCGCCCCCATGCGCCACGCCCGCGCCATGAAGTGGCAAGACGCCGAAAGCGAACCCGGCCCCCGCGAACGCGACAAGGAAAGACCCGCCCCCGCCAAGCCCGCCCCCACCAAAGCCGCCGAAAGCAGCGCCGCCTCATCCTGACCGCGCCCTCGCCTCGAAGCGTACAATCCCAAGAGGAATGCGCGGCCAATTCACCGGAGAGGAACCATGAGCACTCTGACCCTGGAGGAAGCGCAAAGCCGGCTCAAGGATGTCATCGAAGCCCTGAGCCCAGGCGAGGAAATCGTCATCACCCAAGACGGCCGGCCAATCGCCAAACTCACCCGCGCCGACCAAAAATCCTGGCCGTGCAAGGCGGGGAGCTATCGCAAGGCGGAATTTTGGATGGCTCCCGACTTCGACGCGCCGCTGGAGGATTTCGAGGATTATATGGAATAGCGAGCCAGCGCGGCGACAAGGAATGTCCGCCGTAGGGGCGGCCCCCCGTGGCCGCCCTCCGGCGATCGGCATGGGAGGCGCGCCCTCCGGCGAGGGCGGCCACGGGGGGCCGCCCCTACATATCCGGCTTCCACAACCTCTTGGAGCCGGGAGCGACGGACCGCTACGGCTCCACCTTGGTCAATTGGTTCTCGCCGCCGTCGCCGATGGTCAGTTTGGCGCCGGTGACGCGGCCTTGGTCGTCCTTCTGGAAGATGAGGCGGCCGTCGGTTTGGCGCATCTCGAAATGGAGGGGAGCAATCGGGACGAGTCGGACCTCGGTGGGGCGGAACGGCACCTTGAAGGTCAGGTGATCGCCGCGGCGGGCGACCTCCATTCGGGTGCCTCGGCCGTCGGCTCCGGTCGCGTAGGCGCCGGCCAGGGCGTCGAGTTCGGCCGCGGTCAGGTCGATGGCCTTGGGAATTCGCTTCTCCTCCTCGGTCGGCGCGGGACGCTCGGGAAGCTCGCGGAGCCAGATGTTGCGGAACCGGGTCGGATGGCGATGGTCTTGAAGCTCGATCGGCCCTCGGACGACCCCCTTCTCATACGGCATCGACTCCAGCCAAGAGGTCTGGCCGACCAGCGCCTCGTTATTCTGGATCAGCACGCCGTTGAGGAAAACCGTCATCCGAGCCGGCTCGCGCAGTTCGCCGTTGGAGTCGAACCGGGGGGCGCGGAAGGCGATGTCGTACGATTGCCACTCTCCGGGGGGTCGGGTCGCGTTGTAGAGGGGGGGATACTGGCCGTAGATCGCCCCGGCCATGCCGTCGGCGTACGACTCGCTCTGGAACGAGTCGAGCACCTGAAGCTCGAAGCAGCCCATCAGGAAGATCCCGCTGTTGCCCCGATTCTGCCCCCCGCCCTTCGGCGGGTTGGGCGCGGCCCATTCGACGTGAAGCTGAACGTCGCCGAAGGACTCCTTGGTTCGGATCGCCCCCTTGCCGGGCACCACCTCCAGCGCCCCTTCGCTCACGTTCCAGGCCGCGGGGCCGCCCCCGGCGGAGGTCCAGGCGTCGAGGCCGCTCCCATCGAAAAGGACGATCGCGTCCTTGGGCGCGGCGACGCCGACGGGCCCCTCGCCCGGCTCGACCACCGGCGGCTTGGGGCGGTGAACGTCGTGTTGTCGCCAGCCGCTTGGGGTCGGCACGGGGGCGATTTCGCCGTGGTCATTGGCCATGCTCAAGGAAGCTCCCAAAACGACCAACAGGCACGCGCGGCCAGGCCGAAACGGTCGATTCAGCATAACGCGGATGTCCTTTCCACAAAAGCGCGGCGCGGGGACGGAGGGCCTCGAAAAGTTGAGCGACAGTATAACCCGATCCATCCCGCGATGGCACAAGCCGGCGCGGAAAAGGGACCGCGGGATCTGGAAGCTCGGCTCAGCCCTGGGGGTCGTCCACGGGATGGTCGAACCGCTTGATGAGCGTGACCTCGTTGCCTTGCTCGTTGTAGTGGAAGTCGTCGACGAGGCCCTTGGCCAGCATGATGCCGAATCCCCCCTCGCGCAGACCCAGGTCGTTGCGAAGGTCGATGTGGCCGATCGGATCCTCTTCGGAGGCGGCGTGGGGAACGTGCTCGGGATCGAAGCCGGGGCCCTGGTCTTGAATGATCAGGGTGATGGCGGTGGGGTCGATGCGATAGGTGATCCGAAGCACCAACTCGGCGTTCTTGCGGTGGCCCCACTCGATGGCGTTGCCCCCCATCTCCATCACCGCCTGCTTCAAATCCTTGACCTGGCGGTCGGTCAGGGGGGTGTGGGCGAACAGGTCGGCCAGCATGTCGTTGACCTGCTGGAGATGCGTCAGCTCGCTGCGGACGTCAAAATTGATCTCGCCCGAGATCCCGCGCTTCTTGTGCTCCTTGTGCCAGGCGATCGCCTTGTCCATCGCCTCGAAAAGCTGGGCGGGCGTGAACGGCTTGGTCAAATAGCCGTTGGCCCCCACGCGAACCCCCGCGGCGCGGTGGTGCCGCTCCTGAAGCGCGGTGACCATGACGATGGGAATCAAGTTCGTCTCCCGATCCCGCTTCAGGCTGTCGCAAATGGCGAAGCCGTCGTAATCGGGCAACATGATGTCGAGCAAAATCAACGCCGGCTTGTGCTTGGCGATGGCGTCCTTGATCCCCGCGCCGGTGAAGAGCTGGATCGGTTCGAAGCCGCGCGACCGAACGAAACCGGCCAGGATGTCGTTGGTGTCTCGCTCGTCATCGACGATCAGGACCGTGCGCGGCATGGGCATGACTCAAAAAGTGCATCCAATGATGACGATCATTTCCAAGCCTTGCCCTCGCAAGCTCGGCGCGTGGTGGAAATGGATTGTCGCGCGCCGGCTCAAAACTCGCAAGAGAGCGACGCGAGCCTCTCGACCTCCGTGGGCGGAGGGACGGAGCCATGCGCCTTCCCTGGCGTTCGGGGCGCATCGGTTCAGCCCGACGGCCTCCCTTATAAACCTCAAAGTCCGCGATGTCCACCCTCAAACAACGCGGAAGCCGACGGCGCGCGGCGCGAGAGCGAACCGGGCTAAACGGAAGACTTGGGAACGAGCGAGCGGATCAGGTCGCGCGTCTGGTCGGGCTCGGGGACGTTGGGCAGGGGGAACCAACGGTGTCCGACCGGCCCCGGGCGCCCCGTGTTCTCGTCGACGATCAGGGTGATGGTCGCCAGGCCGAGGGGGCGCAAAAGCGGCCCCGCCCACGTCTGAACCGCCGCGACCCGCGCGAGCGGAATCACATAACGCGGCCGGGCCGAACCGTCGACGCCGACCTCGACCCGATCGGCGTAAATCGCGTAGGTCGTCCGGCCCCGCTCCTTGATGAACTTCCAGTAGTGAAAGGCCCAGAGCGCCGTGAACGAGACGACGAAGACCAACGCCGAGACGCCGAGGGCCATCGCCAAATGGGCGTCTCCCCGGCCGCCGCCCAGCGCGTCGGCGCCGAGCTTCACGACCGCCAGCGCGACGAAGCCGAGCAGAAGCGCGGCCCCGGCGCTGTGGATTCCCCCCACGACCCAGAATTGACGGGGGACGGAGACCGGCCTGACCACGCGCAAAGGCTCATCCGACATCAAGCTCACTCCGTGTTGCCCGAGACTTCGCGGGGCTTCCCCGGGATAATCCAGCAGGAATCATGTTGGGTCATTCCAATATGGGGATAATAGCTCCTCGCGCCCGGCGCCGCCAGAAGAAGAAGCGTCGCGTGGAGGCCGGCCGCCTCGTGAGTCAGCCGAATCAGCTCCCGGCCAATCCCTTGGCCCTGGTAATTCACGTCGACGGCTAGGTCGGACAGGTAAACGCAAAGATGATAATCCGTAACCGACCGCGCGATTCCCACGAGCCTTCCGTCGTCGCGGGCGGTGAGAATTATATCGGCGTGTTCGAGCATCCCTCGAAGCGCCTCGGGGTGGTCCATGGGCCGGCGCTCCGCCAGCGTCGATCGGACGAGAACGTCGATGAACTCGTCGACCCCGAACGCGGGATACGTTTCGCGTTGATACGTCAGGGCCATCTCATGTGCTCCCGCGACAATCCTCCGAGAGGGCGAAGTCCCCGTCCAGCCCACGCCTGGCGCTGGTTCGGCGGGAGCCTCGCCATCCCAAAATCAAGCAAGCTTAAACACCTCCCCCGCGACGCTCGCCCCCGGGATCTCCACCGGGCGAAGGCCGGGGAAAACGTCGCGGGCGATTTCGATCAAATGGGGGTGGCATGTGAACATGATGACCTGCGCGACCTTGGAAACCTCGCCGAGCGCCCGGAGGGTGTCGCGGGCGCGTTCGTCGTCGAAGTTCGCCATCACGTCGTCCATGACGACGGGGAGCGGTTCGGCCCGGCCGCAGTAATGCAGGACATAGGCGAGGCGGACGGCCAGGTAGAGCAGCTCGCGGGTTCCGGTGGAGAGCTGGAAGGGCTCCAAGATCTCGCCGTCGACGCGATGGACCTGAAGCTCGCCGTCGTCGTCGGTTGGCCGGTCCACGCGCGTGAAGCGGCCGTCGGTCATCGTTTGGAAGATCCTCGACGTCTCGCGCAAGACTTCGGGCTGAGAGCCTTGTTCGAACCGCTGGATCGCCTGCTTCAAGAGGGTCCGGGCGAAGACCAGGGGGACGTAGCGATCCACGCCCACGGCCAGCTCGGCCCGCTTGGTGGCGATTTGCTCTTGGAGCAGGGCCGCCTCGTCGCTCCCCTTCTGGTACTCCTTGAACGCCTCCTTGCGCGAGCCGACGTTCTGATCGGCGGCCGTTTTGCGCTTTCGAATCTCGATTTCGCGCGTCTCCGCCTCGTCGCGCTGGGCGTCCAAGAGCGCTTGATCGGCGGCTTCCAGGCGGGCGACGAACTCGTCGAGCGGCTCGCGCTCTCGGATGATCTCAAACTCGCGCGTTTTGTCGTCGATCCGTTTGTCGAGCCGGTCGATTCGCTCGGCGAGTTCGGCGATCGAGCGGAAGGTCTCCGACGAGTCGGCCCCGACGGCTTCAAGCAAGGCGGCGCGGGCCTCGGACGCGGCGGCCAGCTTGGCGTCGAGATCGGCGATCCGCTTGCGCGCGGCGGCGAGGTTCTTTTCGAGGCTCGTCTTGCGCTCGCGCGCCTCGGCGCTCTCGTTCGATCGGTCTTGCAGGGCGGCCGCGGCGCGTTCGGGGTCGAGGTCGAGCAGGTCGGGAGCCAACTCCTTGGCGATCTCGCGGACCCTGGGCTCGAAGTCGGCGATCCGGGCCAGGCTCGCGGCGATCCGGGCCTCGGCCTCGTCGGCCTTCTCCAACTCGCCGCGGGCGCTTTCAAGTTCCCGAAGGACCCGGTCGACCAAATCCACGTCCCAATCGGTCGGCAGACGAAGCTCCCGCAAAAGCGCCCGCCAGGCTTCGGACCAGGCCGGCTCCTCGTCCAGGAGCTTCAGGCGAAGGGCCTCGGCCTCGTCGGCCCTCTCGCGAAATCTTAGGCAATCGCGCCGAGCGTCCCGGCGCGATTGATCGTCGGATCGAATCGCCTTTTCCCGCTCGCGGGCGGCGGCCAGCAGCTCGGAGGCGTCGCCCGCGGTCTCGCCCATGAGGGCGCGGAGGCGGGCCTCGAACGCCTCGACCCGCGCGCCCACCTCGAGCTTCTCCTGCTCGTGCTCCTCGGCCTTGGCCCGAAGCGCCCGAAGCTCGTCGAACCGGTCGAGCCAACCCTCCATCGTTTCGGGGTCGAGCGGGACGAACCCGCAGCCGGCCCAGAGCGACCGCCAGTTCTCAAGCGTCGAGTCGCGAAGTTCGAACAGGTCGTCGAGCGCCCGACGTTCCTCCTCAAGCCGCTCGCGGGCGACTTGAATCTCGCCATGCTTGGCGACGGCCAGCGCCCGGCCGAGCAGGCCGTCGGCGTAGCGGTCGGTTCGCCGAACGACGTCGGGGTAGGCCTCCAGAAGATCCCGAGGCGACTCGGCGGCGTTCTCGGCCAGCCAGCCGAGGATTTCCGCTTCGACATCCTCATGCTCCGCGTACTTGCGGCGCACCCAATTCCAGCCCTCGTCGCGGGCGAGCCGGAGCGCTTCGAGAACGTCGCGGCTCGGCAGGTCGTCGCCGCGAACGTCCATCTCGGCGAGCTCCGCCTCCAGTCGAACGAGGCCGGCCTCGTTCTTCGCGATGTTCGATTCCGACATCTCGATGCGTTGCTCGACGCGCGCAAGATCCCGCTTGGCTCGGGCGACGGTCTCTCGGGGGGGGACCGGCAGCGCGGCGGCCTCGATCGAGGGGGAGGCGAGCGGAGGGTTGAGCCGGGGGAGCAGGTCGGCGATGGCTCGCCTGGTCTTGCGGCTTTCGCCGTCCAACCGCTTCAGCTCGTTGAGGTTGTTCTTGTAATCGGCCTCGTCGGCCAAAAGCGCGGCCAGGGGCGCGACGTCGACCGGGTCGCCCAGCGCCCTCAGTTCGGCCTCCTTGTCCCGGAGCGATTCGAGGAGGCCGTCGCGCTTCTTAACCAGGTCGCTCAGCGCGGCTTCGCGATCCGCCCGTCGGCCGGCCAGGCGCTTGAACTCGGCCATTTGAGCGGCGGGCGGGCGGTGGGCCCGAAGGTCGTCGAGCGTCCAACCGGGGACGAGCGAGGCGAGCTGGTCGGTCGCCTCGCGGAGCGCCTCGGCGTGCTTGCGCTGGTCGCTGGGCAGCCGCTCGCGGGCCTCTTTGATGGAGCCGATGGCTTGGTTCAGGCCCCCGATCGCCGCGCGACGGTCGATCAGCCGGGCGTCGAATTGAACCTCGGCCGCCTCCCGCTCGTTGGTTTCGACGTTCTCGCGGGCCTCTTCGCGCTCCTTTTCGAGCCGGGCGATGTCGGCCTCGATCCCATCGAACCGGGCGAGCCCGCCGGCGGGGAAGTTCTTGGGCGCAACCAGCTCGGCCCGCTCTCGACGCAGGCGGTCGAGCTCGATCCAACGGGGGAAAGCCTTGGCGAGCCGATCCTTCAGGTCGAGGTCGCGGGACGCCCGGAGCCACTCGTCGGCCGCCTCGGCGGCTTCGGCCTCGGCCTCCTCCAGCTCGCGGCGGCTCCGCTCGAAGGCCTCGCAGCGGAGGCTCTTTTCCCGAACCTGTTTGGGAAGTTCGGTCAGCTCGGCGCAGAGGCGGTTGACGATGGGGATTTTCGCCCGCTCGGCGAAGAGCTTGCCGGCTTCGGCGTCGAGGGCCTCGATCACCTTTTTGGGGTTCGCGCCGCCGCCGTCGCTCCCGCCGCCGAAGAGGACCGACTTGACGCTCTGATCGCCGAGCATCTTCTCTCCGGCGGCCAACGCGTCCAGGCCGAAGGCGAAGATCGATCGGAAGAGGTTGTCGGAGGCGTGGCCCAGAAGCGCGTCGAAGCCCGCCTCGTCAAGCGTCCCCTTTCGACCCTCGATGGTGGCGGAGACCGTGTTCTTGTTCCCCTTGCGACGATTCAGCTCGACGCGCGAGCCATCCCTCATCAGGAGCGTCGCCGCGCCTTCGACGGGATTTTTCCTGGTCGCGGCGAAGGCGTAGGGGGTGCGGGCGGCGAAGCCGAAGAGGAGCTCGCGGACGAACTCCAACAGGGTCGACTTGCCCGCCTCGTTGGGGCCGATGATCATTTGAACGCCGTCCCCCTCGAAGGGCAGCTCGACGTCCCGGAAGTGGCCGTAACAACCGATGCGGAGGCTTTGGATTCTCATGGGAGCCGCTCCGTCAGGCGGCT
>Ga0182742_1004042_pt1 | contig 13662 bp, 16 predicted proteins | sample eDN5th37CBELigMG_FD_128880 | JGI IMG/M metagenome (GOLD analysis project Ga0182742, IMG submission 128880) | Enriched Miracle-Growth compost microbial communities from Emeryville, California, USA - eDNA 5th pass 37_C BE-Lig MG (version 2)... ... | reverse complement strand
ATAGTGAAAAATAAAAATATTATTAAATGGATGAGGAATAATTTCTACAATTTAATATGCTGTTTTCTAAAAAATGGTTGTATTTGATAAATAAATCTATGGATAAAACCGGTTGATTGGAGCGGAGGGTGCGATACTCCTGCGGGAGCAGCGGGACAGGTGAGACCCCGCAGGAGCGCTCTTCGACGAGGAGGTTCACCGCACGCCCCACGGAAAGGGAGCATTCTAGAGCGCAAACCAACCAACCTCTTCTATAAAAGCAACAAAATTTACGAAAACAGCCTTATAATATGAAGCAATTTAGAATTTTAGGTGAAAACCCTTTCAATATTGCCACATTTTATAGTAGTATTACTTTAATATTCAGAATTATACCAACATGAAAATTGTTTATATCCTTTAAGATATAGGGAGAGATCAAGCGATGAAAGTTACCCTTTTTGCAACTTGTTTAGTCGATATGTTTCAAAGTGACGTCGGAAAAGCGACTGTTGAACTACTTGAGCGATTGGGATGTGTAATAGATTTTCCTGAATCACAAGTGTGTTGTGGACAACCAGCCTACAACAGTGGCTATGTAAAAGAATCTAAAGAAGCAATGAAAAAAATGATTCGTACGTTTGCAGATGCAGAATACGTTGTTTCTCCATCTGGTTCATGTGCTTTTATGTTTCATGAATACCAGCATGTTTTTAAAGGGGATCCGATTTGGGAACCGAAGGCTAAGGAACTTGCAGAAAAAACCTATGAATTGACTCAATTTATTGTTGAGGTGTTAAAGATTGAAGATGTTGGTGCCCGTCTTGAAGGAAAGGCAACTTACCATACTTCTTGTCATATGACAAGATTACTAGGGGTGAAAAAAGCCCCTATGACTCTATTAAGCAATGTTAAAGGACTTGAATTCACCGAACTGCCTGGCAAAGAACAATGCTGTGGCTTTGGAGGTACCTTTTCCGTCAAAATGGTGCAAATCTCTGAACAGATGGTCGATGAAAAGGTCCGGCATACTGAAGAAACCGATGCCGAGTATTTAATAGGCGCAGATGCAGGCTGCTTAATGAATATTGGTGGACGTATTAACCGCCAAGGAAAACCAATAAAAGTCATGCATATTGCAGAAATATTAAACTGCCGGTAAACGTATCATTCTTTTAAACTATTATCAGATAGGAGGGGATTTTCGATGCCAATGAAAATTGGAAATGAAAATTTCAGTGAACGTGTTGGAAAAGGCATCAGTAATTCTTTCATGCGCGGTGCTGTTGCCGGTGCTCAGGACAGTATAGGTGCCCGCCGATTGCTTGCGGTCGAGGAACTAGGCAATTGGGAAGAATGGCGCTCCCATGGGGAAGAAATTCGTCAGCATGTACTTGAAAACCTAGATTATTATTTAGAGCAATTAAGTGAGAATATCGCCAAACGCGGTGGAAATGTGTACTTCGCAGCTACCCCAGAAGAAGCAAATGACTATATTCGCGAAGTCATTCAAAAGAAGCATGCTAAAAAAGTGGTAAAGTCGAAATCGATGGTCACCGAGGAAATCAACTTGAATGCAAATCTTGAGGAGCTTGGGTGTGAAGTGATTGAAACAGACCTCGGGGAATACATCCTTCAAGTGGATGACCATGATCCGCCTTCTCATATCGTTGCCCCTGCTCTACATAAAAATAGAGAACAAGTCCGTGATGTTTTCACAGAAAAGCTCGGCTACAAAAAATCCTCTGATCCAACAGAGCTTGCTCAACATGCACGCGAAATGCTGCGCCAAGACTATTTAACAGCAGATGTCGGAATTACCGGTTGCAACTTCGCGGTAGCTGAAACAGGATCCTTCGCTTTGGTCACAAACGAAGGGAATGCTGATCTTGTAACTTCCTTACCGAAAACGCAAATTACTGTGATGGGAATGGAAAGGCTTGTTCCCACATTTGAAGAATTGGAAGTACTTGTGAGCATGCTAACAAGAAGTGCTGTCGGGCAAAAACTACCAAGTTATGTCACCGTGTTAACTGGACCAAAAGAGGCACAAGATGTCGATGGTCCTGAAGAATTTCATCTCGTCATTGTCGATAACGGCCGGTCTAAGATTCTAGGGACTGAGTTCCAATCAGTGCTTCAATGCATTCGTTGCGCAGCTTGTGTCAATGCTTGCCCAGTTTACCGTCATGTTGGTGGGCATTCTTACGGGTCAATCTATTCAGGTCCAATTGGTGCCGTATTGTCACCACTTCTTGGAGGATATGATGATTATAAAGAGCTTCCATATGCCTCAACCCTTTGTGGTGCTTGTTCAGAAGTTTGTCCCGTTAAGATTCCATTACATGAATTATTGCATAAGCATCGTCAGGTGATTGTAGAAAAAGAAGGAAGAGCACCTGTATCTGAAAAATTATTGATGAAGGCATTTGGACTTGGTGCCGCTTCACCTACTCTCTACAGGTGGGGGTCAAAGCTAGCACCTTCTGCAATGAATCCATTTACGAGCGAAGATAAAATCTCAAAAGGCCCGGGACCACTTAAAGCATGGACGGATATTCGTGACTTCCCTGCACCCAATAAAGAAAGATTTAGAGATTGGTATAATAACCGGGAAAAAGGGGAGAGCAAATCATGACTGGAAAAATCCAAAACCGGGAATCATTTTTAAATAATATCGCGAGTCAACTAGGAAGAGATCGTTTAAAAGAACCAGTTAAGAGACCGGACTGGAAATATGCCCCTCAAGACAAAGTGCTAACTGGAGCAACAGAAGACGATCTTGTGGAAGTACTAAAGGCACATTGCGAAAAAATTAATACGACAGTCATCACGACAACAAAAGCAGGATTATCTGATGCTTTAAATGAAGCAGTGAAAAACTATGGTGGTGGCCCTGTCGTAACTTGGAAGGATGAGAGGTTTACTCATTGGGGACTTCATGATCTTTTTAACAATGAATGGTCTGTGCAAGGAATTGACTATCATGAATGGGATTATACCACTGGGGACGATAATATCCAACTGGCTGAACAAGCAAATGTTGGCATAACCATTAGTGAATACACCTTAGCTGAGTCTGCTACGGTGGTATTATTTAGCGGAAAGGACCGCGGGCGGACCGTAAGCTTCCTTCCAAAAACCTATATTGCTTTAGTTCCAAAGAGTAGCATTGTTCCTCGAATGACCCAAGCTGCGAGAAAAATGCGGGAATTACATTTGGATGGGAAAACTGTACCCGCCTGTGTGAATTTTATCTCTGGACCAAGCAACTCAGCTGATATTGAATTGCAGCTCGTCGTCGGGGTCCATGGACCATTTAAAGCAACCTATATCCTTATTGATGACCTGTAATGAGTAGCGAAAGTGAGACGAGAAAAAAGAGCTGGTTCCTCTCCCGTTCAGGGCTTGGAACCAGCTCTTCTTATTTCCATTTATCATCTTACGTCAGACGCAAGATCTTGTAATGAGGCTCGTTTTTTTAGTTTCCGATCATACATAGCTGTTGTTACAATCGCCACAATAACTAAGGCAATTAAAACAGTAAACAAGGCTGGCATTCCATGGGAATCAACTAAAAAGCCACCAAGGATAGGACCAATCATTCTTCCACCTGTTGCCGTACTATTCACAATTCCTTGATAGAAGCCTTCCCTGCCTTTAGGTGCAAGGGAATCCGCAATTGTTGGAACCGCTGGCCAGATGAGCATCTCTCCAATTGTTAAAATAATCATCGCTGTTAAAAATCCGGAAAATTGTTGTGCTCCTGCCAACACCATAAAGGAACCAATAAAAATAACCATACCAATTTGGATTTGCAGCTTTAGGTTCTTTTCAAATACTTTTACGACCCTATTCATAATCGGCTGCCCTAAGACGATTAAGGCACCATTAACTGTCCATAAAAGACTATATTGACTAAGGGGAATTCCCAATTGAACGGTATAAGCAGAAATAGTTGCTGCCCATTGTGAATATCCGACCCAACATAGTAAATACCCGACAGATAGAATAAGCAAAGCATTTAATTTCGTACGATTACGGACTGGCCCATTTTCTTGGAGCACTGATGACTGTGAACGTGAGACAGACTGGATTCCACGATACCCGATAAAAGCAATGAACAGAAATACTGTATAAACAAGAGCATTTGCTAAGAAAATGTATAAAAACGAATAAGAAGCCACGATCCCACCTAATGCAGAACCTATCGCTACCCCTACATTTTGCGCAACATAAATCGCATTGAAGGCTTTTCTGCCGCCCTCTTTCCAAACAGATCCTGCCATCGCAAAGATGGAAGGAAACACGATTCCTGATCCGAAACCGACAATCACTAAAAATATAATATATTGTGGCCAATCATTCCAAATTGTTAAGCCAAATAAAGCGATAATTGTAATACTAATGCCAAGAATGATAGATTTATAGCCACCTATTTTATCAAATAAATAACCACCAATTAAGTTTCCCACAACGGTAGCTGCCGAATTTAGCATGAGCACAAAACCTGCAACCGTCAAAGATTTACCAAGATGATCATGGATGTATATTGTATTTAAAGGCCATAAAAATGAAGAGCCTGTTGCATTCACCGCCATCCCAATTACAAGCAGCCATAAGGCTCTAGGCATAACCATATCTCCCATCTATTTAATTTCAATAACTAAGTAATTTTAGGCGTTTTAATGGGAACTTGCAATAGGAAAACTCACTATCATAATAGTAAAATTTCTTTCCCGTTTTGCAGGTCGCTCGCTTGGTTATCTTTTACCAGCCACTTACTAAATGAAATGGAAATTGCTATCCTTGACACCTAATGAACTACTGTCTAAACTAAAGGAAAACACTGTACAAATGGCAGTTTGTACAGTGCTTTATACTTACTATAATTACTGTTTTTTTATTCCAAACTATGTTTATAGTGGGTATTCTCTTTACTTTGGCTGTTGTGCCGGGAAATAGTCGTTGATTACCAAATCCTTCTTTTTGAAGTTGTCTGTTTCCTCGTACACAGCCTTTTTCACTTTTTCGATCTCTTTATCTAGCTCTTCAATACTAACGCCTTTCTTAACTAGCTCTTCAGTTGCAAGTTTAATTGCTGCAAAGGATTCCTCAGATGAAAGCTTCAATGTATCCATTGCGCCTTGTGGATTGTGGAAACCTGCGGCACTTTCTGCTGCAACAATATCCCAGAACCATTGTCCTTTACGAACATGCTCCTGTGCTTCTTTAATTTTTGCTTCACTCACGCCGGATGTAATCATCTTATTAATATAATAATGTGAGCTGATGGAAATATCCTCTGCCTTATGCAATGCTTCCATATGTGTTTCTTGAATATCAAATACACGTTCTTCTAAATCTTCAATGTCTCTATTACTATGACAGGTCATACAAGATTCTTCCATTGTTTTAAGTGGTGATTGCCAATGGTGAGAACTAATTTTCTTTTTGCCATCTGCACGTTCGTATGGCATATGACAGTCTGCACATGTTACGCCGGCTTCACCATGCGGCCCAGTTATATGGGTTTCAAAGTCTGGATGCTGCGCTTTTAAGATTGGTGTACCAGAAACATTATGAATCCAGTCTTGATTAAATCCATTTTCTTTGGCAGTTTCTTCATAATATTCGTACATATCTTCCGGTTTGAATCCATTTGCCCACGGATAAGTTACTTCACTATTATCAGCTGCGAAGTAGTATTCCACGTGACATTGTCCACATACATAGTTACGCATATCATTTTTAGTTGGGTTCGACATATCAATTCCTTGTGATTCCATTGCCTTTACAAAACTGGGACGTGTTACCCGTAAGTCCATTGTTTCTGGATCATGACAGTCAGAACAACCAATTGGTGAATGTCCCATAGCTTCTGCTGTTGGCCAGATATCTTGATTGAAGTTACCACCCCAATAGTCATCGCCCATTTCCTCGATCATATGAGGAACAGCCGTTGACTTACATGTCAAACAAGATCCGACTGACTTATCGGTAATACGAGCAATCTCACGAACATCCTCTAGTGCATAAATATGTCCGCGGTCCTCATTGTATTCAGTAGCAAATCCATAGCCATTAAACAGGATTGGTAAATATGGTTCTTTATCATGATCAAATTTGCTGCGCTTTACTGAACCACTGTATGTGGTATCTTCCATTTCTTCATTCTTCTTGTAGCTGTCATATTGAAGCGGGAATAAATCCTTAAATGCCTCATTACTTATCTCATCTGGACTAAGTCCAGTTTTCGCTTCGCTAGCAGCAGTATCGTTTTCATCTGTGCCACATCCCGAAAGGACTAGTATGACAGCGACTAGGAGCAAAGATGCCCATTTAAAATTCCTAGCCATTATTCATTGTACCTCCCTTATTTTCTAAAAGCTCCCCTGGCTTTGCAGGTTTAAAGAAATCTTCTGTTTTGAAATCACTGCCATGCGGTACCGACTGATGGCAGCTGGAACAGCTATCCTTTGCATCATGTGCAATATTATCGATGGTACTTTTGTGGCAATCAATACAGTTCTCATTGATAATTTCTTTCGAATTATCTGTCGTGTGTAAGACCTCTGGAATTTTTGACTCCCCAAGTGTATTGAAGTAGACATGCCCTACACCAGCTTTTGCTTTGTTAACATATTTGTTTACCAATGAATCGTGTGGTAAATGGCAATCACTACAAGCTAGCTCAGCATGTGTCGAACTAGCAAATGAATCATGAACATTGTTCATGATATGGCAACTTCCACAAAACTCTGGTGAGTCTGTATAGGCCAGTCCTTTGACTGTAACTACCGACAAAATAATTCCGGTAAATACCCCTATAAATAACAGCATTCTCTTATCAAGTGATAGAAACTTTTTAATCGATCGCTTAAACATCCCTTTTCACCTCCCCTGGCTAAAAAATATATCTATTTAAAACACTGAATGTGTTTTAACCATGGTTAAAGTGAGGCTTTTTCTTCAATTATCTCGATTAAACGTTGCTTTGTCGTAGGACCGGTGAATCTCTCGACAATTACCCCATCCTGATTAAGAATAAGCGTATCCGGCTGACCAATTACGTTATACTGTTTGGATGTTTCTTCTTTTGTATCTAAAAGGTAGAGAAGCTTAGAATCACTTTCCTTTATATACTTTTCCATTCTCCTTTTCGATTCGCCTTTAGCGATGATGATTAATTGTGCATCCTTGTACTCTTTTCCAAAAGCTTCGAGTTCAGGTGCTTCATCAATACAGGGCTGACACCAGGTCGCAAAGAAGTTCAACACAACCGGTTTCCCTTTAAAGTCAGATAACTTATACACTTGGCCATTGATATCCTTCAGCTCAAATTCTATTGCCTGATCTCCGGGATTGGCAGAGGCTTTCTCACCAAGACCATTCATGAGAAAGCCAATCACTCCCAAAGCAGCAATAATGACGAAAATTGGTACAAGCTTCTTGCCCATTCTCTTCACCTGCTTTTTATAATTCTGTTTTCCATTCCTCTAACTGTTGAATTTCCTTTTCAATTTGCTTTTGACGCTTTCCAAGAATCACCAGGTAAACTGCAAGTAAAGTAAAAATAGCTGAATATCCCATTAATAAATATGTCATCACAAGTTCCTCCTTTTATTTGACTAACTCCGCTTTTCTTTGTCCAGCTCCGCCTCCTATCTCCTCGGGTCATAAGCCACTCTCAGGATGAAGGTAAAGAACACCTTCTTCCTGAGCGCGTCTTATGCCTGTCGGAGATGATCAGTCGGCTCCGCTTTTCTAATTAACTAGCAAGCTTGTTGATGATGTTACTTTTTGCTTTTTTGATGACTTCACGCATTTTTTCAATTTGTGCGCCTTTACGAAGCAACAATACGTAGAGAATCGTAATCGTGAAGATGCTGAATAGCATCGTGATCAACATTTCCGGCTCCATTCCTCCACCAGATTGGTCCTTTCCTTCTCCAAAAACGACAGGATGCAATTTTGTATTCCACCAACGGGTAGCCATGAAAACGATTGGGACGTTGATTACACCGATGATCCCAAACACAGAAGATAATTTTGCAATTTTCTCCCATGAGCCCTCCATTTTTCGAACAAATAGATAGGCAACATAGATAAACCAAAGAATTAAAGTCGTGATCAGTCTAGGTTCCCACGTCCACCAAGTATTCCAACTGGCTCTTCCCCAAATCATTCCCGTCATAAGAGCGAGGGTTGTAAACAAAACCCCGATTTCTGCTGAAATTCCCGCATAGATAAATCGTTCCATCTTCGGTTTAATCAAGGTTAAGACACTGTAAAAACCGACGATAAAAAAGGCTAAAAATGCCACCCATGCCGTACCGACATGAAAGTAAAATATTTTTTGTACGTCTCCCATAACTCTTTCAACAGGTGACCAAATAAAAATGAGATACAGATTTATAAAAAATGCTGGAACGAGAATGTAAAACAGGATCCGGTCGATTAGACCAGAGTTTTTAATTTTCATCATCATGAGCCCTCCATAATAAATTCGAATAATAATAGACAAGCAGCAAAGAACAATAGATCATAAGCTGACATCAATTGAAGCCAAGCTACAGCATTTTCGATTTTTTCATTTTCAAGAGCGACTCTTGTAGCCTGAACCGCTGCGATCATCAATGGACTTAGCAACGGAAGCAAAAGGACCGGAAGGAGCATCTCACTATTTTTGGCATTCGCTGACAGCGCCGATAGAAAGGTTCCTACGATGATAAATCCAAGCGTCCCTGCGAAAATAATAAGCACAAACCATAAAAACGAGCCGGTAAACCGATAGTTAAACAAGATAAATAGTACTGGAATACTTATCAATTGAACGATTGTAACAATCAGGAAATTCGCCATTACCTTCCCAAGATAAATGCTAGCTGCCTCTATTGGTCCTGATCTCAAACCTGTTAAACAATCATTTTCCAGCTCTGAAGTAAATGAGCGGTTTAAACCAAGGATTCCTGCAAAAACGGTGATTACCCAGACAAGCCCTGGTATTACTGCCTTTACTGTATTATTTGTTGGATCAAACGCAAAGCTGAAAACAAGAATAACCAGTGCGGCAAAAATGGCCATCATGCTGATTGTTTGTTTTGTTTTGAACTCACTACGAATATCTTTCGCTGCGATCGTAAGGGCATCAACTAAAATGGTTTTCACGATCCCGTCACCACCTGTTCATACCAATACTTCATTTCGTTCAAATTCAACTCACCGTTTAACTGTACAGTGTCCACAATGACTCCTTTTTTCAGGATTGCTACTCGGTCAGCTAAAGTATGAACTTGTTCAAAATCATGAGAGATGATGAGAATCGATGTTCCACTTTGCTGTTTTTCCTTAATGATTCTGTTTAACAATGCCACCGCCTCTTGGTCTAGTCCGGTATGGGGTTCATCTAGCATCAGAATCTTCGGATCAGCCAATAGCACTCTAGCAATCGCTAATCTTTGCATCATCCCCCGCGAAAAGGAGCGAATTGGTACGTCACGAAAAATGTATAATCCTACTTCTTTTAAAAGATTAATAGCTTTTTGCTCAAGATCCTTTACTTTGTACAATTTTCCGTAAAACTTTAAATTCTCTAGAGGGGTCAAATTACTATAGAGAAAAGACTCATGACCTAAAAATCCGATCTTTTTTTTGACTGCTACCGACTTTTTTTGAACCACTTCTCCATCTAAGACGATTTCCCCGCCACTTGGCTGAAGCAATCCAACGGTACATTTGAAAAATGTACTCTTCCCTGCGCCATTTGGGCCGACGACTGCAAGGGTTTCTCCTTCATTTAACGATAAAGTTATATTTCGGAGGATTAATTTGTCTCCAATCATCTTGTGCATTTTATTTAGTTCGAGCATGCTCTCCAACTCTTTCATAAGGTAAATTGGTGTAACTCGTGACTTGTTTGGTCTAGATGCTTTTGGAACTCTTTTATTTTCTCCTGATATTGTTCATCTGTGATCAGCTTTTCCTCACGTCGTTGTTGTAATTCTGCCATCTGTTTCTCAATCACATTTTTTTTCGTTAACAGATGCTTAAATCTTTCCTCGTCTACATCTGGCTGTTCAACAATCACTTTTTTCTTTTTAACATACAAGGAGCCGAGAATGACGATGGTAAGAAGAAACAAAATGTAATGCGGATTCAACTCTCTGAGTCCTGGAGTACCAAACCAGAATCGGATCAACCATTCTGGGTGGTAAGCTGGCAGCCCCCCCATCACAACACACTCTTCCTTTTCCGTAGCTTTTGTAGGTCACGGAGTAGTTCTAGCTCAGCCTCTTCTAAATTCCGATCTTGTTTAGTCTTTTCTTTTGGCTTACTTTCCTGCTTCAGTAATTCTGCCGCTAATAATTGGTATTGTTCTTTTAATTGCAAAAAATCCTTTTCTTTGATCTTTTTCATAAAAAAATCCATTTCCAGTTCATTGACAGCCCCGTAAACTGAATCAAGTGTAACCGTACCTTCCCAATTTTCGCCCCCGGTATCCTCACCACGACTTGCTGAAAAGAAAGGGAACACAATGAAATAGAAACAAGTGAGGATAATCGCACAGCCGATTAATAAGTAGACAATTTCCATCCTTCTCAACTCCTTTTCTTGCCTTAACGATCATCTGGGATTAAAAATGCTTCCGGCGTTCTTCCTCAAAAATCTTCTCTGCGATTTCTCGTTCCGTATCAGATTCCCATTTCACCTCATGGATGAGTGTGTCATTTTCGGCTTTTCCTTTTACCTTTTTAAGCCAAGCACCCACGACAGCGATCCCTGCTGTTAGTCCGGCAAAAGGCATTCCCCAGGCTATCCAACCACTTTTATCAGTAGCTGGTATTCTTAAGGCGGCCTGACCATATTCATCGACATAGGATTGAAGAATTTCTTTTTCCGACATTCCACCGTTCAACATCTCAAGCACTTCTTCAAAATAAACATGTTGAATTGTACAAGTAGAGTAATCATGGTCGGCATGTCCCTGCATATCTAACTGCTCAATAACGTTTCTAAATTCTTGGGAGTTCTCTGTAAACGCTGTCGCCACACTTGGTACGATGACTAAGATGATTAAGCTTGCGAGGAATACTATTTTACGCATTTTCATCACCTTCCTGACCTTAACGCTTTCCATATCCCAACAGTAGAGGTTTTCCCACCAACAAGAGCAACGGCTGTTCCAATAATCATAATGATTCCACCAGCCCAGATCCAACTAACAAAGGGATTTACCTTTACCTGCAAAGTAATCTTCTCTCTGTTTTCCCAAGAGCTGAGCACTAGGTATAGATCTTCTTTCCAATTTGTCTTAATTGCAACTTCTGTAGATGGCTCTGGCCATGATTCATAAAAGACCTTTTCTGGTTGGACCGTTCCTACGTCTTTCCCTCGATAGGTTGTTCCAATATCTGCAACTACAATTCCATTGCCCTTATCTGTAGTCTCAGTCAATCCTTTAAAAGTCAATTCGTAATCACCAATAGTGAAGCTCTCACCAAGATTTACTGTTTTTAATACTTCTTCTGAGTAAGCATGAGAGGCTATGACTCCAACTGCAATTAGGGCAATTCCAATATGGACAATATAGCCACCATATCTGCGCTGATTTTTTCTAATTAATTTATAGATTGCTCTAAATATATTTTCTTTTGTAGCTCTCATCCGAGCTCTAGTCCCTTGGATAAATTCCTGGACATGGGTGGCAAACATAAAGATCGTAGAGGATAAGCCAATGACCGCTAATATTCCTTTTGTCCCAAGGATAATAAGAGTAATCGCGGAAACGATTCCTGCTGCTAGAGGCCAAATCGCATTTTTTATGAATCTCTCAACGGTTGCTTTTTGCCAAGCAATCAACGGACATACTGCCATCAATAAGATTAAGCATAATAGAATCGGTGCCATTACTGAATCAAAATACGGTGCCCCTACATTAATTTTCGTTCCAGTAACTGCTTCCGAAATCAGTGGATACATTGACCCCCAAAAGACAGCGAATGCTCCAGCTACAAGAATTAAGTTATTTAATAGAAATGAACTTTCCTTTGAAAAATAGGAATCAATCGGGATGCTTTCTTTTTTAATCAATTGGTATCGCGTCATAACAATATAGATAGAGAAAAGCATCATGAAAGCCATAAAGACAAGAAAGTAGGTTCCTAAAGGCCCGCTTCCAAATGCATGAACACTTGTCAGCACGCCACTTCGAACTAAGAATGTACCGAATAGGGTTAGAATATAGGAAAGAATAATTAGACTGATATTCCAGGTTTTCAGCATTCCCTTTCTTTCTTGAATCATGACCGAATGTAAGAAAGCTGAAACGGTTAACCACGGAAGAAAACTCGCATTTTCTACTGGATCCCAGGCCCAATATCCTCCCCAACCAAGTTCTAGGTATGCCCACCAGCCGCCGATGATATTGCCTAAGGTTAGGAAGAGCCATGCTGTGATTGTCCAACGTCTTGTTAATTTAATCCATTCGGCATCCATTCGACGTAAAATTAACGCGCCAATCGCAAAGGCAAACGGTACGGCAAGTCCAACATAACCCAGATACAATGTCACCGGATGGAGAATCATTCCTGGGTGTTGAAGCATTGGGTTTAATCCTTTCCCATCTGCAGGGATTGTTTCCGTCATCGCAAAGGGATTCCCATCTAATGCCATTACAGTGAAAAAGAATAAGATATTAAGAAGGAGAATACTTGAAACATAGGGCATCATTGGATTTCGCTTTTCTTTTGAAAATACCAAGATACCTGTGTATAGACAAAGTAGAACTGTCCATAACAATAAAGAACCAGCATTCCCTGCCCAAAAGGCAGTTAGCTTGTACACCATTGGAAGATTTAAACTCGTATATGATGCTACATACTCAAACTGAAATTGACTTGTTCCTAAGAAATACAAAAGCAAGAAGGAAGCTAGTAGGGAGACAAAGATGAGTGATAATACTGCTCCTCTGGCACTTTCAATCCATTTCTTGCTATGCTTTCTAATCCCAAGGATATTGGCAATAAGGGCGTATGCCGCAATCACAATGCCTAGGTAAATCGTTATGTTTCCAATCAAATACATCCGGATAACCACCCATCTGTTTTATTCCTGCAAGTCATTGTAAAGTTCCTTATGCATTTCGCTATCGTAATTTTCCATATCTTCTCCTTCATACTTAGAAGGACATTTGGTCATCACTTTCTCTGCTTCAAAGACACCATTTTCACCGATAAATCCCTCAACAATTACAATGACATCTTCCGTAAAATTATCCGGCTGTACACCTTTATAGAATACTGATAAGGATGTTTCATTCTGGTCAAAGATTTCAAATCGCAACTCAATATCGTCTGCATTCCATTGAACTGAATTCTTGTTTAGTAGACCTTCTGTCATAATGTAATCACCTTCAAATTTATCAGTGCTTTCAACAATATCAGTGATTGTGATTTCCTTACTTGTAGCGCTTGGCATCGATGAGAAAATCATAATGATCAATGCAACAGCTATTAGTGAAAGGGCGGAAAGGATTTTTTTGTTTTTATTCATGTGTTTTTACCTCCAACACTTCGTAGCAATTCGTTGTATTCATCTTCTGTAATGCTTCCTTCTAGCAGCATCGTCCTCAACTTTGCCTTTTTTGCATCAATAACTCCATCATACGTATGAGTGGTTTTT
>Ga0182742_1004041_pt1 | contig 13662 bp, 13 predicted proteins | sample eDN5th37CBELigMG_FD_128880 | JGI IMG/M metagenome (GOLD analysis project Ga0182742, IMG submission 128880) | Enriched Miracle-Growth compost microbial communities from Emeryville, California, USA - eDNA 5th pass 37_C BE-Lig MG (version 2)... ... | reverse complement strand
TGACCTGGATCAGCACGCATACGCTGGACCCCTTCAGGCCCCTCTTGCGGCTCGCGCCCAACAAGCCCGTGCCCGCCGACACGAGGCCCCTGACGGTCCAGGTCGTCGCGCTCGATTGGAAATGGCTCTTCATTTACCCCGAGCACGGAATCGCGAGCCTGAACGAGATGGCGGCACCTGTCGATGTGCCGATCACCTTCAAGATCACATCCTCGTCCGTATGGAATACGTTCTACGTGCCCGCCCTCGCCGGTATGATCTATGCGATGCCCGGCATGGAAACGAATCTCCATGCCGTCATGAACCAGGAGGGAGATTTCACCGGCATCTCGGGGATGTACAGCGGATCTGGCTTCTCCCGCATGAACTTCCGCTTCCGGGGCGTCACCCAGCAGGGTTTCGACGAGTGGGTGGCAAAAGCGAAAGAGACGGGAACGCCCCTCGACCGAGAGGCGTATCTTATACTGGAGAAGCCGAGCGAGGCCGAGCCGGTCCGGTACTTCTCAACCGTCGACAATGGTCTCTTCGACGCCATTGTCGGCCTGTGCGTGGCTCCGGGCCAGATGTGCGTGCACGAAATGCACCAGATCGACAGGACGGGCGGCGCGGCTGACGACAGCGAGGCGAACCGCCAGCGGCTCGACTACGACAGCCGCCGCCTGGAGGGGGGAGACGAGCCGTCCGGCGCGACCTTCCCGGCCTCAGGGAGGCCGCCGAGAAGCCTCGAGGAGCCCGAAGGCGTGATGCCGCGCCACCAGCCCGGCGAAGACGGCGCCAATGTCCCTCCGGGCAGCGGCCCGCCCCGCCCGGAGGGTGGCCCGGCACCGACCCAGTTGAACAACCAGCCTGCCAATCCCCACCAGCATTGATCAGGATGGGCACCCATGTTCTCGAACCTCGATCTTCAGCAACTCCTCTTCGGGCGCCTGACGCTGGAGGCCATTCCCTATCATGAACCCATCCTGGTCGGGACTTTCATCGTCGTGGCCTTGGGCGGCCTGGCGCTTCTGGGCGCTATCACATGGTACGGGAAGTGGGGCTATCTCTGGCACGAATGGTTCACGAGCGTCGATCACAAGAAGATCGGCATCATGTACATCATCCTCGCCATCGTGATGCTGTTGCGCGGCTTTACCGACGCCCTCATGATGATCACCCAGAAGGCGCTCGCGGTCGGCGCATCCGAAGGTTACCTGCCTCCGCATCATTACGACCAGATCTTCACGGCACACGGCACGATCATGATCTTCTTCATGGCCATGCCCTTCGTGACCGGCGTCATGAACTACATCATGCCGTTGCAGATCGGCGCGCGTGACGTGGCCTTTCCCTTCCTGAACAATTTCAGCTTCTGGATGACGGCAGGCGGCGCCGTCCTTACGATGATGTCCCTGTTCGTCGGTGAGTATTCGCGGGCGACCTGGCTCGCATACCCTCCCCTGTCGGGAGCAGCCTACAGTCCGGGCGTCGGGGTCGACTACTACATCTGGGGCCTTCAGATCGCCGGTGTAGGCACCACCCTGTCCGGCATCAACCTGATCGCCACCATCGTGAAGATGCGCGCTCCGGGCATGACGATGATGAAGCTTCCGGTCTTCACCTGGACGACCCTTGCCAGCAACGCCATCATCGTGACGATCTTTCCGGTCCTTACCGCGACCCTGGCGCTCCTGGCACTCGACCGCTACGTCGGAACACGTTTTTTCACGAACGATTTCGGCGGAAACTCGATGCTCTACATGAACCTCATCTGGATCTGGGGACATCCGGAGGTCTACGTGCTGATCCTGCCCGCCTTCGGCATCTATTCGGAGGTGGTGTCGACCTTCTGCGGCAAGCGGCTGTTCGGATACACGTCGATGGTCTACGCCACAGCGGTGATCGCCGTCGTATCCTGGCTGGTCTGGCTCCATCATTTCTTCACGATGGGAGCAGGCGCCAACGTCAATGCGTTCTTCGGCATCACGACGATGATCATCTCGATCCCGACGGGCGCCAAGGTGTTCAACTGGCTCTTCACCATGTATCGCGGGAGGATCCGCTTCGAGACGCCGATGATATGGGTGCTTGGCTTCATTCCCACCTTCGTGATCGGCGGTCTGACCGGCGTATTGCTCGCCGTGCCGCCGGCCGATTTCGTCCTGCACAACAGCCTCTTCCTGGTCGCACATTTCCACAATGTCATCATAGGCGGCGTGGTGTTCGGGCTGCTCGCGGGCGTCAACTACTGGTTCCCGAAGGCCTTCGGCTACAAGCTCGATCCATTCTGGGGGAAAACGTCCTTCTGGTGCTGGCTGATCGGCTTTTGGATCACGTTCATGCCGATCTATATTCTCGGCCTGATGGGCGTGACGCGCCGGACGCAGCATTTCGAGGACACTGCCGTGCAGCCCTTCCTGACATTCGCGGCGATCGGGGTCTTCATCATCATGGCCGGCATCTTGGCCTTTGTGATCCAGCTCATCGTCAGCTTCTTCCGACGTGAGCAGCTGCGCGACCTCACGGGCGATCCCTGGGGCGGCCGGACCCTCGAATGGTCGACCACTTCGCCTCCCCCACCCTACAACTTCGCCTTCACTCCGGTGGTGCACGATCTCGACGCCTGGTGGGACATGAAGAAGCGCGGTCACGACCGCCCCCTGCAAGGCTTCAAGCCGATCCACATGCCCAAGAATACCGGTGCCGGCGTTATCTTGGCCGGGCTCAGCACCGTGCTCGGCTTCGCTCTCGTCTGGTACATCTGGTGGCTGGCTGCCCTGTCGTTCGTCGGTCTCCTGGCGGTCGCCATCATCCACACGTTCAACTACGACCGGGACTATTACATTCCGGCCGAAGACATCCTTCGGATCGAAAGCCAAAGAACGCCGCAACTCGCGGGGGGAGCTTGACGCGATGCACGAGACGACTCCTCCGCCCGGCGCCACGGCGCCTGTCTTCTACGACGAGGAAGGGCACGCCCACGGCGATGGGGGAACGCTGTTCGGCTTCTGGCTCTATCTGATGAGCGACTGCCTCATCTTCGCAGCCCTGTTCGCCACGTTCGGCGTGCTTCGCAGCAACTACGCGGCAGGCCCGTCGGGAGCCGATCTGTTCGATCTGCGACTCGTCGCGGTCAATACGGGCTTCCTGCTCCTGTCCTCCATCACGTATGGCTTTGCCATGTTGGAGATGCAGAGGGATCGGGTCAGACCGACCCTTGCCTGGCTTGCGATCACCGGCCTGTTCGGCGCGGCCTTTATCGCGGTCGAGCTCTATGAATTTTCGCACCTGATCCACGAGGGCGCCACTCCCCAGCGCAGCGCATTCCTGTCCTCCTTCTTCGCTCTGGTGGGAACCCATGGACTGCATGTCACCTTCGGCATTGTTTGGCTCGTGACACTGATGGTTCAAGTTCGTTTGCGCGGCCTAGTCGAAGCGAACCAGCGCCGGCTCATGTGCCTCTCCATGTTCTGGCACTTCCTCGACGTGGTCTGGATCGGCGTGTTCACCTTCGTTTATCTGATGGGGGCCATGCGATGAGTGACATCACCGAATCTGGGCTCGCCCACGAGCCCCATGACCATGGGATGCATTCCCACGACACGCAGGGTTCGTTCAGAAGCTACATGACCGGCTTCGTCCTGTCGGTCATCCTCACCGCCATTCCCTTCTGGCTCGTGATGGGCAACGTCCTAGACGATACCCTCCTGACCAGCATCGTCATCATGGCGTTCGCGGCGGTGCAGATCGTGGTTCACATGATCTACTTCCTACATATGAACACGAAATCCGAGGGTGGCTGGACCTTCTTGGCCCTACTGTTCACCCTCACTCTTGTTGTCATCACTCTGGCTGGCTCGATATGGGTCATGTATCACATGGATCAGAACATGATGCCGATGTCGCCGCACGAGGCGCTGCAAAAACCCTGATGCGCAGGAGCATTGCACGGCTCATCGCCTTCGACATCGCCGCAATCCTGATCGTGGCCGGCCTCATTGCACTTGCGGTCTGGCAGGTGCATCGCCGTGCCTACAAGCTCGACCTGATCGCACGGGTCGAAGCGCGGGTTCACGCAGCCCCAATACCTGCGCTAGGACCGGACCACTGGGCGGGCATTTCGACTGCTGCGGACGAGTACCGCCGCGTGATTGCGACAGGGAATTGGCTTGAGGACAGCTCGACATTCGTTCAGGCTGTCACAGAATTGGGCGGCGGATACTGGGTCATGACGCCCCTGGTCCGGGACGACGGGACGACGGTTCTCGTCAACCGCGGCTTCGTCCCCGCCAATGAGCGCGATCCAACTTCCTGGCGGCCACAGAACCCCGGGCCTGTCACAGTGACGGGGCTCTTGCGCGTGTCCGAGCCGGGTGGCGGCTTTCTGCGCGCCAATGACCCGACGTCCAATCGCTGGTACTCCCGCGACGTGGCAGCGATCGCCTCATCGCACGGCTTGAACAACGTTGCGCCCTACTTCATCGACGCCGAACGCGTGCGCGGCGAGGCGGGGCTGCCCGTGGCAGGATTGACCGTGATCTCCTTTTCGAACAACCACCTCGTTTATGCCCTCACCTGGGGTGCCCTGGCGCTGATGGCCGCGGCGGCAGCGATCTTGGTCAACCTGGACCAGTTGCGTCCAGACTGGCTCGGACGGCGCGACGCGGACCTGCACATGTCCTGACAGAAGACTCGGCCAATCCGAAGTACGACCGGCTGACGGGGAATGAACACTCAATTGTTTGGCGCAGTCGCGGACTGACTGGCCGCAGGTGTCTGGGCCGGATGGCCCGGCTGGCTGCTCAGGCGCTTCCGGAGTTCTTCCGATCGCTTCTGAAGCTCTTCTTGCATCTTCTTCTGCTGCTCGGCCAAGACCTGCGGATCGATGGGCGGTCCATCGAAGGACTTGGTAAATCCGTCTGTCGGCACGGCGAATGTCACCACCACGCCCGCTTGGTTGCGAGCGCTGACATTCAGGGTAGTGCCCTTCTTGAGGGCTGTGATGAAATCATCCTTCACCGCGGCCTCGGCAAAACAGCCATGGGCGAGGCAGGTCGCATAGCGGCCGGCGACCGGCTTGCCCTTGTCCACGGCGATCCGAACCCCGGGAGGTACAAGGAATCCGAGCGGCGTCAGGATCCGGAGAGTCTTCTGTGCTTTCTTCCCCGTGGCATCATAGACAGCCACGGCAAAAATCCGCTGCCCTTTATCGGTGACGAAGTCGCGGGTGGTGTAGCAGATTTCCGTTTTCGTCTGCTCATCCTTCCCGCACACCTTAGTCCAGTCCGGCTGGGCCGGTTCCGGCTTCAGCTGGACTGTCACAGGCCCGCCATTCTGGGGCCCAGCCTGCTGGGCTTTGGGCGCAGGCGGCTTGGATTTCGGCACAGGCCCGGATGTTTGAGCCAGTCCGGACAAGGGAGTGAGTGCCACTCCCACTGTAATCACGGAACCTGCAAGGCGGGTGCTGAATGCCATCTCGGGAATTCTCCTCTCGCTGTAATGGGCTGTTGTAGGACCGGATGAGGGTATTGGTTACTCCAAAATGGCGTTCGTGCTCGAAGCGGTGAGCCGACGCACTGTCCCTGAATCCATCTCCTCATCATCCGCACACCAATGCCGGGCATCGTGAATGGGTCGGCACATTCCGGCCATCCGATGCCGCTAAGGACGGAAACCCGGAGCCCCGCACTCGGTGGGTCACCGGCACCCTTGACGAGCCTTCTTCATCACTGCGGTGAACCCCTTGAGGGGAAAACTATAGGTCGTCTTGTTTCCGCGCCGTGATGTCGCTTCGACGATGGCCACACGTCCCTTCTCAAGTGCACGGGTGAATTCAGCCTCGCGCTCGGTTCGGCGCAGCCACGCATAGTTTCCGCGCGGGATCATGGTAAAATTCTTGCCATCCACTGCAACGCGGATCGCCACTGGAGCGAATTCGTAGCCGGCCTGAAGACTGGCCTCGGTTCGAACCTTGCCATGATTGAGCCGGCGGACGAACAAGCTCACACGTCCATGATCGAGGTGCTCCGGCTTCTTCGATGAAGCGTCTGAATGGGCATAGCAGACGGAATTCTTCTTCTCATAGACCTTCCAGGCGCTCCAGCTGTTGCTTTTTCCAATCACCCGAGGAGCCTGCGCAAGGGCGCAGGTGCTCGAGAGGGCAACGATCGCGACAGCCGCGCTTATGCTTTTCATCTATAGATAGCCTCGCCTTCGTGGTTGGGGAGACCGCAACCTTTCAAGGCGAGGTTACCTGAGGGTTAATCGCATCTTGCTGGCAGAGTTCGAGATCACGCCCTTGGAAAATTCTGGCAAAACACGCAAAGATTTACCGCGAATTCAAGAAATTGTGATCTCATTGTCTGCCACGCCCAATGCGCGAGCTTCTTTTCAGCAGCTGCGGCAATCGTGAACCAGCGACGACCTATTCAGTGCGCGCGCTCTGCGCCGCTACGACTCTGGCGGATCGCATCAAGGCTTGCAGGGTCTGCGCATGAAGTTCGCCGGTGACGGTGAGGCCTGCGACACGCTGGAAGTCCTCGATCGCCTCCCGCGTGGTCGGCCCAACGACGCCGTCGGCTTCCAGTTTCCCGAACCCAAGTCGAGTGAGCGCCTCCTGGGCAGCGACGACATCCTGTTTCGTGGGCAAAGGCTTGATTCCGCGGAGCGCCGGTGCGCTGTCGAGAGGCGGCGGCGCATGGATCTTCTGAAGCGTCGCCAGCTGCTCATGTGCAGCCGAAAGACCCGCCTCCGTCTCCTTGCCCTTCGCCGTAAGGCGCTCGACTTCAGCCTGTGCCGACGCGAGTCGTTCCTGGAGCTTGGCGATCTCCCGCGCCCCATCCTCCGCTTTCCGGCGTTGAGACAGGAATTGAGACTGATATTCCCGCAGTGCTGCCGTTTGTCCGTTCAATTGCCGCTCGAGCTGAGTGGATGAGAGAGCCGAATGAATATAGGCGCCCCATCCTGCGATGGCCGCAACAATAATGCCGGAGATCATGAGTCGGTTGACGGGAGTGGCTCTGCTTACTGGCATTTGAGTCACACTTATCCTTTTCAACGTTCAGGTCTGCACCGGTCGGATGGATCTAGGAAAAGGTGAACAAGAACATGGTCAAATCATGACCTAGCTTGGCGTTACGGCGATGGCCTTACGGTGTGCCGAAAGCGATGCCAACTTCGGCTGGCGGGTCCGACGTAAGGCACACTGACGCGAGAGCCCGACAATGAGGTGGTGCTCTTTTCAATTCTCGTCAGAACCTCACTCCGGAACGAGTTCTCAGTCTCGAGCAGACGACTTATGTCGCCTCGGCGACTCCTGTGGCTCGTCTCCCAAGCCAATTTCCTCATCCAGTCCAAGTGCATTTCTCGATCCCTTCATGTCTTAACTCGTGACGCTTGAGGGTGTCTCCTTGACTTCGCCAGAACGTGTCGTCTTTCGCAACGCATGTACCGGAGGCGAGTCAGCGTCCAGCGATAAAATGAAGTGGTGATGGCCAATACGCCTTCGTCACCGACCCACAGCAACCCGATTGGCATGACGCGGAAGTGAAGCACCACCAAACGCAGCAGCCGCAGAGAATTTATCTGTTACTTTGTTTCAAGTATGCACGAGGTACCAGTTTGATACCAGATGGAAGCGAGAGCAGCCGGCCCTGGGTTCATGGCCCCAAGGGCGCAGAAACCTGTTCGAAAGTGCAGTTTCTTTCGGACTTCAGCTTTGCAATACTGATGCCTTAGGAAGCTCTGCCTGATGAGGCGGGTATTCCGACAAAATGACCGGGGAAAACCTTCGGCATAGGGGGATACCATGAAGAACGCGACCTCGGCGTCCGAAATCGCCGATCCTTATGCGGCGCTCGAAAAAATTCTCAAAGTGATTGGTCGGTCATGGCTGAGCGAGGAATGGCGCCTTGAAGACATCCGCCTTCTGGCCCAGGAGGCGATCGCAGCACGCGGCAAGAGAGCGGATGGAATAAGCGCAGCCAGATCCGCGCCTTCCGCCTCTCCAACCCCGGAACCGTTTCCGTCCATATCTCCCGCAAGCTCGCACTAAGCGAAACGAGTATCGGCCTTCTCAGGCTCAAGCGCCCCATCGAAGAAGATCCTCCGCGCAGACACATGCTGTCGTTCGTCATGTGATGGCGTGCTGCCGTGCGGCATGTTGTCAAACGAGGAAATGTCCCGCCGGATCTGCCTTGAGTCCTCCCGAAATTCCTCTATGGCCCCTGAAGCGCCGTGTTCGCGAGGAGTAAGCAACCAAGGCAATCTCGCCAAGGGACCTATCCAATGCCATTCGATGATCCATTGTAACGATCATCGTGAGATTGCTGTCAGCGGCATGCTAAGTCTTTTGGAAGAGACATCCCTTACTTTCCTAAATCAGGCTGAATCTCGCCCATGGCCAGAGCCTGCGCGAACCTACGCCTTACCCATGTCCGCTTAATTCGATTGAAGAGCCATGCCTGCCGTCGAGACCTACAGTTCAACAGGGAACGTCTATATCGATGCCGTTCTTGGAAACGTCAGATGGGTGCCGGGCAATCTGAGCTACAGCTTTCCTGCCACGGCCCTCTCCTATGGCTCCTCCTATGGCGACGGTGAGGCCGCAAAGGGGTTTGGCGCGTTCAACAGCACGCAGCAATTCATCGCACGCTCTGCGCTCAAGCTCTACTCGGCTGTCAGCAATCTGACCTTCCAGGAATGGGCCGGCGCGAGTGCATCGTCGGCGGATCTGCGTTTCGCGCAATCCGACCTGCCCAGCACCGCATGGGCCTATTTCCCGACCACGGATGCGGCCGGCGGCGACGTCTGGGTCAACAATTCCAGCCGCACCTATTCGAGCCCGACGAAAGGCAATTACGCCTCCTTCACCATCGTCCATGAGATCGGTCACGCACTGGGGCTCAAGCATGCCCATGAGGGCAACATGCCGCTCCACCGAGACAGCATGGAGTACACCGTCATGAGCTACCGCTCTTATGCGGGCGCCTCGCTCGGCACGGGCTACACCAACGAGACCTGGGGCTATGCCCAGTCTCTTATGATTTACGACATTGCCGCCATCCAGCACATATACGGCGCGAACTACGCGACGAATGCAGGCAACACGACGTATTCCTGGAGCCCTACGACAGGAGAAATGTTCATCAATGGCGTCGGTCAGGGCGCCCCCGGTGGCAATCAGATCCTGCTGACCATCTGGGACGGAGGTGGCACCGACACCTACAGCTTTTCCAACTACACCACCAAACTCTCCATCGATCTCCAGCCTGGAGCCTGGACGATCACGTCCCAGGAGCAGCGCGCCCAATTGCGCTGGGACGGCTCAAAGCTTGCGGTCGGCAACATCGCCAATGCCCTCCTCTCTCAGGGCAATACACGCTCCCTCATCGAGAACGCCTCCGGCGGTTCCGCCAGCGATGTCATCAAAGGCAACGTCGCTGGCAACACCCTTCGCGGCAATGGCGGCGACGACAAGCTTTATGGCCTGAGCGGCAATGACGTGCTGATCGGCGGAGCCGGCAGAGATCTGCTCAGCGGCGGGGCAGGCACGGATACCGCAAGCTACACAACCGCGAAGACCGCTGTGACGGCCGATCTTCAATCCCCCTCGGGCAATCGGGGCGAGGCCGCAGGGGATACCTATTCGAGCATCGAGAGCCTCGTCGGCAGTGCCTATGGCGACACACTCCGTGGGAATGGCGCATCCAACACGATCAAGGGTCAAGGCGGCAAGGACACGCTCTACGGACGCGGCGGCAACGACGTGCTCGACGGTGGCTCAGGCAGCGACAAGCTCTATGGTCAAGGCGGAAGGGATACGCTCATCGGCGGAAGCGGATCAGATGTATTCGTCTTTACGGCATTGAGCGATTCCCGTGGCGCGGCTGTCGATACGATCAAGGATTTCCGTCGCGGTTCCGATCATATCGATCTGCGAGGCATAGACGCGAATACGAAGATCGCGGGCGACCAGGCCTTCAGCTTCATCGGGAAGGCCGCGTTTCATGGCAAGGCCGGAGAGCTTCGCTTCGCCGACGGCATCGTGTCGGGAGATGTGAACGGCGACAGGTCTGCCGACTTCAAGATCAAGGTTCTAAGCCTGAGCACGTTGTCCAAGGGCGACTTCTATCTGTGATCAGGCATTTGTGATCGGCGCTCGAGCGGGCCGGGGTTGCCTGCTGGAGAGCCATGATGCGAGGTGTACCCACATCGCCCGCTCAAACAGATTCGACCTCGGGAGTCATGAATGAGAACATCCATCGCCGCCTGTCTTGCTTTGCTCGTCGGTTCGGCCCTCCCGACTTTTGTCCTCGCAGCCGAGAGCGAGCATCCTTTACCAAAGACGGATCTCGTCACCCCGTTTCATACGAACGAGCGCACCTATTTCCGTGAGCACCGGCTGCGCGCCTATGAGAAGACTCGGACAGATACCCGCCAAGGCGCCACCTGCGTGACTCCGAAAGGCGTCTGCTGGATCGCTGAACCTCTTTCCAGCGGCAACGACTGTTCCTGCGAAAATCAGCGTCTCGGCACGATCCACGGCATAGTCGGCGGCTAGAGCATCGGGGATCCAAAAGAGGCCCATTTTTGGATCCCCGATGCTCCACTCTTGGAAGAGCGCATCGTTGGGTGAGGAAAACCGGATCCCCACTTTTCGCATGATGCGCTAACCCACAATAATCGGTTAACCATCTGGACAGGTGGTAAGCTTTAGCATTATCCATCGTCAAAACCTTCCAACATTCGAGGAAGCGCGATGGATAAACGCCACCCGGCCAACGATGCTCTGGCTTATCTTGCGAATGTGATCGCCCTTGCGTTCAGCTTCAGCTGCCTCTGGATTGTCGCATCCATCGCCAAAATGTAACTCGATATCAGGAATACTCTCTCACCGGGAGCGGAATTCGCGCGCTGCATCGGCGGCCTGGTAGCCCCAATAGGTGAGCTGAACCGCAGCGCGGCCGAAGATGCCGCCATTCCATGCCAGACCGAAAGGTTTGAGAAGGCGATAGCGGTCGCTCTCGCCGAGGATCGCTTCCGCAATCACCGTACCGCCGATCGCGGTGGTGTTCATGCCATGGCCGCCGAAGGCGGTGCAGTACCAGACACCCGACTTCCACTGGCCGATCTGGGGCATCAGATGGCGCGCGTAGGACATAAGGCCCGACCAGGCGATGTCCACCTTCAGTCCTGACAGCTGCGGATAGGTCGTCACCATCTCGCGCTTGAGCAGGGCTGCGATGTCGCGCGGGTCCGTCGTGCGCGTCGTGATGCGCCCGCCCCACAGGATGCGGCGCCCGTCATCGACGAGCCTGTAATAGTCCCCTGCCCGGCGATCATCGAGAATGGCGGCATGGGTGCGGATGGCGCTCCGCACCAGTTCAGGCGCCGGCTCGGTCAGCAGGACGTAAGTGGCAATCGGCAGGAAGGCACGCTTGAGCGCAGGAAAGACGCCGCCCGTATAGCCGCCCGTTGCGAACACCACATGCTCGGCTGCAACTTCGGCGTCCCTCGTGCGGACGATCTTGCGGACGCCGTCGAGATCCGCCGCATTCACTGGCGAGTGCTCATGGATCGAAGCGCCCAGCCGTGACGCCTCACGGGCCAGCGCCCGTCCGTAATTCAAGGGATGGAAATGGAAAGCGCCTTCGTCCAGAACTGCCTCGTGATATTTGGGAGAGGCGAAGAGCTCTCTCATCTCATCGCGAGGCAGATAGCGAAGCTGCAAACCGAACTCGTGCCGCTGGCGTTCGCTGGCTGCCTGCAAAGCTCCACGCGAGTCGTAGCGCAGCGCCTTTGCAATGCCGGACACCGGATGTGCATCCACGATTCCGAGTTCATCGATATTGCTCCGGACGATCCCCACGCCTTCCATGGAGAGGCGGAACAGTTCCCTTGCCTGATCGTGTCCAGTGCGGCGCTCGATGGCTGTAAGTCCCGTCGCATAGCCTGCCGAGACGAAGCCGCCGTTGCGCCCTGAAGCGCCCCAGGCCACACGCTGGGCCTCGAGCAGCACGACATTCCTCCCGCTGCGAGCCAGCTTCAGGGCCGCCGTCAGGCCGGCCAGCCCACCGCCGATGATGCAGACATCCGTCTCGATGCGGCCCACCGCCCGCGGATAGGTCTCAGACGTGGCCGCGGTGCGGCTGTAATAGGTGTCGATATAGGCGGGCTGCATGTCGGAGGATCAAATCGGAAAATCGGAGGACTTGAGATAGATCTCGACGAGCTTCTCGCAGCCCTCGCGATCCTCCTCGTCGAACCGGTTCGGATTGGGGCTGTCGAGATCGAGGACACCCAGGACCTTGCCGTCCTTGATGAGAGGCACGACGAGTTCGGAGCGCGAGGCGCTGTCGCAGGCGATGTGGCCCGGGAAGGCAAAGACATCGGGCACCACGATGGATTCCCTCCGCTCCACCGCCGTGCCGCATACGCCACGCCCGACCGCGATGCGGACACAGGCCGTCTTGCCCTGGAAGGGGCCGAGAACGAGTTCCGGCCCCCGCATGAAGTAGAACCCGGCCCAGTTCAGATCCGGCAGGAACTGGTAGATCAGGGCCGACATGTTGGCGGCATTCGCAATCGCATCCGGCTCACCTTCCAGAAGACCGGAAAGCTGCTGGGCGAGGGAGACGTATAAGTCCCGCTTGCTGTCGGAAATGGGAATATCTTTGACTTCGAACATATGAAATTCCTTAGGTTTCTCAGAACCGCTTGTCCAGATGCCCTATTCGGCGGCCACGTCGGGTCGAGTTGCCTTGGCGAGGTCCAGTCCCTGGTGCTCGCAGAGCCGGCGGTAGAGACCGCCCCTGCGATAGAGGGTGATGTGATCCCCCTCCTCAACCATCCGCCCCTTATCGAAGACAAGGATGCGATCGAGCGCCCGCACGGTCGAGAGGCGATGCGCGATCACGATGGATGTGCGCCCCACCATGAGCCGCTCCATCGCCTGCTGGATCAGCACCTCCGATTCCGAATCGAGCGCCGAGGTCGCCTCGTCGAGGATCAGGACGGGCGCATCGGCCAGGAAGGCGCGTGCGATGGCGACCCGCTGGCGCTCGCCGCCCGAGAGCTTCACGCCGCGCTCGCCCACAAGCGTGGAATAGCCCTTGGGCAGGCCCATGATGAAGTCGTGCGCGTTGGCGAGCCGCGCCGCGCGCTCGATCTCCGCCATGGACGCCCCAGGCCGCCCATAGGCGATGTTCTCCGCCAGCGTGCGGTGGAACAGGATCGGCTCCTGCTGCACGATGGCGATCTGGGAGCGCAGGGACGCCTGCTCGGCGAGAGCGATGTTCTGCCCGTCGATCAGGATCTGCCCGCCCGTCACGTCGTAGAGACGCTGGATCAGCTTGACCAGCGTGGTCTTGCCCGACCCCGAGGGCCCCACGAGGCCGACACGCTCGCCTGCCCGGATCGTCAGGGACAGATCCCGGTAGAGCGGCGTGTCGTGACCGGCATAGTGGAAGGTGACACGGTCGAAGACGACCTCGCCACGCGAGATGTGGATCGGCCTCGCACCGGCACGATCCGGCACGCCGATACGCTCCCGGTGAATATCGACGAGCTCCTCCATGTCGTTCACCGAACGGCGCAGGTTGTTGATGTGCATGCCGACATCGCGCAGGTAGCCGTGGATCACGAAATAGGTCGTGAGCACGTAAGCGAGATCGCCCGGCGTCG
>Ga0182742_1004039_pt1 | contig 13672 bp, 12 predicted proteins | sample eDN5th37CBELigMG_FD_128880 | JGI IMG/M metagenome (GOLD analysis project Ga0182742, IMG submission 128880) | Enriched Miracle-Growth compost microbial communities from Emeryville, California, USA - eDNA 5th pass 37_C BE-Lig MG (version 2)... ... | reverse complement strand
GAGCTGGAGGAGTGAATCGCCCGCCGGGCCGGGGCGCTCGCAGCGGGTGCGACCGCCGCAGAGCGTGGGATTGACGATGTCGCCGCCGGACTGCCGCGATCGTCGGCGACGCCGCCCGCGCATCCCATCAACGTCATGCCGAATGCGGCGAGCGGCCACAATCTTGCCGAAATCTCCCACCGACGGGCCATCGACGCCTCACGCAACCGGTACATAAAACCCAATCCCTATGGGGAACGCATACGGTTGCCAGACGATTAACAACATTCACAAAAAAGTGGACGTTTCTGGACCGTTCACGGCTTTTCCAGAGTTCGCGTGTTAACAAAAGCTCCCTGTCCACAGTCTCCTGCGTGGTTCACCTCATGAAGCCTGTCCGCAAAGCGATTTTCCCGGTGGCCGGGCTCGGCACCCGTTTCCTGCCCGCGACCAAGGCGATGCCCAAGGAAATGCTGACCGTGGTGGATCGCCCGCTGATCCAGCATGTGGTGGACGAAGCGCGCGAAGCCGGGATCGAACATCTGATCTTCGTCACCGGCCGCAACAAGTCGGTGATCGAGGACCATTTCGACCGGCAATTCGAACTCGAAGTCACGCTCAAGGAGCGGAACAAGAAAAGCGAATTGAAGCTGCTCGACGAAGACACGCCGGGCCCGGGCACGACGAGCTTCACCCGCCAGCAATCGCCGCTCGGTCTCGGCCATGCGGTCTGGTGCGCACGCGAACTGGTCGGCAACGAACCATTCGCAGTAGTGCTGCCGGACGTGCTGGTGCAGAACGAGCCGGGCTGCCTTGCGCAAATGGTCGCCGCCTATGACAAGCAGAAAGGCAAGGCGAATATCATTGCGGTCGAGGAAGTGCCGATGGACCGCGTCCATATGTACGGCATCGTCGGCGTCGGCAAGGAATCCGGACCGGCCATGCCGATCACCAAGATGGTCGAGAAGCCGAAGCGCGAGGACGCACCATCCAATCTGTCGATCACCGGACGTTACATCCTGCAGCCGGAGATCTTTTCCATCCTCGAGAACCAGCAGACCGGCGCCGGGGGCGAGATCCAGCTCACCGACGCGATGATCGCGCTGGCGAAGACGCAGCCCTTCTACGCGGTGAAATTCGAAGGCCGCTCTTACGATTGCGGCTCAAAGCTCGGCTTTCTCACCGCCAATGTCGCCTACGCGCTCAAGCGCAAGGACATCGCGCCCGAGCTGCGTGAGGAATTGAAGCTGCTGCTGGGCTGAGTCTGGGGCCCCCGGACGCTGTGCAGCACGAAGTGATGCACTGCAGAGCCGGGGCCATTTTCAATTCCGCTGGTCCCGGTTTTGCAGCGCAACGTTTCACGCTGCGCTGCGCCCTGGACACGATGGCTCCGGGACACGATGGCTTACCGCTGCAATCGCAGCCCGACCGTGAAGATGTTCGTCGTGTAGTCCTGGCCCTCGAAGGTCGACTTCAGCCATTCGCGGCGCGCCTCCGCCTTGAAATGGACTTCGCGCGTCATCTTATAGACAACGCTTCCGGCAACGACGTAGCGGTCGTCCTTGCGGTCCGAGCCTTCGTAATCATCCGTGCCATAGCCGAGTGTCAAGCTGCCGATCAGCCAGCGGCGGAAGGCATGATCAATCTGCAGCCCGAAATCGCGGCGAAGCGAACCGGCCACGCCCGGCAGGATCGATTCGTCGACATTGGTGGTTGCATTGATTTTCAGCGTCGTAAGCGGCGTTGCGTAATAGGTCAGCGCCGCATCGATCAGCGGCGCGCGAAGCTTCGGAAAGGCCGCATCCGCGTATCGTCGTTCCAGAAATCCGATTGACGCTTCGCCAACGAGATAGCGCGACAGCTCGAATTCCGATCCGACCTTGATGGTCGAGCCGTCGGAGTTGCGCGCGAGGCCATCGGGATCGTTCTCCTTGTCGTGGCGCCGCTGGTCCATGCCGTATTCCATGAACGGCTTGATGCCGGGCAGCGTCTCGTAGGCGGCCCGCACCCGCGCGCCATACTGATTGTAATTGCGGTCTTCGAAACTGATCCATCGTCCGTCATTGGTCTGGGCGTCGCCGTAGGCGGTGCGATCGATCGAGCCCTTCAGCGAGACTTCCAGGCGATTGAACGTATGGGTGATGCCGGCCGTAGCGCCGGGGGTGATGTAGAGCGGCGGCGTTGCGATGTCGGTCGGTAGATTGGGGTCGCCGGGGTTGTCGGCCTGCAGACCGAAGCGGCCCTCGATCTCGGCATTGGTCTGCTTGGTGATATCGAGCCGCGCCTTGCCCTTGAGATCAAGATAAGGCTGATTGAGATTGTCGAGTTCGTCTTTGTTGTACCAGATGTAGCTGCCCTTCAGATCGGCCGACACTTCGTGCCGCGACCAGTCTGACCGAAGGCTGAGTTCGGGCGCCACCTTCTGGAAGGTCGAACCCCTTTGGTTCTGGCGCTGGCCGGGATTGCTATTGTAGCCGCCGGACACTTCCACGGCGGGCTTGTAGAGGAACGAGCCGGCGTAGAACCCGACCGGCCCGAACGGGTCCTCCTCATCCACGCGCTTGCGGATCGGACGCGCGGCAATCGGGCCGGTGGCATCGAGCGGAATCGGCGCGCTGTTGGTTGCGCGCCGGCGCAGCGCCGCCCGGCTCTCCTGGCGCTGGAACGGCGCGGCCACCGTGCGGTCCGGTGCGGAGGCCGCAATCGGCGGCAGGTTCTCCGCTTCGGCGCGCGCTCGCTGGCGTGCCTCCTCCCGCGCCTTGCGCCTCACCCGCGCATTGGTCGCATCGAATCCCGTCGCTCCGGCACCGCTCGCAACCGACGTCACCTCACCCGGGCGTGCCGGCTGGCCCGGCCTGCGAAACTGCTGCGTGCGGCCGGAATCGAAATGCGGATCGAACAGGGTCGGCGTCGACAGATCACGCGGCTCGGCCTGTTGCGCGATAGCCGGCACGGTCACCCACAGACCCGCAATGCCAAGCACAACGATCGGAACGAGGCTGCGCGCCACGCGTCAACTCCTGCCGCGCCCGCATCGGCGCCGCCGCTCCGGGACGGGCGAATGAAGGCGGCCGGCTTCGCGGGCCGGCGGAAAGGGTTAACGGAGTTAAAAGGGATATGGTTAACGGGGGGTTTCTGCGGTCATTCCGTAGGATTGCGAAGCAAACGAGCCCGGAAGCCCATAACCACCAGCGGGAGTTTGGATTCCGGGTCCGCTCCTTCGGAGCGTCCCGGAATGACGGCCATCAAACCCAGCCCTTGAGTTCGCGCATCACGATCTCGCGGATCACCTGCATGCCCGCCTCGCTGTCATTGAGACAGGGGATGGCCGCAAAGTTGAGGCCCCCATTGCCCTTGAAGATGTCGCGGTTCTCGACCGCGATCTCCTCCAATGTCTCCAGGCAGTCCGCGGCAAAGCCGGGCGTCACGATGGCGAGATTTTTCACTCCGCTTTGCGCCAACGCCTCGACCGTCTTGTCGGTATAGGGCTTGAGCCATTCCGCCGTTCCGAACCGCGACTGGAAGGTGAGCCGCAGCGTATCGCCATCCATCCCCAGCGCCTTGCGCAGAAGATGCGTCGTCACCGCGCATTGCTCGGGATAGGGATCACCCTTGTCGGCGTAATCCTGCGGAATGCCGTGAAACGATGCGAGGATCACGTCCGGCTTGAACGACAGCTTCGCCAGTTCCGCGCGCATCGAGGAGGCCAGCGCCTCGATATAGACCGGTTCGTCATAATAGGGCGGCGCGACGCGCAGCGTCGGCTGCCAGCGCATGGTCATCAGGTGCCTGAACGCGGCATCACAGGCGGTCGCGGTGGTCGCCGCCGCATATTGCGGATAGAGCGGCACATAAAGAATGCGGTCGCAGCCTTTCGCCGCAAGCGCATCGATCGCGGAGCCGACCGACGGATTGCCGTAGCGCATGCCCCAGTCGACCTCGATCCGGCCGTCGACCGGCGCAAGCGAAGCGGCAAGCTTCTGCGCCTGCGAACGCGTGATGGTCTTCAGCGGCGATTCGTTCAGCTCCGTGTTCCAGATCGTGTCGTAGTCACGGCCCTTGCTGGCCGGCCGCCGCGTCAGGATGATCAGGTTGAAAACGAGCTTCCAGGTCAGCGAATTGTCCTCGATGACCCGCTTGTCGGACAGGAATTCCTTCAGGTAGCGCCGCATCGAACCGTAATCGGTGGCGTCGGGTGTGCCGAGATTGGCGATCAGGACGCCGATTTTGCCGGATTTGACCGGCGGCTGATCCGCAGAAAGGTGTCCGCCTGCGGCGGCGGCTGACGATGCGTCCATCATGCGGGCATGCTAAGCCCACCTGCCCGTCGGAAATCAATCATGAAAATCGCCATCACCCGCCGCCTCTTGCTGCTCGGATCGTCCGCCCTTGCCCTGATCACAAGCCTGCCGCGCCCGGTGGCGGCGCAGCCGACCCGCTCGCGCGTGACCTTCGTGCTGGTGAACGACATCTACCAGATGAGCGAACAGCCGGCGCCCGACGGTCAGCCCCGCGGCGGTTTCGCCCGCCTCGCCGCTGTGGTGAAGGCCGAACGCGCCAGGGGACCCGTGGTCTTCGTCCATGCGGGGGATACGCTGTCGCCATCGCTGATGTCGGGTCTCGACGAGGGCGCGCATATCATGGTGCTGACCAACATGATCGCGCCGGACGTGTTCGTCCCCGGCAATCATGAGTTCGATTTCGGCAAGGAGGTTTTCTTCCGGCGGATGGCGGAAGCGAAGTTCCCGATCTTCTGCGCCAACATCCTGAACCCGGACGGCACGCTCGCCGCGGGGATGCGCGAGCGCACCATCCTGACGTTCGACGGCATTCGCATCGGCATCGCGGCGGCGACCGATGAGGACGCCGTGATCCTGTCCAGCCCGGGCGATCTGAAATTCCCGCGGGCGGTCGACACCATCGAGCAGCAGGCGGCAGCCTTGCGCAAGGAGGGCGCGGACATCGTGGTGGCCTGCGTCCATACCGACCGCGCAAAGGACGAGGCGATGTATCGCCGGCAGGCGGCCGACATCATCCTGAGCGGGCACGACCACGACCTCTGGCTCAACTATGACGGCCGCACCGCCGCGATCGAGTCGAGCTTCGACGCCCATTTCGTCACCTGTATCGACGTGACCTTCACGGTTCGGACCAATGAGGGTCGCCGGGAGGTGGCGTGGCATCCGCAATTCCGCGTCATCGATACGCGCAGCGTAACGCCCGATCCCGAGGTTCTTGCGGTCGTGAACGGCTACGAGAAGACGCTGTCGGCCGCGCTCGATGTGCCGATCGCGACCACCGCGGTGGCGCTCGACAGCCGCAACGTCACCGTGCGCACGCAGGAGGCGGCGATCGGCAACCTGATCGCCGACGCGATCCGCATCGAAAGCGATGCCGATATCGCGATCGTGAACGGCGGCGGCATCCGGGCGGGCCGCATCTACCCGCCCGGCTCAACCATCACGCGGCGCGACATCATGGCGGAACTGCCGTTCAACAATAAGATCGCCGTGCTGGAAGTGCTGGGCAAGACCGTGCGGGCCGGTCTCGAAAACGGCTTCAGCGCGCTGCCGCGGGCGGCGGGACGTTTCCCGCAGGTGTCCGGTCTGAAGGTCGTGGTCGATCCGTCGCGGCCAGTCGGGCAGCGTGTCGTCTCGGCCGAAGCCGACGGCAAGCCGCTGGACGACAAAAAAGTCTACCGGCTCGCGATCAACGACTTCATGTCGCGCGGCGGCGACGGGTACGAAATGTTCAACAATGTCCGCGAGATCGTTCCCGGCCATGACGGCCCGCTGATGACGGCCGAAGTCATCGACTATCTGGAAAAGATCAAGACCGCGCGCATCGGCGTCGAGGGGCGGATCGAGATCAAGTCGGGATAATGTGACCGTCGCCGCCTGACAGCGTCACAATTTGGGCCTAACCTTCCCGCCCATGAACGTCGCGCAAACCAGCCAGACATTGTTCGACGCGTTGCGCAGGTCGGCGGAGCCGAATGTTGCCGATGTCATTGAAGCGCTGATCCGCAACGGCGAGGACCGGGCGCTGTGCCGCGTCAACGTGTTGCAGATCGCCTCCGCGAACCGGCTCGACGAGGAACGGACCATCAGCGGCTTTCTCCATGCCGCGCGGCTCGGCCTGTTCGAGATGAGCTGGAACGTCCTGTGCCCCGGCTGCGGCGGCGTGCTCGACGCGACGCAAACGCTGAAGGCGGTCCGCAAGGACCGCTACGATTGCGCGCTATGCGCCTGCGGCTATGAGCCGACGCTCGACGAGATGGTCGAAGTCACCTTCACCGTAAGTCCTGCGGTGCGCCGCATCGCCGCCCACGATCCGCATTCGCTGCCGATCGTCGACTATTTCCGCCAGATATTCTGGTGCTCCGGAGTCGATCTCCCCGATACGCCCGCCCTGGAGCATGTGATCGAGGAGATCACACTCGACGCCATCGAGCTTGCGCCCGGCGAAAAAGCGCAGATCTCGCTGCAACTGCCGGCGGATTTCATCATCGTCTTCGAGCCGGTGACGCATGCGGCGCACTTCATCGACGTGAAGGGCGAGCCCACGCGCGAGCGGCAGAGTCTCGCCATGGTGTTCAGCAAAACGCAGGCGCCAACCGGCACCACCGCGATGCAGCCCGGTCCGCTGCGGCTCTCGTTCGAGAACCGCACCGATCAGCGGACCCTGCCCTCGGTATGGATTGCCGGCGATCGGCTGCACGACCTGCTTGGCAAGCGCCGCCCGTTCCTCACGGCAAAGCGCCTGTTCACCAACCAGACCTTCCGCGACATCTATCGCGCCAATACGCTCGACGTCGATCAGGGCCTGAAAATAACCAGCCTGACCTTCCTGTTCACCGATCTCAAGGGGTCGACCGCGCTCTATGACCGGGTCGGCGATCTTGCGGCCTATGACCTCGTACGCGCGCATTTCCGCGTGCTGAACGAGATCGTCGCCGCCGAAACCGGCGCGGTGGTCAAGACCATCGGCGACGCCGTGATGGCGACCTTTCCCGCGCCCGACCGCGCGCTGGCTGCGGCGCTTCGCATGCGCGATTCAGTCCGCGACCTCAGATCCGACCTTTTGATCAAGATCGGCATTCACGAAGGGCCGTGTCTGGCCGTGACGCTGAACGATCAGCTCGATTATTTCGGCCAGACCGTCAACATCGCGGCAAGGGTGCAGGGCCTTGCCCACGAGCGCGCGATCTTTGTCACAAAGCCCGTCATGCAGCACCCTCAGGTCGCCAGCATGATCGCGCAGAACCGGCTCGTGCCGACCGAGCAGCTTGCCTCGCTGCGCGGCGTCAGCGACACGATGGCGGTGTATCAGATCCCCTGATCGCGCGCGCGATCACGGCGCGAAGCGCAGTTCCAGCCCGGCGATGCCGCCGAACACGTTCAGCCCGACCTGGCCTTCGACACTGAGCGGCTGCAGCGCGAAGGAATTGTTGGAGCCGCCATACAGCACATTGGCGCCGAGCCCGACGCCGACCGCGGCGCCCGCGGTCACCCCGCCGTAATTGCCCGACAGGTCGCCGAGCCCGATCTGCTGGGTCGGCGCGAACACGGCCCAGACGAGGCTCGACACGGCGGTGCCGCCGAGATCGACGCCGGCACGCCGCAGCACCGCCGTGTAGAGCTGGCGCGGACCGTAATCCGGGCGATAGATGCAGCTCAGCTCGGTAACCGACCCGATCACGAAGCCGATCGAACCGCCGCCCCGGCATTCCAGCACGCCGGTCTGGGCCTGCTGCGCGGACGACGGCGAAACCTGTGCCGCGACCAGCATCAGGGCGGCGAAAAGCGAAGATCGGAGCATGATGTCCCTCTTGTGTGCACAGTCTTGAAGCGGCTGCGGCGACTAGGCGCCCAAAGTCGGGCCGAAATTAGCCCGCATCCGTTTCAAAGAAGATAAGCCTTTGCCGACAATTGCGGCGAAGGCCCTTTACTGCCTCTTCAGGTCGTCGCACGAATGGGTGGAGCGCGCGCTGCTGCGCGGACTCCGCAACGAGGGCTATTTCAGATTACCGCAGAAGCGCTGGATGCGCTTGCCGGCCTCTTCCAGGTCTTCGGTCTTGGTCGCGTAGGAGATGCGGAAGGCCGGGCCGGCGCCGAAGGCCGAGCCGTGGACGACGGCGACGCCCTCGGTCTCGAGCAGCTCGGTCACGAAATCCTCGTCGGTCGCGAGTTTCTTTCCCGAAGGCGCGGTCTTGCCCATCGTTCCGGCGCAGGACGGATAGACGTAGAACGCGCCCTCCGGCATGGGGCACTGGATGCCGTTCGCCTGGTTGAGCATCGACACGATCAGGTCGCGCCGCTCCTTGAAAATTTTGTTGTGCTTTTCGATGAAGTCCTGCGGACCGGTCAGCGCCTCGACCGCGGCCCATTGCGCCACCGCCGACGGATTGGACGTCGACTGCGACTGCAGCATCGCCATTGCCTTGGTCAGGTGCTCGGGCCCGCCGGAATAGCCGATCCGCCAGCCGGTCATGCAATAGGCCTTCGACACGCCGTTGAGCGTCAGTGTGCGCTCGTAGAGTCGCGGCTCCACCTGCGCCGGCGTCGTGAACGCGAAGTCGTCATAGACAAGGTGCTCGTACATGTCGTCGGTCAGCACCCAGACCTGCGGATGCTTCATCAGCACATCGGTCAGCGCCTTGACCTCGTCGCGCGTATAAGCCGCGCCGGTCGGGTTCGACGGCGAGTTGAAGATCAGCCACTTGGTCTTTGGCGTGATCGCCTTGTCGAGCTGTTCGGGCGTCAGCTTGAAACCGGTCGCCATCGTGGTGACAACCGGCACCGGCGTGCCGCCCAGCAGCGCGACGATCTCCGGATAGCTGACCCAATACGGCGCAGGGATGATCACCTCGTCGCCCGGATTGACGGTCGCCATCAGCGCATTGAACAGCACCTGCTTGCCGCCGGTGCCGACGATGATCTGCGAGGGCTTGTAGTCCAGTCCATTCTCGCGCTTGAACTTCGCCGCGATCGCCGCCTTCAGTTCGGGGATGCCGTCGACCGCCGTGTATTTGGCGGCCTTGCCGGTCTCGATCGCCTTGATGCCGGCCGCCTTGATATTGGCCGGGGTGTCGAAATCCGGTTCGCCGGCGCCGAGCCCGATCACGTCGCGGCCGGCGGCTTTGAGCGCGCGCGCCTTGTCGGTCACCGCGATGGTGGCGGACGGCTTGATGCGGGCGAGCGCGTCGGCGAGGAAGGCCATTGGATGGGTCTCCGGCTGGGATGACTTGATCATTCCGGGGCAGTTGCGCAGGCTTGGTAATGCCCATTTTGCTGCGCTGCAAGCAACATTCGGTGATGGGCGCATTCCGAAAAGCGATGGCCGGAATGGCGGCAGTCCGGTGGGTGACGGCGTTTTGTGTGACGCGGTTCGATGGGCAAGGACCGGTCGAGGGGCGCTGTCCAAACACGGCGGGCTTGACCGCATAACAGCGGAAAGATGTTTCCAGTTTGAAGCGATTACAGCAAACACGAAACGTTTATTTCGCTGCAGTGCGGTGTCACGTAATGAACGTCATTTTCTGATGGGATGCCGCGGGCCCGCCTTGCAAAGGCCGGGCTTTTCTTCTTGTGTCGTTCCCGTCATGCTGACCGGCAGGACCGCGGCGGGAAACCGGTAGTGAGTACGGTGATGGAGCCACGGATGTACACGCTCTATTCGATGCAGCGTTCGGGCAATTGCTACAAGGTGCGCCTTGCGCTGGCGCAGCTTGCGCTTCCGCATGCATTGGTCGAAATCGACATCCTCAAGGGCGAGACCCACACGCCCGACTTCCTCGCCAAGAATCCGAGCGGTCAAATCCCGCTTCTGGAGATCGAGCCCGGTCGCTATCTGGCGGAATCAAACGCCATCCTCTGGTTTCTGGCCGAGGGCTCCCATCTCGGTGGCGAGACCCCGCTCGAACGCGCGCGCGTGCTGCAATGGATGTTTTTCGAGCAGCACGCGATCGTGCCGAATATCGGCGCGGCCTATTTCTGGCTCTGCCTCGTCAAGGGCGGACGCGAGTTACAGCAACACGCGCTCGACGACTGGATGGAGGAAGGGCAGCGATCACTCAGCGTGCTCGACAAGCATCTCTCGCGCAACCGCTTCGCGGCGGGAGACCGCTACTCGGTCGCCGATGTCGCGCTCTATTCCTACACGCATCTGGCCGAGCAATGCGATTTCGATCTACGCCCGTTCCCGGCCTTGCGTGACTGGCACGCCCGAGTCGCGGCGACGCCGCTGCACGTGTCGATGGATCATCGGCCGGAAGCACTGAGGATCGCCGCGGAGTGAAGCGTTAACGTCTGTTCACGCTTAAGACCGCGTTAACGCATTGTCATCAAATCGCCATATGCGTAGACGCGTTGCGCCGCTTTCCGGCCGGAGCGCAGCCAGCATTCCGTACGATGGTGCCTCCTGGGGCTGATTCGCTCACGAGGAGCCGTGTCATGACAAGGGACCGGATTGCCGGGATCGGATTCCGTCATCCCGATCGAAACCACCGGCCATTGACGAAACGCAAGCTGGCGATCGCGCATCTGTTGATGACCGCGGCGCTTGTGATCAGCATAGTGGTCGCCCTCACCGCGGTAGCCATCGGCACCGCGCGCGCGGATACGCTGAGCGCGCTCGCGGCCGGTCGGGAGGGTCTGCTTCCGCTGGCGATCCTGATCGCTCTCCTTTTCGCCGGCATGGGCGGCATCGCCGCCGCGCTCCGCGACCGGTAAGATCTCCATCAGAGCGCATCGCAAGACCGTGATCGCGGGTTGCCGCATTCCGGTGCTCTTTACGGAACGATGCAACGGCCCCTACCGTTGGCTCGGACTGTCCGGAGAGCGGTGGACATGAGACGTTACGCAATTGCGGCTGCGGTGGCGCTGGCAGCGAGCGCTGCTCAGGCGCAGCAGGTGTTCAAATCCGACCTCGGCGATATTCGGGTCGAGACCGTGGTGTCCGGCCTGTCCTATCCGTGGGCGCTTGCGTTCCTGCCGGACGGCCGGATGCTCGTGACCGAGCGGCCCGGCCGCATGCGCATCGCCAGCCGCGACGGCAAGCTGTCGCCTCCGGTCGAAGGCGTGCCGAAGGTCTTCGCCCAGAATCAGGGCGGCCTGCTGGACGTCATCCTCGACAACGACTTTCCGAACAACCGCACGATCTATTTTTGCTACGCCGATCCGGTCGAGGGCGGCGCGCAGACGTCGCTGGCGCGCGCGAAGCTCGATGCAGGGGCGAGGCCACGGCTTAGCGAGGTGCAGCGCATCTTCCAGCAGGAAGGCCCGCCCTCGCGCGGATTGCATTTCGGCTGCCGCATTGTCCAGGCGCGCGACGGCAACCTGTTTCTCACCACCGGCGATCACGGCTTCGCATCGAAAAGCGCGCAGACCCTCGACAACCATCTCGGCAAGGTGATCCGCATCACGCCGGACGGCGCGGCGCCGGAGGACAATCCGTTTGTCGGGCGCGCCGAAGCGAAGCCGCAAATCTGGAGCTACGGGCATCGCAACAGCCAAGGGGCTACGCTGCATCCCGTGACCGGCAAATTGTGGATGCACGAGCACGGACCGCAGGGCGGCGACGAAATCAACATCCCCGAAGCGGGCAAGAATTATGGTTGGCCGGTGATCGGCTATGGCGTCAATTACGGTGGCGCGAAGATTCACGAGGGCACCCACAAGGCCGGCATGGAGCAGCCGATCCGGCAATGGACGCCGGTGATCGCGCCATCCGGGTTCACCATCTACACCGGCAACCTGTTCCCGCGATGGAAGGGCAACGCCTTCATCGGCGGCCTGCGCACGCAGTCGCTGGTGCGGCTCGAACTGGATGGCGAGAAGGTCACGCGCGAGGAGCGCATGCTGCGGCAACTGGGCGAGCGCATCCGCGACGTGCGCACCGGCCCGGATGGGGCGCTCTGGCTCGTCACCGACAACGCGGCCGGCAGGATCCTGCGGCTGACCCCGGCAAAATAACGGCCCTCATTGCCGGTCGTCCGGCCGAAGCGCTCCAGCGAATGCGAGGCGTGTGGAAAGGCGGCAGAAACCGCCGCTCACCATTTCTGAAACACGAAGAACGCGCCGACCGCGATGAAGGCGAATCCGACCGCATAATTCCAGGTGAAGGGCTCCTTCAAATAGACCACGGAGAAGCCGGCGAACACGATCAGTGTGATCACCTCCTGAATGGTCTTGAGCTGCGCTGTCGTATAGACGGCGCTGCCCCATCGGTTGGCCGGCACGGCCATGCAGTATTCGACGAATGCGATGCCCCAGGCTGCGAAGATGACGATCAGCAGCGGCTGTTCCTTGAACCGCAAATGGCCGTACCAGGCGAGCGTCATGAAGATGTTGGAGCCGAACAGCAGCAGGATCGGCAGCAGATGCGGAGATGTGAGTGTCATGGGAGCCCGATTGGCGTGAAATGCCGCGCGTTTCTAGCATCCGCAGAGATGTGTGCGGTGCGAAACTGATGCGAAAATAATCTGGGCAGGCGCCGCAGACCCGTCGCATTTGCGTGCCCTACCGGTTACGCTCGGCAGCCGCCCCGGAGAATCAAAGATGCGCCACGCGATTACACGTCACGCGACCGTCCTTGCCGCCGCCCTCCTTTTCGCAGCGCCGCTCGGTGCGCAGGCGCAGCAGAAGCAACCGCCGCAAAAGGGACCACCGCCCGTTGCCCCGGCCAAGCCCTATACGGCGATCTCCGTCAAAATTCCCGGTCCGGTCAACGATCCGAGCTTCGAGGCTTTCCGCAAGCAGCTCGGTGAAACGGCAGCGAAGAAGGACCGCGCCGGTCTCGCCAAGCTCGTGGTTGCCCAAGGCTTCTTCTGGGACGGCGAAAAAGGCGACCAGGCCGACAAGAAAAAATCCGGCATCGACAATCTCGCGGCGGCCATCGGCCTGACCGGCAAGCAGCCGGTCGGCTGGGACATGCTGCAGGGCTACGCGTTCGACCCGACCGGAACGCCCTATCCCGGCAAGCAGGGCGTGATCTGTGCACCGGCCGACCCGCAATTCGACGAGAAGCAGCTCGAGGAGGCCGTCAAGGCGACCGGCACCGATCCGGGCGACTTTGCCTATCCGCTCGAGCCCGAGATCGAGGTGAGGAGCGCCCCGCGCGCCAATGCGCCGGTAAGCGAAAAGCTTGGCGCCGTGCTGATCCGGATCATGCCCGATCCGAAGCAGGCGCAGCCGAAGGCCAACGAGGTTCCGCTGGTGCGGGTCGTCACCCCGTCCGGGAAGGTCGGCTATATCTCGGCGGATGTGCTGTCTCCACTCGGCAATGACCAGCTCTGCTACGTGAAGGATGCCGGCGGCTGGAAGATTACCGGTTTTGTCGGCGCCGGACCCGAAGCGCAGTGACCCGCTGACGGCCGGGCGGCGCTCCGGTCGCGATTGCTCGCGACGGGCGCCGATGTGGCAGCAAAATCACACCTCGCGCCATTGCCGCTCGCGGCGTGTCGAGCGGGGGAACATGTTGAATTTTGCCACATATTCGGTTCAGACTTACCTCAATCTTGTCTTGGGGATCGGGTTTCCAACATGAACTGGATGCGTTTGCTGGCCTGTGCCGGTGTGGTGGTTGCGTGCGCCCTGCCGGCACCTGTGATTGGGCAGGGAGCGGGACAGGTTCCGCCACCCACGATTCGCGACCGCGATCCCGGCAACGACGGCAATGACGGGTTCGTGCT
>Ga0182742_1004038_pt1 | contig 13674 bp, 19 predicted proteins | sample eDN5th37CBELigMG_FD_128880 | JGI IMG/M metagenome (GOLD analysis project Ga0182742, IMG submission 128880) | Enriched Miracle-Growth compost microbial communities from Emeryville, California, USA - eDNA 5th pass 37_C BE-Lig MG (version 2)... ... | reverse complement strand
TTTATCGTAGGAACTAAGCAACAGTGAAAGCAATCAAAAGTGGCACAATTTCTGAAGTGTTAGTGGCTAAGGATGCTGAACCACGTGTAACGGCAAAAGTAATTAGCACAGCACAGGAAGTTGGCGTTCCAATTATATACGTAGATTCTATGAAAAAGCTTGGTAAAGCTTGTGGAATCGAAGTAGGTGCTTCTACTGTAGCAATAACTTTTTAAAAACTGTTTTTATAGAAAGATATCTATAAAGACTTTGTTTTTTGTTTCAAAATGAACCACCTGGATGTGTGGGCTTTGAAATAGTAGATGAAGGGAGGAAAAAGAAATGCCTACAATTAATCAATTAGTGCGTAAGCCACGTTCTTCGAAAGAGGAAAAGTCTAAATCACCTGCACTAAACAAAGGTTACAACAGCTTCAAAAAATCACAAACGAACGTATCTTCACCTCAAAAGCGTGGGGTATGTACGCGTGTTGGTACAATGACTCCAAAGAAGCCGAACTCAGCATTACGTAAATATGCTCGTGTACGCTTAACTAACGGAATCGAAGTAACAGCATACATTCCTGGAATTGGTCACAACCTACAAGAACACAGCGTAGTACTTATTCGCGGTGGTCGTGTAAAGGACTTACCAGGGGTACGTTATCATATCGTTCGTGGTGCACTAGATACAGCTGGTGTAAACAACCGTATGCAAGGTCGTTCTAAGTACGGTACAAAGAGACCAAAAGCACCTAAGAAGTAATCAATACTACAAAAAACTAAAATCACACTTCTGTGAAAGGAGGAACAAACATGCCTCGTAAAGGTCCTGTAGCAAAGAGAGACGTATTACCAGATCCGTTATATAACTCAAAGCTAATCACACGTTTGATCAACAAAATGATGATCGACGGTAAAAGAGGAAAGTCACAAGCAATCCTTTACTCTGCATTCGAATTAATTCGTGAGCGCAGCGGTAAAGAGCCAATCGAAGTATTCGATGCAGCACTTAAAAATATCATGCCAGTTCTTGAAGTTAAAGCACGCCGTGTAGGTGGTTCTAACTATCAAGTACCAGTAGAGGTGCGTCCAGATCGTCGTACAACTCTAGGTCTTCGTTGGTTAGTAAACTACTCTCGCCTTCGTGGAGAGAAGACGATGGAAGAGCGTTTAGCTAACGAAATCTTAGATGCAGCGAATAACACTGGTGCATCAGTTAAGAAGCGTGAAGATACTCACAAAATGGCTGAAGCAAACAAAGCATTTGCTCACTATCGTTGGTAGGATTTACTTTTACTCTTATAAAAAAATAAACTAAAACACTCATACGAGAAAGGAGAAATACCAATGGCAAGAGAGTTCTCCTTAGCAAATACAAGAAATATCGGTATCATGGCACACATCGATGCTGGTAAAACAACAACAACTGAGCGTGTACTTTATTACACTGGTCGTATTCATAAGATTGGTGAAACACATGAAGGTGCATCTCAAATGGACTGGATGGAGCAGGAACAAGAGCGCGGAATTACAATCACTTCCGCTGCTACAACTGCTCAATGGAAAGGCCACCGAGTTAACATCATCGATACACCAGGACACGTAGACTTCACAGTTGAAGTTGAACGTTCTCTTCGTGTACTTGATGGCGCAGTTGCTGTACTTGATGCACAGTCTGGTGTTGAGCCTCAAACTGAAACCGTTTGGCGCCAAGCAACAACTTACGGTGTACCACGTGTTGTATTTGTAAACAAGATGGACAAAATTGGTGCTGATTTCAAGTATTCAATTAAAACAATTCATGATCGCTTACAAGCAAATGCTGCTGCAATTCAACTTCCAATCGGAGCTGAAGATCAATTCTCAGCAATTATTGACCTAGTTGAAATGAATGCAACATTCTATGGTAACGATCTTGGAACGGATATTGAAGTTCGTGAAATCCCTGAAGAGTACCGTGCAGAAGCAGAAGAATACCGTGAAAAATTAATCGAAGCGGTATCTGAGTTTGATGAAGACTTAATGGAAAAATACCTTGGTGGTGAAGAAATCACTACTGATGAGCTTAAAGCAGCGATTCGTAAAGGTACTGTTAACGTTGAATTCTACCCAGTAATCTGTGGGTCAGCATTTAAAAACAAAGGTGTTCAATTGATGCTTGACGCTGTAATTGACTACCTACCATCACCATTAGATGTACCTGCAATCAAAGGTACTTTACCTGATAGCGATGAAGTAGTTGAGCGTCACTCAAGCGATGAAGAGCCATTCTCAGCTCTAGCGTTCAAAGTTATGACTGACCCTTATGTTGGTAAATTAACATTCTTCCGTGTGTACTCTGGTACATTAAGCTCAGGTTCATACGTTCAAAACTCTACTAAAGGCAAGCGTGAGCGTGTAGGACGTATCCTGCAAATGCATGCTAACAGCCGTGAAGAGATTTCAATGGTATACGCAGGGGATATCGCTGCTGCTGTAGGTCTTAAAGATACTACAACTGGTGATACACTATGTGATGAAAAGAACCTAGTTATCCTAGAGTCAATGGAATTCCCAGAGCCAGTTATTCAATTATCTATCGAGCCTAAATCTAAAGCTGACCAAGATAAAATGACAACTGCTCTTCAAAAGCTTCAAGAAGAGGATCCTACATTCCGTGCACATACTGACCAAGAAACTGGACAAGTTATCATTGCAGGTATGGGTGAGCTTCACTTAGATATTCTAGTAGACCGTATGCGTCGCGAATTCAAAGTAGAAGCTAATGTTGGTGCTCCACAGGTTGCTTACCGTGAAACGATCCGTTCTTCTGCTAATGTAGAAGGAAAGTTTGCACGTCAATCAGGTGGACGCGGACAATTCGGACACGTTTGGATCGAATTCTCTCCAAACGAAGAAGGAAAAGGTTTTGAATTCGAAAACGGAATCGTTGGTGGTGTTGTTCCACGTGAATACATCCCAGCTGTACAAGCGGGTCTTGAAGATTCACTTGACAGAGGTATGATTGCTGGATTCCCTGTTGTAGATATCAAAGCTAGATTGTTTGATGGATCTTACCATGATGTTGACTCATCTGAAATGGCGTTTAAGATCGCTGCGTCTATGGCACTTAAAGCAGCAGCTTCTAAGTGTAACCCAGTTATTCTTGAGCCTATCATGAGAGTCGAAGTTATTATTCCTGAAGAGTATCTTGGTGATATTATGGGTAACGTAACTTCACGTCGTGGTCGTGTAGAAGGTATGGAAGCACGCGGGAACGCTCAAGTTGTTCGTGCAATGGTTCCACTTTCTGAAATGTTTGGATATGCAACTAGCCTTCGTTCTAGTACGCAAGGTCGTGGAGTATTCTCTATGCATTTTGATCACTATGAAGAGGTTCCAAAATCAATCTCTGAAGAAATCATCAAAAAAAATAAAGGCGAATAATTGATTTTCGCACTTTTTTAAAGTATAACTACTTATGTAAGTGTGGACATTGGTAGGTGCTGGCAACAGCAACCTCTCTGTCCATAAATATACTTAGACTATTTTTTATATATTAAAGGAGGATTTTTCTAATGGGAAAAGCTAAATTTGACCGTTCAAAGCCACACGTTAACATCGGTACAATTGGTCACGTTGACCATGGTAAAACAACTTTAACAGCTGCTATCACTTCTGTACTTGCAAAAGTAGGTGGAGCTGAAGCTCGTGCATATGATCAAATCGATGGTGCTCCAGAAGAGAGAGAGCGTGGAATCACAATCTCTACTGCTCACGTTGAGTATGAAACTGCTAACCGTCACTACGCTCACGTTGACTGCCCAGGTCACGCTGACTACGTAAAGAACATGATCACTGGTGCTGCACAAATGGATGGTGGAATCCTAGTTGTATCTGCAACTGATGGTCCAATGCCACAAACTCGTGAGCACATCCTACTTTCTCGTCAGGTTGGTGTACCTCACCTTGTAGTATTCATGAACAAGTGTGATATGGTAGATGACGAAGAGCTTCTTGAATTAGTAGAAATGGAAATCCGTGACCTACTTTCTGAGTATGAGTTCCCTGGAGATGACATTCCTGTAATCAAAGGTTCTGCTCTTAAAGCTTTAGAAGGTGAAGCAGAATGGGAAGAGAAAATCAACGAGCTTATGGCTGCAGTTGATGAGTATGTTCCAACACCAGCTCGTGACACTGAAAAGCCATTCATGATGCCAGTTGAGGATGTATTCTCAATCACTGGTCGTGGAACTGTTGCTACTGGACGTGTTGAGCGTGGAGTAGTTAAAGTTGGGGACGTAGTTGAAATCGTTGGTTTCACTGAAGAACCTAAGTCTACTACTGTAACAGGTGTAGAAATGTTCCGTAAGCTTCTTGACTATGCTGAAGCTGGAGACAACATTGGTGCACTTCTTCGTGGGGTTTCTCGTGAAGAAATCGAGCGTGGACAAGTTTTGGCTAAGCCAAAATCAATCACTCCACACACAAAGTTCAAAGCGGAAGTTTATGTTCTTTCTAAAGAAGAAGGTGGACGTCATACTCCATTCTTCACTAACTACCGCCCACAATTCTATTTCCGTACTTCTGATATTACAGGTATCTGTAACCTTCCAGAAGGTGTTGAAATGGTTATGCCTGGCGACAACATCGAAATGACTGTTGAACTAATCGCTCCAGTTGCGATCGAAGAAGGTACTAAGTTCTCTATCCGTGAGGGTGGACGTACTGTAGGCGCTGGCGTAGTTGCTACAATCACTGAATAATTAATGAATCAAAAAAGCAGATGGATGATCCATCTGCTTTTTTTCTATGCTAATTTTTATCTAAAATCATTGACAATTTTGCTCTTAGTTGATAAATTTAATTAAACCTATCTGTTAAGTTGGAATTAAAAACTAAATTAGAGATACAATAATGTTAGGAGTGGTATTGCATGGTCGAGTCAAAATTGACCTTTTCATCATATGATCATTATTCATTCCCTAGCTTCGACGAGGAGAATGAAACAAAAGGTGCACTGGATGCGTTACGTTGGAGTTATGAGCAATACGATGAAAATGAAATTGTGTACGCATGTAGTTTTGGAATAGAAGGCATGGTCATGATTGATCTAATTTCGAAAGTTAAGCCAGATGCAAAAGTAGTATTCTTAGACACAGGTCTTCATTTTAAAGAGACGTACGAGTTAATAGACAAAGTAAAAGAACGTTATCCGCAACTACAAATTGAACTTAAAAAACCCTCTTTAACATTAGAAGAGCAGGCAGAACAACATGGTGATGAGCTCTGGAAGACAGCTCCAAACAAGTGCTGTGAAATAAGAAAAATCATTCCGTTAAGAGAAGCCTTATCGGGTGCCACTGCATGGATAAGTGGATTAAGAAGAGAGCAATCAGAAACGAGAAAGAACACACAGTATTTCAATAAAGATAACAAATTTGAATCGATAAAAGTATGTCCTCTCATTCACTGGACATGGAAGGATGTATGGAGATACGCACACAAAAATGATCTTCCTTACAATGTTCTTCATGACAATGGGTACCCTAGTATTGGATGTGCACCATGTACTTCCCCTGCATTTAACGCAGAGGATATGAGATCAGGTCGATGGACAGGAACAGGTAAGACAGAATGCGGATTACACCAATAGGAGGGCTTTGCCCATGATTATCACTTATACGGCTATTATTGTTGCTCTCTTTTTGGCAATGAATATTGGTGCAAGTGGGGCTGCCGCCTCCATTTCTATCGCATACGGCTCTGGAGCGCTTCCGAAAAAGAAAGTCGCTCTGCTTGTCTGTGGAGTGGCGATATTTTTAGGTGCTGTACTCGGTGGAAGTGAAGTTGTCAAAACTATCGGTTCAAATATTGTGCCATCATCAATACTTGATGAAAAAGTAGTTCTCATTATTCTATCCTCCGCTGCACTTTCATTGTTTATTGCTAACTTAATGGGCATACCGTTGTCCACGAGCGAGATTACAGTTGGATCTGTTGTAGGTGTGGGTGTTGCATTTAAGGCACTATTTGTTAAGAACATTTTAGTTATTGTTGCTTTCTGGTTTATCGTTCCAATAGCAGCGTTTTCTATGGCGCTCTTGTGGGGTAGAGGAATAAAGTTGCTTGAAAAGAAGTTTCCTGCAGTTAAGAATGGAAAGTATAATAAGCCAATTACCATCTTTGTTATTGTGGTTGGGTTTCTTGAAGCTTTTTCAGCAGGAATGAACAATGTTGCGAATGCTGCTGGTCCTCTAGTAGGAGCTGGAGTAGTTTCTATTACAACCGGAGTTTGGGTTGGTGGATTATTCATTGCGCTAGGTGCTATATTCCTTGGAGGAAGAGTACTTCAAACAAACGGCAAAAAAATCACAAGCTTTTCCTTGCTTGAAGGTGGGGCTATTTCAAGTACAGGTGCGATCTTGGTAATATTAGCTTCTGTATTTGGATTACCGGTACCGTTAACTCAAGTTACTAGTACTGCAATTATTGGAATAGGTTTTGCTCAAAGAGGAAAGGTAATTTTTCAACAAAGTATTATAAATAAGATACTCAAGGTATGGGTTGTATCTCCTATTCTTTCACTTGTCCTATCTTATGGACTTGTGAAAATCTTTGTTGATACTGATATATATACAGTTGTTGTGTTGTTTAGTGTAAGTATTGCCACTCTAGGGACACTGTCCTTGGCAAATACGATAAAGAAAGAGAACCGAACATACTTTGAAAATAGCGGAGGTATTTAATTATGACACTTAGTACACCACACGGAGGAAAACTTATTAATCTTTGGGAGCCGGAATACAAAGTTGAACATATCGAACTTTCCATTGATTTAGATAAGACAGCTTTAAGCGATCTAGAACTAATTGGAAATGGTGCATATAGCCCGATTACTGGTTTTTTCAATAAAAAGGATTATGAATCAGTTGTGAATAACTTACGCTTAGCTGATGGTCATGTATGGAGTATACCGATTACTCTTCCGGTAGATGAAGACAAAGCGAGCACTTTGTCCATTGGTGCAGAAGCGAAACTTGTTTTTGAAGGGGAAGTATACGGAGTCATCACGATTAATGACATCTATACTCCGGATAAGGAAGTTGAGGCGAAAGCGGTATACCAAACAGATGAATTAGCTCATCCAGGTGTACGTAAATTATTTGAAAGAAAGAATGTTTACGTTGGTGGACCAATTAAGGTCGTAAAGCGATTGGAAAGAGAAAGATTTAACGAGTACTATCTAGATCCAACTGAAACAAGAAGTATCTTTGCTGAAAACGGGTGGAAGACTGTGGTAGGTTTCCAAACGAGAAATCCTGTTCATCGTGCACATGAATACATTCAAAAGTCAGCCCTAGAAATCGTTGATGGACTATTCTTAAATCCGTTGGTGGGAGAAACAAAATCTGATGATATTCCAGCGGATGTAAGAATGAAGAGTTATCAAGTGTTATTAAAGAACTACTATCCGGAAGATCGAGTGTACCTTGCTGTATTCCCAGCAGCGATGCGTTATGCAGGCCCAAGAGAAGCTATCTTCCATGCGATGGTTCGTAAAAATTATGGTTGTACGCATTTTATTGTAGGAAGAGATCATGCGGGTGTGGGCAATTACTACGGAACATATGATGCACAAAAGATTTTTGATCAATTTACACAAGAAGAATTAGGTTTAACACTTCTATTCTTTGAACATAGCTTCTACTGCAAAAAGTGTGGAAACATGGCTTCAACAAAAACATGTCCACATTCAAAAGAAGATCATGTGATTCTATCTGGAACAAAGGTAAGAGAAATGCTTCATAATGGGGAAGTACCACCAAGTGAATTTAGCCGTAAAGAAGTCGTAGAAGTACTAATTGAGGGCTTAAAATCTCACAGTGTGAAGGCATAGTTGGAGGGTTAATATGAGTACAAATATTACATGGCATGAAGCTTCATTAAATAAAGAGCTAAGAAGAAAGCAATTTGGACATCACAGCTTTGTTCTATGGTTCACTGGCTTATCAGGTTCAGGTAAGTCTACGGTAGCCAATGCTGCTGCTAAAGCGCTTTTTGATCAAGGGTTAAATCCTTATGTATTAGATGGAGATAATATTCGTCATGGATTAAATAAGGATCTTGGTTTTTCTGAAGAAGATCGTACAGAAAACATTCGTAGAATCGGAGAAGTATCAAAGCTCTTTGTAGATAGTGGACAAATTGTAATAACGGCATTTATCTCTCCATTTATTAAGGATAGAGAACTTGTTCGTGAACTTCTTGAGGCTGATGAGTTTATTGAAGTATATATTAAGTGTCCGGTAGACGAGTGCGAGAAGAGAGATCCTAAGGGTTTATATGAAAAAGCACGAAAAGGACTTATTCGTGACTTCACAGGTATCGACTCACCGTATGAAGAGCCAGTAAATCCAGAAATCGTAGTAGAGACAAATAAGTATTCTATTGAAGAAAGTGTGGAGCAAATTCTACAACACTTAAAAGCTAAGGGATATATAAAAGAATAAGTACTAGTTAGAAGAGTAGAAAGAGCCGGTACAAGGGATATTGGGAGATTCCTTTGTACCGGCCTTTTTTATGGGAATATTCCTAGATTGAAAGAAGGAAAGAGTGGAATTATTTCACACAAAGTTTATTGTTGATGCTAGTTGAAAAGAGGAAGTGTAACAGCTATAATAGGAAAAGTGTTCGAAACATAAACAAAAAAACATATTTATGTTGCAATTGCTTTATAGTTTCAGTATAATAGACAATGTTGGTCTTTGACTGCGATGAAGTGAAAGGTTGCTGACACACCCGGCCGCTTTGCCATGGCGAGTGTGTGGGAAATTTTCACGGAGAATGTCTATTTTTAATATAGGCGAAAAGGAGGGAAAATAATGGCAAAACAAAAGATTCGTATTCGTTTAAAAGCTTATGATCACAGAATTCTTGATCAATCAGCTGAGAAGATTGTTGAAACTGCAAAGCGTTCTGGTGCGGCTGTATCTGGTCCGATTCCATTACCGACTGAAAAGTCAATTTACACAATTCTTCGTGCGGTGCATAAGTACAAAGATTCTCGTGAGCAATTCGAGATGCGTACTCATAAGCGTCTAATCGACATCGTGAATCCAACTCCACAAACAGTTGATTCATTAATGCGTTTAGATTTACCATCTGGTGTAGATATCGAAATCAAACTTTAATGAAATAAAATAATAAATATTCAGGAGGTGTGACTTTAATGACCAAAGGAATCTTAGGAAGAAAAATCGGTATGACTCAAGTGTTTGCTGCAAACGGTGATCTTATCCCTGTAACTGTAGTAGAAGCAGCTCCAAACGTTGTTCTTCAAAAGAAAACGTCTGAAACTGATGGATATACTTCAGTACAATTAGGTTTTGAAGATAAGCGTGAAAAGCTTTCTAACAAACCTGAAAGAGGACACGTTGCAAAAGCTAACACTGCTCCTAAGCGCTTCGTTCGTGAATTACGCGACGTAAACGTTGATGAGTATGAAGTTGGTCAAGAAGTCAAAGTAACAATTTTCGCAGAAGGCGAAATCGTAGATGTAACAGGAATTTCAAAGGGTAAAGGTTTCCAAGGTGTTATCAAACGCCACGGACAATCTCGCGGACCAATGGCACACGGTTCACGTTATCATCGTCGCCCAGGTTCAATGGGTCCTGTAGCTCCAAACCGTGTATTCAAAGGTAAGTTATTGCCTGGACGTATGGGTGGAGAGCAAATCACTGTACAAAACCTTGAAATCGTAAGAGTGGATGCTGAACGCAACCTTCTATTAATTAAAGGTAATGTACCAGGTGCTAGAAAAGCACTAGTAAAAGTTAAAAGTGCGGTAAAAGCATAAACATTTAAGTCAGAAAGGAGGAAATAAGAATGCCGAAAGTAGCATTGTTAAACCAAACTGGATCACAAGTTGGCGAAATCGAACTTAACGATTCAATCTTTGGTATCGAGCCTAATAATCACGTTCTTTTCGAAGCGGTTATTATGCAAAGAGCTTCTTTACGTCAAGGAACTCACAAAACAAAAATTCGCTCTGAAGTAGCTGGCGGTGGACGTAAACCATGGCGTCAAAAGGGTACTGGTCGTGCTCGTCAAGGTTCAATCCGTTCTCCACAATGGCGCGGAGGTGGTACTGTATTTGGACCAGTTCCACGTAGCTATAGCTATAAATTACCTAAAAAGGTTCGTCGCTTAGCGATTAAATCTGCATTATCTACAAAGGTTTTAGAAGAAAACATTTTAGTACTTGAAAACCTTGCTTTCGAAACTCCAAAAACTAAAGACTTTAAAGGTGTATTAGCAGGACTATCTGTTAATTCAAAAGCACTTATCGTAACTGCTGACCTTGATGAGAACGTAGCATTATCTGCACGTAACATCCCTGGTGTTACTGTTGTTTCTGCTAACGGAATTAGCGTATTGGATGTTTTAAATCATGATAAGTTGATCATGACTAAAGCAGCGGTTGAAAAAGTAGAGGAGGTGCTTGCATAATGGATGCACGCGATATCATTAAGCGCCCCGTTATCACTGAACGTTCTACTGACCTAATGGCTGAAAAGAAATATACTTTTGAAGTTGATGTTAGAGCTAACAAAACTCAAGTAAAAGACGCTGTAGAAGAAATTTTTGGTGTCAAAGTTGATAAAGTTAACGTACAGAACTACAAAGGTAAATTCAAGCGCATGGGTAAATTCGGAGGCTACACGAACAAGCGTCGTAAAGCAATCGTTAAATTAACAGCTGATAGCAAAGAAATCGAATTATTCGAGGTTTAATTTAGAATAGAAGAAGAGGAGGGAAAAAATTATGGCGATTAAAAAGTATAAACCTACCTCTAACGGTCGTCGCGGTATGACAGTTTCTGATTTTGCTGAAATTACAACAAGCACACCAGAAAAGTCTCTACTTGCTCCTTTAAAAAGAAAAGGTGGACGCAACAACCAAGGTAAGTTAACAGTACGTCATCAAGGTGGCGGCCATAAGCGTCAATATCGTATCATCGATTTTAAGCGTAACAAAGATGGCATTCCAGGACGCGTTGCTACAATCGAGTACGATCCAAACCGTTCTGCGAACATCGCATTAATTAACTACGTAGATGGAGAAAAGCGTTATATCTTAGCTCCTAAAAACTTAGTAGTTGGAACAGAAATCATGTCAGGTCCTGAAGCGGACATTAAAGTAGGTAACGCATTACCACTAGCAAACATTCCAGTTGGTACAGTTATCCACAACATCGAGTTAAAACCTGGTAAGGGTGGACAATTAGTACGTTCTGCAGGTACTTCTGCACAGGTTCTTGGTAAAGAAGGAAAGTACGTATTAGTACGTCTAAACTCTGGTGAAGTTCGTATGATTCTTGCAACTTGCCGTGCGACTGTAGGTCAAGTAGGTAACGAGCAACACGAACTTATCAACATCGGTAAAGCTGGACGTTCTCGCTGGTTAGGCAAGCGCCCAACAGTTCGTGGTTCTGTAATGAACCCTAACGATCACCCACACGGTGGTGGAGAAGGACGCTCACCAATCGGACGTAAGTCTCCAATGACTCCATGGGGCAAACCAACTCTTGGATTCAAGACTCGTAAGAAAAAGAACAAATCAGATAAATTTATCGTTCGTCGTCGTAAAAAATAACGGGATTGTACTACGGTTCCAACGTAGAACCGTAGAGCAGTCACGAAGGGAGGTTCAGACATGGGTCGCAGCTTAAAAAAAGGACCTTTTGTTGATGAGCATTTAATCACAAAGATCGAAAAGTTAAATGAAACTGAAAGCAAGCAAGTTACTAAAACTTGGTCTCGCCGTTCTACGATCTTCCCGCAATTCATCGGACACACGATTGCTGTATATGATGGTCGTAAACATGTTCCTGTATATGTCACTGAAGACATGGTAGGTCATAAGCTTGGAGAATTCGCTCCAACTCGTACTTACAAAGGTCATGCTAGTGATGACAAGAAAACAAGACGTTAATGAGAGGAGGGCATTCTAATGCAAGCTAAAGCTGTATTAAGAACAGTACGTATTGCTCCTCGTAAAGCTCGTTTAGTCGTAGATTTAATTCGAGGTAAGCAAGTAGGAGAAGCGGTCGCAATTTTAAAGCATACACCAAAAACTGCTTCACCAGTTATTGAAAAATTACTAAACTCTGCGATTGCTAACGCAGAACATAATTATGAAATGGACGTTAACAGCTTAGTAGTATCTCAAGCATTCGTTGACGAAGGACCAACTTTAAAACGTTTCCGTCCTCGTGCAATGGGCCGTGCAAGTGCTATTAACAAGCGTACTAGCCATATTACTATCGTATTAACAGAGAAGAAGGAGGGATAATAGTGGGTCAAAAAGTTAATCCAGTCGGCTTGCGTATTGGTATCATCCGTGATTGGGAATCCAAATGGTTCGCAGGAAAAGACTATGCTGATCTTTTACACGAAGACCTTAAAGTACGTGAGTACATTACAAAGCGTCTAAGCGATGCTTCTGTATCTAAAGTAGAAATCGAGCGTGCAGCTAATCGCATTAACATCACTATCCACACTGCAAAACCAGGTATGGTTATTGGTAAAGGTGGTACTGAGGTTGAAGCGCTTCGTAAAGCTCTTAACTCACTTACTGGCAAGCGTGTTCATATCAACATTCTTGAAATCAAAAAAGCAGACATCGACGCTAAGCTTGTTGCGGAAAACATTGCTCGTCAATTAGAAAACCGCGTATCTTTCCGTCGTGCTCAAAAACAAGTTATTCAACGTGCAATGCGCGCTGGTGCAAAAGGTATCAAAACTATGGTATCTGGTCGTCTAGGCGGTGCAGACATCGCTCGTTCGGAGTCTTACAGTGAAGGAACTGTTCCACTTCATACTCTTCGTGCTGACATCGATTACGCTACAGCAGAAGCAGATACAACTTACGGTAAGTTAGGTGTAAAAGTATGGATCTACCGTGGAGAGGTCCTTCCTACTAAGAAGAAATCTGAGGAAGGAGGCAAATAATATGTTAGTCCCTAAACGCGTTAAGTATCGCCGTCAACACCGTGGAAAAATGCGCGGAATGGCTAAAGGTGGTACAGAGGTTAACTTCGGTGAATTCGGTCTACAAGCTACTGAAGCTTCTTGGATTACAAACCGCCAAATTGAATCTGCTCGTATCGCAATGACACGTTATATGAAACGTGGCGGTAAAGTTTGGATTAAAATATTCCCTCATAAGCCTTATACAGCTAAGCCTCTAGAAGTCCGAATGGGTTCTGGTAAAGGTGCTCCTGAAGGATGGGTAGCAGTTGTTAAGCCTGGGAAAGTAATGTTTGAAGTTGCTGGTGTTTCTGAAGAAATCGCACGTGAAGCATTACGTTTAGCAGCACACAAGCTTCCAGTAAAATGTAAGTTTGTAAAACGAGAAGAAATTGGTGGTGAATCAAATGAAAGCTAATGAAATTCGTGACCTTACCACTGCCGAAATAGAACAAAAAGTTAAATCATTAAAAGAAGAGCTTTTCAACCTGCGCTTTCAATTGGCGACTGGACAACTTGAAAATACAGCTCGTATCCGAGAAGTACGCAAAGCGATTGCTCGCATGAAGACTGTTATTCGTGAAAGAGAGATCGGCGTCAATAATCGATAATCTGTGAGAGGAGGTTCGCACAATGAGTGAACGCAACCAACGCAAAGTTTACACTGGACGCGTTGTTTC
>Ga0182742_1004037_pt1 | contig 13674 bp, 13 predicted proteins | sample eDN5th37CBELigMG_FD_128880 | JGI IMG/M metagenome (GOLD analysis project Ga0182742, IMG submission 128880) | Enriched Miracle-Growth compost microbial communities from Emeryville, California, USA - eDNA 5th pass 37_C BE-Lig MG (version 2)... ... | reverse complement strand
TATCGTATAAAGCCATGAATGGGCTAAAGTTGAGAGATTCTTGATTTGAAATCACTTGGATACCACCTACATACATTTGATAACAATATTATAAAGGAAAAAGGCAGTTGAAAGTTCATTAGATTGAACTTTCAACTGCCTTTAATAAAAATTAGACTTTTTCAGTGCCCTCCATGAGTGCTGGGAATTTTGGTTATCTGATAGCTGGAATTTTAATCTTTAAGGTAAATTCTTCATCTTTATGGATAAAATCTAAGAACCCCATATGTTCTTCCACGATATCTTTGATCACTTTTGTACCTAAGCCTTCATGGTGGCCAGATTTTGTTGTGCGCCCATAGGAGTGGAATAACTGATCCACTATATGGCTCGGTAATGGCAGACTGTTATTCTTACAAATTAATAGAAACAGTCCACTTCTTTTATAGAATTGTAGCGTCAGTTGCGCAGGACGCTGATGTTGTTCTTGCCATTCCTCACAAGCATCAATGCTATTAGAAAGTAAGTTCCCAACGAGGTCTACAATTTTTTTATCATTTAAAGGCATGCTCGAAATAGGAAGGTCGGTATCATAAACAATCTCAATTCCCGCATTTTTCGCACGTCGATACATTTGGTGGAGGACCCCTGCGACCACTCCATGCTCGCCTTTAATAGAAAGATTGGTTTGCTCATAGGTACCAACTAACTGATTTAAGTAAGTTCTTGCTTCATCGTATTGTTCATTTTCGAGCATAAATTGTATCGACGACACATGCTTTAAAAAGTCATGCCGCTCACTGCGAACAATGCGAAATGTTTCATTAAAATGCTCACGTTGCTCGGCAAACTCAGTAAGGTCTTTTTCCAACATTGCTACCTTTTGATTGATAAATATACGAGCTGTTTCAATGCCTATAAACATCAATATAGCAACTGTTGAAACCCAAACAGGTGGATTCCCAAACTGAAGAGCAAGTGTTGGAATTTGTAGAGCCATGAGCAAGTATTCATAACGCTTCCCGGCAACCTGCACAGAAAAAACGGTTTTTCTAGATAAGAAATAGACAGGCAAAGCCGCTAAGAACAATGCTAGAAAAATTGAAATCCTCCAAGCAAAAAAATCGGTCAATAGAAACTGTAGGTGGACAAATCCCAGTCCTGCTAGAAATACCCAATAGATTCGTTTATTCATGAAAATAGCAGCCACCTTTTAAAAGTAATATTGTTGGAGAAAATCGACTTTTTCTTTGGTAATCATCGCTTGACCGTTTGTTGCCTCAAAGCTAACCACATAGGAATTTTTAGCGTATAAGGAGAAGTTTTTTACATAATGAATGTTAATAATGAACGAACGATGAGACCGGATAAAATCTCGCTCGCGCAGTTCACCTTCTAATTCATTTAAAGTCTGATAGGTTTTAATCGGACCTGACTTTGTATGAATAGTCGTTGATCTTCCGGAACGCTCAATAAAAATGATATCCTTTTTTTGAATAATGTGGATATCATTTTTTTGCTTCAAATAGAGTCTGCCAGCGATCTCTGATGACTTCGTTTTTTCAATAAGTCGCTCAACTGATTTAATCAAGCGCTCTTTCGGATAAGGCTTCATGATGTAGTCATGGACATTTAATTCAAATGCATGGACGGCATATCCGCTGTTTCCAGTTACGAAAATGACAGCGATATTGAGTGCATGCGAATGAATGATATCGGCCAACTCGTAACCTGATAGATTGGGCATTTCAATATCCGCAATCAACAAGTCAATGGCCTCTTTTTTAATTTGCTCATAAGCCTCTTCAGCTGAAGTGGTTGAAAAAACAATTTCCACTTTTTCGATGCCGGACACGATTGCTTGTAATTTATCTAAATCAATCGGACGGTCATCGACTAACCCAACCTTCATCTTTCCTCATCCCTCATATCCTTTGTCTCTTTCGCACACGGAACTGTTCTCCTTATTTTACCATCAATAAATGCAAATTTGGCACTTTTGTGACATCAAATGGACTTTTCGCGACATCTTCGCAGACGGAAGAAAAAATTGTTTGTAAGATAAAGACATGAAAACAACAAATGAGGTGAACGGAATGATTGAGATTAACGAAGTTACGAAACAGTTTAAAGATAAAAAGAAATTTATTACAGCATTAAAACATGTATCCTTTTCCGTAAATAAGGGAGAAGTCGTTGGCTTACTTGGAGAAAATGGAGCAGGGAAAACCACATTGCTTCGGTCGGTTGCTACATTGCTTACTCCGACAGACGGAGAGATTACGGTAGCTGGTTACAACACGCAACAGAATCCAAACGAAATTAAAAAACATATTGGTGTTTTATTTGGAGGAGAAACGGGGCTTTATGACCGACTAACAGCTAGAGAAAACTTAGCTTATTTCGCTACATTATATGGGATGGGCAAACACGAGACGAAGGTTCGGATTGAAGAGTTAGCGAAAATGTTTGGAATGAGAGATTATTTAGATCGGAAAGTTGGCGGCTTTTCAAAGGGGATGCGTCAGAAAGTTGCGATTGCCCGCACGCTCATCCACAATCCAGATATCATTTTATTTGATGAGCCAACAACAGGTCTTGATATTACATCTTCCAATGTGTTTAGACAGCTTGTTCATCAGTTGAAAAGAGAAGGGAAAACAATTTTGTTCTCAAGTCACATCATGGAAGAGGTCTCCATGCTTTGTGACACGGTGGCAATGATGCATAAAGGGGAATTGGTTTATCATGGCAAGCTTGAGGAGCTATACCGGTCCGAAGGCAGTCGCGACTTGAATTATATTTTTATGAGCAAGCTTGTGAGGGGGAATGAAGATTATGCTTCTTAAAATTTATTTAAAAGAGATGAAAGATTGTTTCCGGGATCGAAGAACACTTTTGTTGACCGTTTTACTGCCAATCATTATGATGACAGGGCTAACCTTCTTTTATGAAAGTTTGATTTCCGAAGGGGAAGGCGAAACATACTCGCTGGCAGTAGAAAAGTCGTTTGGGGCGAAGGAAGCTGAGTTGTTCTCAGGCATGGAAAATATTGAGTTTGTACAGTCCGCGAACCCTGAAGAAACACTAACTGAAGGAGAAGCGGTTGCTGCCCTTGTACTAAGTCCCGATTTTCTTACTAGCATCGAAAAAGGGGAGGAAGCTTCCGTTACGTTGATTGGCGATTCTTTTAGCCAAAACTCTACGAATTTAATGAATCTCGTTACTACTACGTTAACAGCCTTTGAAAAATCCGTCACAGCGACACGTTTACAATCACAAGGGACAGATTTATCAGTGATTCAACCGTTTACCATTGATCAAAAAGAAATCAGCGAGGACAACCCAAATGTGAATCTGCTAGCCATGCTAATTCCTTTAATGTTATCTTTGGCGATTGGGGTGGGCGCTAGTCCATCGGCTTCTGATTTATTCGCTGGCGAAAAAGAGCGCAAGACAATGGAAGCTTTGTTGATGACACCTGTGAATCGTTCTACATTGTTGTTTGCCAAATGGATGACGATTGCATCAGTAGGAACCATTACTGGATTGACTACTTTGGGTGTAGTAGCTGCAGAAATCACGTTTTTAACTGAAAACCTGAAGCAAGCCGTTTCCTTTGGAGATAACGCATGGTTAATCATTGGTTTAGCTCTAGTCATGACCATCTTATTTTCGATGTTTAATGCATCGTTGCTTATGATTACGAGCATCATGGGAAAAACGGTAAAAGAATCACAAAGTTACAGCACACCAGTTATGATGTTAACGATCCTGCCAACGATGATTATTACAGGTATTGGAATCAATGAACTTACCTTTGAACATTTTGCTATTCCGATTATGAATTTGTTTAGTTTGTTAAAAGAACTCCTTTTCGGCGTCATCAACTATGAGCATATTGTTATCACACTTGGCAGCAATATTGTATTTATGGTTCTCTTCTTCATTATCGGTCGGATTATGTTTATGAAAGATAAGTGGGTAATGAATTAAGACAGCGAAGAAAGAGCGTCCCAGACTTTGTTCTGGGACGTTTTTGGTGTTGGAGGTGGGCCATTGTTAAAAAGCCTGATAGAGTTTCTAGCTTTTTTCTGAGATCAGGGTTGAATCGTGTTGGGAAACGCAAGGTTTTCTAACGTTCCCAAAATCAGTAATGAAACGAGAAAAGGGAATGTAAGGAATCTCCCGTTACCAAAAACAGTGTTGAGACGATAAAAAGGAAGCGCAAGAAAAAAGAGGTTTCACAAAACCAAGTGTTCACGCTTAAGGGAAACCATTCCGATAAATACCTGACCAATACTCTCTGCAATGAATCTATACCAAATTTTCACCATCATATCCTCCAATTATTGCCTATAATGAAAATATCAGAAAGTTTGGCTGGAGGGATGATGATGATTGTAGCTGGGCAAAAGGAAATGCAGCAACTGGATCGGTATACGATGGAGATATTAGGTTTGCCGGGAGTAGTTCTGATGGAGAATGCTGGCGCGCGAGTAGTCGAGGAAATCATAGCTAGCCACTCACAAAATTCCGATAATAATGTTGTGATTTTAGCTGGTGGTGGAAATAATGGAGGAGATGGGTTCGTGGTTGCCCGCAAACTAGTGGATTTAGGCTGGAGTCCTAAACTATGGTTGCTCACGGATCTAGAAAAAATTACTGGTGATGCAAAATGTCATTTGGATGTTTATTTAAAACGTGGACTTCCGCTGTTTACCTTAAAAGAGATGGATGTTCTGCCTACTCACCTTGAGCAAGCGGATATTATTGTTGATGCAATGCTTGGGACCGGTGTAAAAGGCGCTGTTCGAGAGCCAATGAAAACAGTCATTCATATGGTGAATAACCGAAGAAATCAAGCGAGTGTCCTATCGGTTGATATTCCTACAGGTGTAAACAGCGATGATGGAAGAGTGGTTGACGAAGCCATTAAAGCAACAAAAACGATTACGTTTGTTTGTCCGAAAAGAGGGTTCTTTTTACAAGAAGGACCGAACTATGTTGGGGAGTGGAAAGCGGTTGATATTTCAGTTCCTCCTTCGATTGCGCAAACTCTTCATTTTAAGCTCCCGCAAGTCATAACCGAATCGCTCATCACAGAGTGCATTCCATCAAGACCGAGAAATGGTCATAAGGGAACTTTTGGACATGCTTTAGTGATAGGGGGCTCACAAGCCTATGTAGGAGCGCCTGTTTTTACAGCTAAAGCGGTTTTACATAGCGGCGCAGGGTTGGTCACGCTGGCGATACCGGAAAGTCTGTATCATACCGCAGCAAATTTGTTTCCAGAAGCGTTGTTTATCCCATTATCTGAAACAGACGGGCATTTCTCAGTAAGAGCCATTCACGAATTAAACCCAAAGTTACCTACTTTTCGAAGCGTTGCGGTGGGGCCAGGGATGAGTCGGTTTCAAGAAGGAGAAAGTTGGATAAAGGAGCTATTTACAGCTCTAACGAATCAGCCAATTGTCATTGATGCGGATGGCCTCTATTTGCTTCGCAATCAATTAGAACTTCTCCAACAGCATCAAGGCCCGGTTATCTTGACGCCGCATCCAGGGGAAATGGCAACTTTAGTTTGTAAATCCGTACAAGAAGTAGAGGGAAATAGACTAGAAATTGCTCAAGAATTTGCTGTGAAGTACGGGGTCTTGTTACTATTGAAAGGACATCGCTCAGTTGTGGCTACACCGGACGGAGAGTTGTACATCAACCCGCTTGGCCATGATGCACTCGGAAAAGGCGGAAGCGGTGATGTTCTTACGGGATTGATCACTTCTTTTCTTGCCCAAGGGGCCTTACCCAAAGATGCGCTTCTCGCAGCAAGCTATCTCCATGCAAAATCTGGTGAAGAACAAGCAGAAATTCTGTCTCATTTTGGAGTCATGCCAGAGGATATCATTACCGGAGTGAAACAGCTGCTAATGCGATACACTAACCGCTAAAAAAAGGAGTTTGATTTAAAATCTTATGATAAATCCTAAATTTCGTACCAAGTTATTAGAAATTGTTGATCATCAATTACAAGAGAACAATCATGCAGAAACAAACGAAACTTTAAAACGATTAATAGAGGCTGGTTATAAAGAAGAGGAATCAAAAATGCTCATTGCAGGAATATTATTAGAGGAAATGTCTGATATGATGAACAACCAAGTTCCTTTTAATGAAAAACGCTATGTTGAAAAATTAGCTAGTTTATCTTAGATTTCTAGATATTTACACTTGAAAAAGCCGATATCATGATCTTTGTTTTTGAAAAATGTTGCAAGCTGTCACAATTGATTTATCACAGTTTAGTCTGTAAAATTAATTGTGTATAAATTCTTTTTTTACGGAGTGTGAGTTTTTTTGGCTGAAGTGCCCATAGGTTTAATCATTTTTCTAATTGTATTAATTTTATTATCTGCTTTCTTTTCGTCAGCAGAAACGGCTTTCTCAAGTGTGAATAAAATCAGACTAAGAAATTATGTCAGTGAGAACAAACCAGGTAGTAAAAAGGCATTGCATATTACCGATAACTTTGACAATGCTTTATCGACTATTCTAGTTGGAAACAACATCGTAAATATTGCAGCATCAAGTATCGCTGCGAGCGTCTTTACTGGTTTATTTGGAGCTGGAACAGGACTAGTCATTAGCACATTCGGAATGACCGTTCTGATTTTGATTTTTGGTGAGATTTTACCGAAGTCAATTGCTAAGGAAAATGCAGAAGCATATTCATTAAAAATATCTGGAATTCTCTTTTTACTCATAAAATTATTAACACCAATTAACTTTGTGTTTGCTAAACTTAAGGAATTTGTTTCACGAAAGTTCTCTAAGAATGAAGCAACTCCTTCGATTACAGAGGAAGAAATCAAGGTAATGGTTGATATTAGTGAGGAAGAAGGAGTTATTGATAAAGAAGAGAAGGAACTTGTTCATCGCTCGCTAGAGTTTAATGATGTCATTGTCGGCGAGGTTTTAACACACCGAATGGATATGATTGCGGTGGAATTGAATCAACCGATTGAGGAAATTAAAGAAATCTTCCTGACTGAGCGTTTTTCACGTGTTCCAGTTTATAAAGATAATATTGATAACATTATCGGAATCTTATCGGAACGGGAGTTTTTGTCCGAGTTAATCCAACATAATGATGTAAATATAGAGTCGCTTTTACGGAAACCGGTCTTTGTCGTAAAATCAATGAAGGTTGCAACTTTATTACCAGAATTACAACGTTTAAAAAGCCATATGGCGATTGTCGTTGATGAGTTTGGGGGTACTTCAGGTTTAATTACACTTGAGGATATTCTTGAAGAATTAGTGGGCGAAATTTGGGATGAACATGATGAAAAAATTAATATCATGACCAAACTTAGCGAAACGATGTACGAATTTGATGCACAATTCCAATTAGATGACTTTTCAGAGCTCTTGCATGTACCAATGCCAGAAAGTTCAAGCCATAGCTTAGGAGGATGGATTTTTGAAACATTGGAGCGAATTCCAACAGAAGGAGAAGGCTTCGATTACGAGAATCTTTCAATCACTGTGGAAGAAGTCGACAACCACCGAATCCGCAAAGTAAAAGTTGAAATTTTGCCGGAAGAGCAAACGGAAGAAGAATTCGAAGAAAGCAATTAAGATAAAAAAATGGCATCTGCCCTTGGGCAGATGCTTTTTCAATAAAGGGGGAATACACTAACAGCATAGACATTATCCTGAGATTCTAAACCTACTCTAAAGATATTTATTCTTCTACCCCTTCATATTTTTTGACTTTTCAACACTGGCTGAAACGGCTTGGATAACGCTTGACCGGAAACCAGATTCCTCTAAACGAGCCACAGCTTCAATTGTTGCGCCACCTGGGGAACAAACTTGATCCTTTAATTCTCCTGGATGAAGATCAGTTTCTAAAACCATCTTGGAAGCACCTAACAAAGCTTGTGCCGCGAAAGTATAGGCTTGCTTTCTTGGGATTCCTTGTAAAACAGCTCCGTCAGCAAGTGCTTCAATGAACATATATGCGTAAGCTGGAGAAGCCCCACTCACGCCACTAACAGCGTCCATTAAACGTTCTTCCACAAATTCCACTTTCCCAAAGCATTCAAAGATAGTCTGAATTTCTTGTTTTTCATCTTCTGTAACTAAGTCATTGATACTAACGCCAGTCATACCTTCGCCAACTAAAACAGGTGTGTTTGGCATCGTACGAACCATTTTCATGCGGCGTCCAAAACGCTGTTCGTTTTGCTCAATGGTTTGTCCAGCTGCAATCATGATGATGATTGCGTCTTCATGAACAACTTCTTTAATTTGTTCAATGACTGTAGCGTACTGATAGGGCTTAACAGCGAGAAAAATTAGATCGCAATTTTGGGCCACTTCCACATTGTCTTGTGTGGTGTGAACTTCATATTTCCGTTTTACTTCCTCCAAGCTCGGCAAACTCCGATTGGAAACAAAAATTTCATTCGGGCTCATATATCCTGAGTTAACAATCCCACCAATGATGGCCTTTGACATGTTGCCACAGCCAATAAATCCAACTTTACGATTCATTTTATTTTCCCTTTCTTAATGAAATTTTGACAATGATAAATGATTATAACATTGTAAAACGCTAAACCTATAATAAATCCATCATTTAATTTGAAGGTTTTATATTTGGCATGTTACATAGTTCGTGTTAGGATTAAATTAAGTAACATTAATTTTGGAGGGGAGATACGTGGAGTACGTTGAACCCATAAAAGATGTTGAAAAGATACGAGAAATGAAAAGGTTACTAAGGAAGCAATCACAAAGAGATCTTCTTCTTTTTGTATTAGGGATTAATACAGGGATACGGGTGAGTGATTTATTATCACTAAAAGTAGAGGATGTTTTGAAAGATGGTTCTTTTAAGGAGTTTCTCTATATCTACGAACCAAAGCATCAGAAAGAAAAAGCATATTACTTAAATACAAGTGTGAATAAAGAACTGAGGGCATATTTAGCTGACCATGAATTTAAGAATACTGATTATCTTTTTAAATCAAAAAAAAATCAGTTACCAATTACACGTCAGCAGGCTTATCGCATTATTAATCATGCGGCGAAAGAGGTAGGAATTCCGGGGAAGATTGGGACACATACACTTCGTAAAACCTTTGGGTACCACGCATACCGAAAAGGGATTGCGATTTCAATTATTAAAGAGATTTATGGGCATCATACACCTAATGAAACTTTACGATATTTAGGGATAGAAAAAGGTGGAGAACTGCCGATAAAAGTGGATGTAAATCTTTAGTTGTTTAATGAAAAAATAAAAACCCTCCACACTAAGTGGAGGGTAGGCATATATTTCGATTATTTATTATCTTCGTCCATCGGTTCAATAATATTGACGTTGCAAGTAAGATCTGTAACGTAATCCTCAGTTATATTTACATGGACCGTTTCTTTATTTTTCATAAATTTAAAAACACCATTATTAAAGTCGGTTCCTATATCTTTGAAGAAAATTCCTTCGTATTCAACATCTTTCATATGTTTAAAGATGATACGATACTTTTCTCCTTCTTTAATGAGATAGGCACGTACTCCTTTTTCAAACTGACCTTCTTGGTCTCTCAATCCGCGTGATACAGACACGATATGAAGGTCTACAAATGGAATTTCTCTTAGAAGGGAATTAATAATGGATCCTTTTGCTATTTGTTCCCAGCGACTTTGGGCGGTTTGGCCTAGGATGATTTGTGTGATTCTTTTCTCTCTAGCAACCTCAGCGATAACCTTCGAAACAGGGCGTTTTTCATTATCTCTTAAGATAAAGGCGTCGGCACTGTGGAGTTCAGCAATTTCTTTCCATCTTCTAATATAATCAGATTTTTCCGCATCCAATTCATCGAAAGGTTTTGCATCAATGGTCAGGATATAAAGTGGACAATCCATCATATTAGCCATTTTACAACCACGCTGTATGAGCCGTTCACCATTTGGACCATAATACACACAGACGAGGATGCTTTCATCCATCCGTCCTTTCATTCTTTTCAATTTATGTCACCTCAAATTAGCTGGGTTTATTACCCTGTACTCTTAAGCTATGTATGACTATAGCTCATGGTTCAGTTATAGTCAATCACAATTTACAAAATAAAGGAATTGGAAAAATTCCCACTTAAAAGGAGGCGTTATATTGGTTTGGTCTTGGTTTCATGTTCTCATTTTATTTCCATTTCTATTTGCCATTATTGTTCCATTTTTAGATAGATTTTTCAAAACAAGGATTCATACAGGATGGTTTGTGTTATTTGTCCCAGTTATTTTATTTATATCCTTGTTACGCTATATCCCTGTGGTATCAAATGGGGAGACGATTTTGCTAACAATACCATGGGTACCTTCATTAGGCATTAATTTCACCACTTATATTGATGGTTTATCCTTAATATTTGCGCTTTTGATTAGTGGTGTTGGAGCTTTGGTTGTTCTTTATTCTATTTATTATATGTCTAAGGAACGTGAAGCGCTGCACAATTTTTATGTTTATATTTTGCTATTTATGGGCGCAATGCTTGGGGTTGTGTTCTCAGATAATCTATTTGTTTTGTATGTATTCTGGGAGTTAACCAGTATTTCTTCATTTTTATTAATTGCCTATTGGTATGAGCGAAAAAGATCTCGATATGGTGCACAAAAGTCGATGCTGATTACAATTTTTGGTGGGCTTTCGATGCTCGCTGGTTTTGTTATGCTTTCGATGATAACTGATACTTATAGTATTAGGGAAATGATCAATCAGCGGGAAGTCATTGCTGGGCATGCATTATTTTTACCTGCGATGATTTTATTACTTTTAGGAGCTTTTACAAAATCAGCTCAATTCCCATTTAGTATTTGGTTGCCTGATGCGATGGAAGCACCGACACCAATTAGCGCTTATTTGCATTCAGCTACTATGGTGAAAGCAGGCATTTATTTAGTAGCTCGATTCACTCCTGTTTTTGGGGGGAGTGCAGAGTGGTTCTGGATCGTTTCTAGTGTCGGAATCGTTACTTTATTATATGGTTCTGTGACGGCGGTTCGACAAATTGATTTAAAGGCATTACTAGCTTATTCAACAATTAGTCAATTAGGGCTGATTATGAGTTTGCTTGGGCTTGGTTCTGCCGCTGTTTATTATGGGAACGGTGATGAGTCTGCGTTTTTTGCTGTAGCTGTTTTAGCGGCTATCTTCCACTTAGTTAATCACTCTACTTTTAAGGGGAGTTTATTCATGGTTGTGGGCATTATCGACCATGAAACAGGGACGCGGAATATTCGGAGATTAGGCGGCTTGTTAAGTCTTATGCCGATATCTTTTACCGTCGCACTTATTGGAAGCTTTTCGATGGCGGGACTGCCACCATTCAACGGCTTTTTGAGTAAGGAGATGTTTTTTACTGGCGTTTTAAATTCAATGAGCTTGCCGATTTTTGGAATGGAGAAGTTTGGGGTTATTTTCCCTGTTATTGCTTGGATTGCCAGTGTCTTTACCTTTATATATAGCATGATTCTTTTATTCAAGACGTTTGCTGGTCAATATTATCCTGAGAGATTAGAAAAAGAAGCACATGAGGCACCAATTGGGATGTTAATTTCTCCTGTCATTCTGGCCTCTCTAGTCATTGTCATATTCTTTTTCCCAAATGTCCTATCAGACTATGTCCTTCAACCTGCATTAGTCTCGATCTTGCCGGCACTTGCTGATTCAGGCGGGATTGATGTGCAGATTACGGCATGGCATGGCTTAACAACGGAATTGTTTATGACCATTGGAGTTGTAGTGCTCGGAACACTAATGTACCTTACACTTAGAAAATGGAAGGGAATCTATAGCTTTTTCTCTACAGAAGGTAGATTAAACATTCTCTATGACCAAGGAATTGAGAAAATGGAGAGCTTCTCATATGGGTTAACAAACCGGTATATGACTGGATCCGTTCGAGATTATTTGGTCTATATTTTCGGCTTTATGATCTTGATTGTGGGAGGTAGCCTACTACTACTAGACGGTCTAGCATTTAATTTCGCAACTGATGTGCCAATTACGACTTATGAAATCGGAATCGTTATTGGGATTGTTTTATCAGGTCTGATTGTTATCTTTGCAAAATCAAGATTAACCGCAATTATTGCACTTGGAGCGCTTGGATATTTTGTTTCGATCCTATTCGTTCTATTTAGGGCTCCGGATTTAGCGTTAACACAGCTTGTGGTGGAAACGGCAACAGTTGCTCTGTTTTTATTATGTTTCTATCATTTGCCGGAGTTTAAAAAGCGAGGAAAAGGAGTAGGATTTAAACTTACCAATTTAATCATTTCACTTGGAGTCGGCATCTTGTTCACAGCGATTGCTTTATCTGCTGATGCGAATCGTTTGTTCGAACCGATATCTGGATTTTTTGAACAATCATATGAACTTGCAGGGGCTAAAAATATTGTGAATGCAATCCTGGTTGATTTCCGAGGATTTGATACGATGCTTGAGATTGTCGTGTTAATGATCGCTGCACTTGGAGTATTTACGTTGATAAAGTTAAGGCTAGATAGGAGGGATGGAGAAGAATGAAACGACCGAATGATTTATTACTAAGAGCTGTTAGTAAAGTTGCTGTATTAATCATTTTGACCTTTTCCATCAACCTCTTCTATTCAGGTCACCATAACCCTGGTGGAGGATTTATTGGCGGACTAGGAGTAACTGCTGCGTTGATCCTCCTTTTTCTTACCTATGATATTGAAACGGTCACAGATAACCTTCCGGTGGATTTTAAAAAGGTAGCTGCAATCGGTGTTCTAATTGCAGTAGGCACAGGGGCAGGCTCGTTTTTCTTTGATGCAGCGTTTTTAAGTCAAACATTTGGTTATTTTGATATTCCGGTATTTGGAAAGACAGAGTTGGCAACAGCTGTTTTGTTTGACCTAGGTGTAGCCTTAGCGGTTATTGGCTCCGCTGTCACGATCATACAAACCATAAGTGAGGATGAATAGGATGGAGACATTAATGGCTGTCACGGTAGGATTCCTCTTTACCATTGGCACCTATCTGGTTTTGACAAAAAGTCTTATAAGGATTATTTTGGGGACTTCGATTATTGGGCATGGTGTGAACCTGCTTATCCTTACAATGGGAGGGCTTAAAACAGGTGGTCCACCATTGCTTGGTGCGGATGGACTTTCCTTTACAGATGCACTTCCACAAGCGCTTATTCTAACAGCAATTGTTATTAACTTTGCGGTCACGGCGCTGTTTTTGGTACTAGGGTATCGCGCTTATAAAACATTAAGGAGTGATGATATGGAACAATTGAGGGGTATCGAGGATGAATAATGCGCTTATCTTGCCGATCATTATCCCGTTAATTACCGGAGCGATTTTGGTCGCTTTCCGTAAAAATATACAGTTTCATCGCTGGGCCAGTGCAATTGCGCTCATCGCGACAGGTCTAGTGTCGATGTTCTTAATGAATCAAATTACATTACATGGAATTCAAACACTGCAACTGGGAGGATGGGAGGCACCATTCGGAATCTCTTTAGTGGCTGATATGTTTTCTAGCTTGCTCATTCTGACATCAAGTATCGTTGCGTTTGCATGTGTTGTGTATGCATTTCGTTCCATTGGGAAAGACCGAGAAAAGAATTACTTTTATCCACTCTTTC
>Ga0182742_1004036_pt1 | contig 13675 bp, 12 predicted proteins | sample eDN5th37CBELigMG_FD_128880 | JGI IMG/M metagenome (GOLD analysis project Ga0182742, IMG submission 128880) | Enriched Miracle-Growth compost microbial communities from Emeryville, California, USA - eDNA 5th pass 37_C BE-Lig MG (version 2)... ... | reverse complement strand
GCTGCGATGGCGGCCTTGCGCAGGTCTGCATCCGAACGGATTCCTTCTCCGGCGACAACCACATCCGCATACATGGCCCGCATGCCGATATTGCTTTCGATGATGAAGCGGTCGTCATAGATATGGTCGACATTGAACGACACGCCGTTCTTCCGGCACCGATCGTCAGCCAGGCGGCGGACGTCCGTCAATTCGTCGACCTCCTTTTGCCGCTCGTTCAGCCAGGCTGCCGCGGCTGGATAATCCGCGCCGAACGGCGATATGGCGGTTCGCAGCGCCACGATGGACAGGTGCGCTTCCAGTTCCGCCGACAGCGCCACGGCCTTGTCGATATCCGCTTCGGTGCTCGTCGTGCCGATGAGCGAGAGTATGGTCTTGTAAGGCATTTCCAGCTCCTTCCCCTGAATGGTTTCCCGATGGAGAAAGATTAGGCGGAACCCGCCAGGGCCGCGATGATCTGCGTCAAGGACGTGTGCGTCCGTTCCTGCAATCCGGGAGCGCGGCGCGCTCAACCGGTTGATTAAGTTGCACAGGCTGGGCATAAGACAATCTTCGCGACCGGAGCGCGAGCAGACTCATCACGCGGACGGGCGCAAGCCCGAGACACTCCAGCCCGAAGAGGACAGTCTCTTGACCAGATACGCTGCCATCCTTGCGCTTGCCCCCCTCCTCGCCGCTCCCGCTGCCCATGCCGCCGATGCCGTGACGGCCCCGACGGAAGAGCCTGTCGCCATCGCGCAGACGGATCCGGGCTGGGCTCTGCAGGTCACGCCCTATATGTGGGCGGCCGGTCTCAAGGGCGACATTTCCCCATTCCGGCGCGCACCGACCATCCACGTCGAGAAGCCGTTCTCCGATGTCATGGACGATCTGAATTTCGGCGGCTTCGTGAATGTCTGGGCGCGCTACGACCGGTTCATCCTGTCCGGGGACATGATGTATGTCGATACGACCGACAGCCGCGCCTTCGGCCCGCTGCCCGCATTGCCGGTGCCCGTGCCGCCCGGCACCATCATCAACGGCACCGTCGACAGCAAGCAGTTCATGGCCACGTTGCAAGGCGGCTACCGCGTCGTCGACACGCCGGACTTCACGCTGGACGCGCTCGCCGGCGCCCGCTTCTGGCACATTTCGAACGACGTGACGGTCAAGGCGCTCGGCATGTCGCGCAGCTATGGCGAAAGCTTCGGCTGGGTGGATCCGGTGGTCGGCATGCGCGCATTCCTTCCGCTGACCGACAAGCTGTCCATCCAGGCGCAAGCGGATGTCGGCGGCTTCGGCGCGGGATCCGATCTCACCTGGTCGGCGCTGGCGACGATCAACTACGTCGTCACCGATCATCTGTCCATCTCCGCAGGCTACAAGGTCCTCGATGTCGACTACGACCGCGGCGGCCACGTTTTCGACACCCGCCTGAGCGGGCCCGTTCTGGGCATGACGCTGCGCTTCTGATCGGAGCCAGCAAAAAAGACGGCCTGGGCACGCCCCGCGGCGTGTTCCAGCATCGGTCAGGAGGAGCCGGATGGCTGTTACCGATTTTGCGACCCGCAGCTACGACCACAATTTCCGGCTCGATCCGATCGTGCGCAGCCTGCTCGATACGGATTTTTACAAGCTGCTGATGCTGCAGATGATCCGCCAGCTTCATCCCGATGTAAATGCGACGTTTTCGCTGATCAACCGCACGACGAGCGTGCGGCTCGCCGAGATCATCGACGAGGGCGAATTGCGCGCCCAGCTCGACCATGCCCGCAGCGTCCGCTTCACCAAGAAGGAGCTGATCTGGCTTGCCGGCAACAGCTTCTACGGCAAGGCGCGGATGTTCGGGCCGGACTTCATCGCCTGGCTCGCCGCCTTCCGTCTGCCCGAATACGAATTGCGCAAGGCCGACGGGCAGTACGAGTTGCATTTCGATGGTCCCTGGACGCACACGACCATGTGGGAGATCCCGGCCCTCACGATCATCAACGAGCTGAAATCTCGGGCGGCGATGCGCGACAAGGGGCGCTTTGCTCTCGACGTGCTCTATGCGCGCGCCAAGGCGCGGCTTTGGGAAAAGGTAGAGCGGCTGCGGCACCTTCCCGATCTCGTGATTTCCGATTTCGGCACGCGCCGCCGGCACGGCTTCCTGTGGCAGCGCTGGTGCGTGGAGGCGCTGAAGGAAGGGCTCGGCGAGCGCTTCATCGGCACATCCAACGTGCTGCTCGCCATGGACGCCGATCTCGAGGCGATCGGCACCAATGCCCATGAGCTGCCGATGGTCGCGGCCGCCCTGGCCGAGAGCGATGCGGCGCTTGCCCGCGCGCCCTATCAGGTGCTGGAGGAATGGCGGCAGCATTATAACGGCAACCTGCTGATCGCGTTGCCCGATGCTTTCGGTACCACCGCCTTTCTCGCCAATGCGCCGGACTGGCTAGCCGACTGGACGGGCTTTCGCCCGGACAGCGCTCCGCCCATCGCCGGCGGCGAAGAGATCATCCGTTGGTGGCAGGAAAAGGGTCGCGATCCGCGCGAAAAGCTGCTGATCTTCTCCGACGGCATGGATGTCGATACGATCGAGGAGACCTACCGGCATTTCCACGGCCGCGTGCGGATGAGCTTCGGCTGGGGAACCAACCTAACCAACGATTTCCGAGGTTGCGATCCGGACGGCGGCAACAGCCTCGATCCGATCTCCCTGGTCTGCAAGGTCACCAGCGCCAACGGTCGCCCGGCCGTGAAGCTTTCCGACAATCCCTCGAAAGCAACAGGCGACCCCGCCGAGATCGAGCGGTATCGCCGTGTTTTCGGCACGAAGGCGCAGGGCGCACGATCCGTGGAGGTTTGAGCCTTGTCGCCGGGTTGGTGGGCGGCCGGCGTCCGAAGGACGCCCGGCCTCACATCGCCTGCGAAACGCGGGCGGCCTTGCCGGCGAGGCTGAGCACGCGCTCCACCGCACAGGGGATCGGTCCCAGAACCGGCTGATCGAACCGCGCCCGCAAGGCCTCGGCCGCCTCACCGAGCGGGCCGCCGCCGATGATGACCGCGTCTGCGCCGTCCTCATCGATGCAGGCCCGTACTGCACCGGCAAGCGCTTCCCTCAAGAGGGCCGGATCCGAGGCAAGGGCGACCGGGTCGCCTGCCGTACAACGAATACCCGTATAGAGATGGGCAAGGCCGAGGTCATGCGCCCGCTGGTCGATGGCTTCAATCAGTTCCGGCGTCGAGGTCGCCACGCCGAACCGGCGGCCGCCCTGCGAGGCCTCGATCATCGAGGCCTCGCAGATACCGACGACGGGAACGGCCACCTTACGGCGAAGCTCGGCAAGCCCCGGATCGCCGAAGGCGCTGACGATGATCCCCGCACATTCCCGGCCGTGATCGCTTCCAAGTTCCACGACCTGCGCAGCCGACGCGGCCAGTTGCTCGGGCGTGACGATCATGCCCGAATTGCGGCTGGCCGTCACGGTTTTCAGCCCCACCCGTCCCGCGACGGCCCGCGACGCGATGGCATGCATCATGTCGCTGGTGGCCTGGGAGCTGTTGGGATTGATCAAGAGGATATGCGGGGTCATGCTGGGTTCAAGCTCCTGCCTTTACGGGATGTGCGGGAAGTTCCTCGCTCTGTGCGACGACATCCGCCCGCTGCGTGATATCCTCCATCGACATGCCGTAGGTTTCCGGTCCGAGACGGATGCAAATGGCGAAGACGGCATACATGGCCGCCGCAAGACCGAACACGCCGGGCATGCCGTAATTGTCGAACAGGGCGCCCGAAATGGTCGGTACGAAGGAACCGGCCGCCGAGCCCGTCGCCAGGATGAACGCGACGCCGAAGGCGCGGATGCGGGTCGGGAAAAGTTCCGGCGCGTAGATCCAGATCGACGTGTTCAGCAGGAGCACGAAGAACTGGAAGAGTGCCCCGAAGAACAGCACCAGATAGATGGTGGTGCCGAGATACATGATGGAGAGTGCGGCAAGGCAGGCGCAGACGGCGCCGACGGTCAGCACGCGCTTGCGCGGGAAGTAGTAGCCGAACATCGAGGCCGCGATGGCGCCGAGCACGCTGCCGCTCTGGATGATCATGCTGTAGAGCAGGCTGCCCTGCAGCGTGTAGCCCATCGAGACAAAGATGACCGGCATCAGCGTCAGGACGGAGAGCTGAGCGCCATAGCTCATCAGGATGGCGATCGAGACCGGGATGATGCGACCGAGAAACGGTGCGCGGAAGAGTTCCTTCCAGCCGCCCTTGACGCGCGGCGCTTCCTGCTCGTTGTCCTTGGAAAGGTATTCGCGCACGACGAGATTGCGCGGTCGCAGCGAACCGGATTCCAGCACGGACAGCACCTTGTTCGCCTCGTCTATGCGGCCCTGCGAGGCGAGGAAACGCGGCGTTTCCGGCACGAAGCGGCGATAGAAGACGACGAGAAGGGCCGGCAGAGCCAGCGAGGCGAAAAGCCAGCGCCAGCTATCCTCGCCCGGGAACAGGCTGAAGATCATCAATCCGTAGACGGGAGCGAGGAAGTTGCCGAAACCGCCCGCGCCCACATTCACGAGGCCCGCCGCAGTGCCGCGGAATTTCGGCGAGCAGAATTCCGACAGCATGGTGACCGCGGTCGAGATCTCCCCGCCCACGCCGAAGCCGACGATCGCTCTTGCCACGCAGAGGAAGGCGAAGTCCGGCGCCATGGCGCAGGCCGCCGAGCCCAGCGAGAACAGAAGCAGGTTGATGGTGAGCATGACGCGGCGGCCGTACCGGTCACCGAGAATGCCGGAAAGCAGCCGGCCGATCGCGGCGCTGCCGAAGGTGATCGTGTTCAGGAAGCCGATATCCGTGCCTGTCAGGCCCCAATGCTCCTTCAGGAGCGGGCCGGACACGCCGATCGTATTCTGCTCGAAACTGTCGAACAGGCATCCGATAAGCACCAGCGCGATGATCTGCTTGTGCGCACGCGTGACCCCGATACGGGTCAGCGCGCCTTCAAGTTGACGGATTGCCGGCGATGACCTGCCGGACTGCACCATACCTTCTGCTGCCATAGTCTCCTCCTCTTTGGCATCAGCGTGAAAATCAATTTTCTTATAATACACACAAGAAATATGATTTTCAAGGATAATGACGCATCGCCCGACAGAGCGTCCTTGCGAAGCGCGGCAGGTCCGTTACAAGCTTGATTTGGAAGAAGAAGAGGTGGCTCAGATGGGCTCTACGGATCGTTCGTTCCTGTTTCGCGTCCGCGAGGCGCTCGAAGACCTGCACCCCGCCGAACGGCGACTCGGCGATTTCGTCTGCGACTTTCCCGGCGAGCTTGCGAGCTATTCCGCCTCGGAACTCGCCAAGCTCGCGCAGGTCTCCAATGCCACCGTCACCCGTTTCGTCCGGAAGCTCGGCTATGAGAGCTATGAGGAAGCCCGCCGGCACGCCCGCGACGAGCGGCAGACCGGATCGCGTCTGTTTCTCGACGCCTCCACCGATGGCACGGGCGCGCAGTCCGTCGCCGCTCACCTCGCGCAGGGTGTCGCCAATATCGAGGGAACCTTCTCGACCATCACCGATGCGCAGGTGGACGCCATCGCCGATGCCATCCTCGCCGCGCGCAAGACCTGGGTTCTCGGCTTTCGCAGCAGCCATGCCTTTGCCGATTACCTGCAATGGCAGATGACGCAGGTCGTGGAGAACATCGTCTCCATCCCCGGGGCCGGCCAGACGCTCGGCGAGCATCTCGTCAGCGTGACGGGAGAGGATGTCGCGATCGTCTTCGGCCTGCGCCGCCGCGTGGCGCAGATGGAGACCATCCTCTCCGCCATCGAGAAGAGCGGCGCCAAGCTGCTCTATCTCACCGACGAAGGCGTCGCCCATCGGCCGAGCGCCAATTGGCACTTCCGCTGCCAGACGCTGGCCCCGGGGCCGCTTTTCAACCATGTCTCGGTGATGGCGATCTGCCACCTCATCACGACACGCGCCATCGAGCGCGCCGGCGCGGCCGGGCGGGCGCGCCTGCGCGGCATCGAACGCTTCGGCGACACGCTTGAAGAACTGTAGGCGGGGCGGCCGTCCGTTCCTGCCCTAGCGGATGATCTCGATCCGCCCCTCTCCCACCAGCGCCTGCGCCGGCACGGGATGGGACAGGAAATTGACCGGGCTGGCCGTCAGGCCGTAGGCGCCCGATTGAAGCACGGCGACGAGGTCGTCCGCCTTGAGCGCCGGCAGCCCCGTATCGCGGGCCAGCGTATCGAGGGGCGTGCAGAGCGGGCCGACCACCGTCGCCGCCAGGTCGGCCGCAACGGCCATATGCGCGGGCGCCACGACCGGATAATTGCGCTTGATGACCTGGCCGAGATTGCCGGACGCTGCCAGATGATGGTTCATGCCACCTTCGAGAACGAGGAAACGCGTCCCGCGCGATTGCTTCACCGCATTGATCTCACTGACATAAAGCCCGGCCTCGCCGACGAGGAAACGTCCGGGCTCGACGATCGCCCGCGCGCCCGCCAGGAGCGGCTCGGCCTTCATGCGGGCCGTCAGATCCGGGATGGCCGCGGCGACCGTGGCAAGATCGAGCGGCTTTTCACCGGCATAGTAGGGAATGCCGAGGCCGCCGCCGAGATCGATCGTCGTGAGCGGCTTTCCGGTCATGCGCGCGACACGCCCGGCAAGGTCGATCGCGTGATGCCAGGCCGCGACCAGGGCGCCGGCGTCGAGGATCTGCGTGCCGCCATAGACATGGATGCCGACGAGTTCGATGCTCGACACCGCGGCCACCGCCGCCACCGCCGCCGCCAGATCCTCCTCATCGAAGCCGAAGGCGGTCGCCTTGCCCCCCATGCGCATGGCACCCACCTGAACGGCGGGAACCGGATTGATGCGGATGGAGGCACGAACCGGCTTGCCGATGGAGCGGAGTCGGTCGATCTCATCGAGGCCCTCGATGTGGATTTCACCGATGCCGCCTTCAATCACCGCTTCCAGTTCCTCGCGGCGCTTGCCGGGACCTGCAAAAAGGATCCGGTCCGGCGCTGCGCCGGCGGCGATCGCCGCGCGATATTCGCCGAGCGAAGCGATCTCCACGCCCGCCCCTTCTTCCACGAAGAGCCGGATGACCGGACGCGCGGGATTGGCCTTGGCCGAATAATAGATGGCGGCAAAGCCGCCGAGCGCGTCGGCGAGCCGGCGATAGGCCCGCCGCATCCGCCCGCCGTCATAAAGATAGGCGGGCGAGCCGGTTTGGTCGACGATCGTGCGAACCGGAAGGCCGCCGACGAGGAGGTCGCTGCCGGCGACATCGAAGAGGGTGCGGGCAAGATCATAGCCATGGCTAGTGACTTTCGGCGCGGTATCAGCCATTGTCCGTTCTCTCCCTGACGAGCTGCCGGTAATCGACCTTGCCGTTCGGCGTAACAGGCAGGGCGTCGACGAGTTCGAGTTCGCGCGGGACCATATAGGCCGCCAGCGTCCCGGCGACCGCCTGAAGGACGGGTGCGACCGCGACATCCCGCTCCAGCGCCACGGCCACCGCATGGACCTTCTGCCCGGCGAAATCATCCGGCAGGCCGATTACGGCGACATGGCGGAAATGGCCGGTGGCCATGATCGCCTCCTCCACTTCGGACGGACTGATGCGGTAACCGGAGGATTTGATCATCGCATCGTTGCGGCCGATGAAGCTGAAGAAGCCGTCCTCGTCCTCGACGGCGAGATCGCCGGAATAGCAGACGATATCGCCGCCCTGGTCCGGGGTGCGGAAGGGATTGGCCTTCAGCACCTTCGCGGTTTCCTCCGGCCGGTTCCAGTAACCGAGCGAAACGGTCGGCCCGCGATGGACCAGGATGCCGGGTTCGCCCGGCTTGGCCCGCCGCCCGTCTTCCGTCACGATGAAGATCTCGCATTCCGGTATGGCCTTGCCGATCGAGGTCGGGCGCCGGTCGAGTTCTTCCGGCGGAAGATAGGTCGAGCGGAAAGCCTCGGTCAGGCCGTACATCAGCACGATGGCGGTGTTCGGCAACATCCTGCGCAGATTGCCGACTGTCTGCGAAGGCACCGCGCCGCCGGAATTCGTGACGTAGCGCAGATGCGGAAGTTCGGTCTTGTGCAACAGCGGCGACGCGCGGGTCAGGATCGCCCAGATGGTCGGCACGCCGGCAAGCGCGGTGATCCGGTGGTCGCGAAGCGCCCGCACGATATCGTCGCCGAAACGGAAGGTCAGGACGACCGTCAAGGCCCCCTGCTCCACCGCCGTCAGGAGCTGGTTGAGGCCGTAATCGAAGCTGAAGGGCAGGACGGAAAGAATGCGCTCTTCCGGCGTGATGCCGAGATAGGTGCGAACGATCCGCGCACCCGCCAGAAGATTGCGGTGGGACAGCATCACGCCCTTCGGCCGGCCCGTGGAGCCCGAGGTATAGAGGATCGCCGCAAGGTCCTCGCCGATATTGCAGTCCGGCAGGGCCAGCGGCTCGGCCTGTGCCATGTCTTCCACGAGAAGGATGCGCGCTTCGGCGCTGCCTTGCAGGCATTCGGCCACCATCGGCGCGAGTTCGCGATTGGTGATGACCACCCGGGCCGCGCAATCGGCGACGATATGGCTGATCTGCTGGCCGCGCAGCAGCGCATTGATCGGCACGAAGACGCCCGAGGCACGGCTGACGGCGAAAATGGCAATGCATTCCTCCATGCCGCGCGGCAGGAAGATCGCCGCCCGGTCGCCACGCTCCAGCCCTGCCTCCAAGAGCGCGGCCGCGAAACGGACGGCGGCGTCGTTGAAGGCGCGATAGTCGAGCGTGCGGTCGCCATGCACCAGCGCGCAGCGGTCGCTGCCGGCATGGGCTGTCAGAAGATCGTGCAGGAGGACCGGTGCCGCGATCACGCCCGGACCCGCGAGACGAAACCGACGAGGCTTTCCGGCGTCGCCAATTCCTGGAAGTCGAAACCGTCGTCCTCCATGGAAATGTTGAAGCGCTCGCCGAGGAACATGATCAGTTCGAGGAAGCCGAGCGAATCGATCGCACCGTCGAGCAGCGCCGTGTCCGGCGCCACCGGCGCGAGCGCGGGGAAGCGCTTGTCTATATAGCCGTAGATCTCTGCTGCAATGTCGTCTGCGGGGGCGGTTGCGCTCTGCATCTTCCTCTTTCCTTTCTGTCACCCGGCATCGGCTACACGTTCAGCAGCACACGCTCGGAATAAAGCTCATTGATCAGGCTGTCGTCCCAGTCACCCTTTACCTGATGGCAAAGGCCGCGCTTCCAGACCCAGGCGTGCGGAACGGACCTGTCCTCCTCCACCTCGAGAACCAGCAGCGGCACGCCGCGCAGGAGAAGAAGACGGGCGAGCGCGCCGAGATTATCGGTGACGATCTCGATGCTCTCGGCAAAGATGACCCGCGCGGCGGAAACATGCCTGCGCCGGATCATGCCGAGAACGACCGGATGATAGCGGCCGCCGGCTTCGACCACCGTCACGACGCAGCCGAGATCCCGGTGGCGTCTCAAATCCCGCAGAAGGGGTTCGGCGATGGCGCCCGGCGGAACGGCGTCGAGTGCCACCAGATGCCCCTTTCGCGGCCCCACGACGGCAAGCCAGGGCAGAACGAGGAGCAGACGCTTGAACCCGAACGTGCGGAAACCGAAGCGGGCATTGATCTCCGCCGCCGCTTTGGTCGGCGACAGGTCCGTGTAGATCGCTTCCTTGTCCGAAAGGGCCGCCATCAACAGCCTCGCGGCCGACCATCGATGACCCTCCTCGACATACCAGCTCGAAAGGTTCACCACTTTTCGCCCCGTCTGTGCATCCTTTTTGGCAATCGTCAGGAGAATGCCGACGGGGTTGTCATCGGCCATGAGGAACGTGCCGATGGAGGACATGCCCGCGGTCCGGCTATAATCGACAAGGCGTCGAAGCCCGCGCAGCCAGAAGGCATGCGAATGCTTCGGAAAGCCCCTTGTCAAAAGAGCAGCGGCCGCGTCCAATCCATCCTCGCCTATGGCACGAAGCTTCAACATATCCCGTGCTGACAACCTTTGTCTGTCGAACCGTTCTATGGGCGACACGTTCTGAAAGCGTAAACGGCACGGACCACACGCACAGTTTGCGTTGCGATGACGTAATTGTGAACGCGGATTCGGGCGCGCGACGGGGTTGCCCTGGCCGAGATCTACATTTACGTTGATATCAAGCATTATTGCCTGCCATGCGGACGATACAACGGAACGGAGGAACCCATGAAGATCGTGACAAGCCTGAGTTTCCAGGGCCAGTGCCGTGAGGCCTTCGAATTCTACGCAAAAGTCCTCGACGGCCGGATCACCGCGGCTTTTCCCTATGGCGAAGGCCCGCCCGGCATGCCGAGCGATCCGAAATACAAGGATTGGCTGATGCATTGCTGGCTGGAGGTCGGCGACCAGGCGCTGATGGGCGCCGATATGGACTCCGCCTGGGCACCGAATATCGAGAAGGCGAAGAACGGCTTCGACGTGACCCTGCACACCGGCGACAAGGCGCAGGCGCAGCGCTGGTTCGATCAGCTTTCGGAAGGCGGAAGAGTGGCGATGCCGTTCGGCGAGACGTTCTGGTCGCCCGGCTTCGGCTCGCTCGTCGACAGGTTCGGCGTGCCGTGGATGATCAATTGCACCCCCTCCGGCGACTGGAAGCCGGCGCAGGGCTGACCCGGTCGGGCTGGCGCCGTGTCGGCGCCGGCCCTTCAGCGCGGCACGATCAGCGCTTCATAACGATCGCCGACCACATCGACGGTGAAATCCGCCGCGCGCGCCTTCAACTCGTCGGCCGGTCGCGGCTTTGCCAGCGTCTCTTCCATGGCCCTTGCCAGCGCCGGCGCATCGCCGACGGGCGCCAAAGCACCCAGACGACCATCTTCGAGGATTTCCCGGGGGCCGTAGGGCGCATCGGTCGACACGACCGGAACGCCCGCGGCCATCGCCTCGATCAGCACATTGCCGAAGCCTTCGCTGACCGACGACAGGACGAACAGGTCGGCGCTCGCATAGCAGGCAGCGGGATCATTGACGTAGCCGGGAAACAGCACCCGGCCTGAAACACCGAGTTCATTCGCATAGGAAATGAGACTTTCCCTCAACGGCCCGTCTCCGAAGATCACCAGCCGGTATCCATGCGCCGGATCGAGGAGGGAAAAGGCCTTCAGGAGCGTTCGATGATCCTTGACGGCGACGAGGCGGCCGAGCGTGACGATCACCGGCCCCTGCCCCATCGCGGCAAGCCTTTCCCGCCAAGGCTGCGGGCTCTCACCCTGCGGATGGGACGGCGGAAGCGGATTGTGAATGACCACCACCTGATCGTCATGAAAGCCGCGCGCGACGATGTCCCGCCCGACGCCGCCGGATACCGCGATCGCCCTCGTCGCGCGCCGGGCGACCAGTTTCGTGAGCGCCGGAGCGATGGTAGAGCCGAGACCGGCGTTCCGAAGCGAGGCCGCGGCGTGATAGCTCGGGAAGAAGGCCGCGCCCCGGGCGCTTGAAAGCAGGGCGAGCGCCATCAGGAGATTGGCGAATTCCGGACCGGAAAAGACGGCGTCGGGCCGCTCCCGGCGCAGGAAGGCAGCGGTTTTGAAGAGACCTTTGAGCGTTCCGACCTTGCCGAACCCTTCGCCGTGGATCGGAAGGTCGAGCGAGACGAGGCGCACCGCGGAGGCGAGCAGTTCGGCATTCGGACCTTCGGCGTTCCAGACGAACAGCGTCACCGCATGCCCGCGCGCGGCCATCTCGTTGGCCATCAGCACGAAGACCCGCTCAGCGCCGCCGCCCCTCAGGCTGGGCGTGTGAAAGACGATCCGCTTCTTCATGGCGCGTCTACGAAGCCGGGCGCACGGCCCGCAGGTCGGAGACAATCCCGCGCACGATCGCAACGCCGATGCCGAGGCCAAAGCCCGCAATGGCGCCGAGAACCAGAAGGATGGACGAGCTTGGCGGCCAGGAGCGGCCCGAAGGCGGCAAGGCCTCCGTGATCACCCGGACGTTGTTGGTATTGATCTGCTCGCGCTCCGTGATCTGCCGCGTGCGGGAAAGGAAGCTCTCGTAGATCGCCGCCTTGGAGGTCGCATCGCGCTGCAATTCGCGCAGTTCGATCTGGGACTGGTTGTCGTTGAAGGCGGAGCCCTCGCTGGCGCGCATCTTGGCGGTCAGTTCCGCAAGGGCGGCATTGGCCTTTTCCAGTTCCGACTTCGCCGCGTTCCTGGCACGTTCGAGCTCGACCCCGATCTGCTGGCGGATCGACGAAAGCCGTGCCTTCAGCCGGACGATGGAGGGATGACGCTGGCCGAGGATGGCGGCCTGGTCGTCATATTGCTGCTGCATGACGCCGGCCGCCTGCAGAAGCTCGGTAAGCGCGGGGGACACGGCCGCCTGCGGTCCAGCGACGGAATTGCCTGCCTTCAACAGTGCATCGTAGCTCACCTGGGCGTCGATGCTGCGCTGGCGTGCGGCTGTAATCTGGGTGTTGAGCTGGCTGATCGTCTGCGCGTTCACGAGTTGCCCGTTTTCGCCCGTCGACAGGTTGTTTGCCCGTTTGTAGGATTCCACGCGCTCTTCCGCGGCCAGCACATCACGCTTGAGTTCGCCCAGCCTGTCATCGAGCGCGCGGGCGGCGCGGTTTGCGCCTTCCGCATCGGCAGCCGTCAGTTCCGCCTGGAAAGCACTGACGATAGCCTTCGAAAGCATGATCGCTTTTTCAGTTACTTCCGAGGAAACGCTAAGGCTTACGATGAAGGACCTCTCATCGGTTGTGATGGCGAGCTTGCTGCGCAGCGCCTTCAAGGCGGCAAGCTCCCGGTTGGGTTCGACCGGTTTTTCCTGCCTGAGAATCGAGAGGATGCCCGGCGAAGCCGGTTTGAAGAACTCCGGGTCCTCGTAAAGCTTGAGATCCTTCACCACGCGCAACAGCACATTGCCGGAGGTGATGATCCGGACCCGGCTGCCGAAATTAAGAAGCTGGTTGTCGACCTGCCCGGGCGCACTGTAAAGGTCGTTGTTGACGACCTGGAGGCTCGCCGGATCGACGAGGATGTCGGTGACGACCGTATAGCGGGGCGTGCTGAGCTTGCCGAACAGGACGGCGGCAACGGCGCCGGCAATGGCGAGCGCCAGAGCGAGCTTGAATCCGGCTCTCAGCCAGACGAGGACACGCCGCAGATCGAGCTCCATGAAGCCGGCGATCTTGTCGAGCGTCACGGCGGTCCCGGCAGGGGCGACCTCCTCGACGGGTACGGTTTTCTCGACCGGCGGAGGCGCCTCCACCTGACGCGGTCTCGCCTCAAAACGCTCACGCGTCGCAACGCGGGCACGAGGCGTGCCCGCCAGTTGGTTGAGAAGAGAAGAAGCCATCAGGTTAACGCCTCATTTGCCATATTGACCGATAGTTATAGGCGCGTGTGGTTAACGGGTTGTTTCGCGACAGGCGCCCCGTGGCGCGCCGAGCCGCAAAAGAGGCGGCAGGCACCCCTTTGGCAAGCAAATTGAATATCGTCCGACATGCCCCTTGCGAAAATGCCGGCAGCTGCAGGATCGCCGCGCCCTATCTCACCGGAAACTGTCGATAACTTCCAGCCGTCCAGCGCGGTTGAGGGTGTGGATATTGGCATCGCCCTTCCCCGCCGCGTCGCGGATCGGCAGGACCGGGCCGAGGCGGATATCCGTGGCGTCGAGCTTTACGATTTCGCGCAGGCCCAGCCCGCCG
>Ga0182742_1004035_pt1 | contig 13675 bp, 9 predicted proteins | sample eDN5th37CBELigMG_FD_128880 | JGI IMG/M metagenome (GOLD analysis project Ga0182742, IMG submission 128880) | Enriched Miracle-Growth compost microbial communities from Emeryville, California, USA - eDNA 5th pass 37_C BE-Lig MG (version 2)... ... | reverse complement strand
GCATTTACACGCAACTCCATTCATACTTGTTTCTCGACAACTCAAGTATAAAAGAATTGGATGTTTGCGTGTTTTTTTATGCTCTCATAGTTGCATAGGAACCCCAACAAATATTATAGAGCCGAAAAAGAAAACTCTAGGCTTTAGCCTAGAGTTTTCCTTCATTTTAAATTACTTTAGTTTACCTAACTCTTCTTTGATTTCATCGATTGATTTATCGATTTGGTCTCCCCAATGGTCATTAATGGTATTAAATACAAGAGACCCGTCACCATCGATTAAAGCATATCCTCTGTAGGCAACATCTCCATTTTTCATATCCATATGATCAATAAGCTCCAGGTTTTCATCAGATACAAAGGTTACACTTTCACCATAATGTTTTTCCAATTGAGTATAAAGCTCGAGCTGTTGCTCAGGTGTATCCTTACTAATGATGTATACATCCGCATCAATCTCATCCAACCTTGAAAAATTTTCATGCAACTCAACTAGTTGCTGTTGACAAATTCCTCAGGTGTAAGTTGTGATAAAGAAAAATACAGTTGGTTTCCCAGTCGGAAATGATACTTCCTCATTATTTTGATTGAGAAGTGTAATCGGTTCTTTTAGAGCCGACTGTCCACACGCAGACAAGAATAGGACAACAAGTAAAATTGAAAATAAAAATTTCCTCTTCATATGTACCCCTTTTTAAGATGATTTTGAATCTTCCATTGTATAAGTTTAGTATTCCTTGAAATAACCGTCAAGTAAATCGTTATATTAGAACTCAAATGTATTATTCTAAAGAAAAAAACAGACCCACGAATGGGTCTGTTTGTGTTGGTAAATTAGTTTTTGCGAACGTTAGCAGCTTGTGGTCCACGAGCTCCTTGCTCAACGTCGAATGTTACATCTTGGCCTTCTTCAAGAGTTTTGAAGCCTTCGCCTTGGATAGCTGAGAAATGAACGAATACGTCATCTCCACCTTCGCGCTCGATGAAACCGAAACCTTTTTCTGCATTAAACCATTTTACTTTACCGTTTTCCATTTTATGTTGCCTCCTAGTGTGCAATCCACACATTTTATTACTATTCTTGCTCATTGAGTATCCAGGCGAAAACCAAAACTTGTTCTTCCCTTATATACCGAACAAAAATAATTCTTTTACAGAATAACAGATATTGAAAGAATTAGCAAGTCTAACCCAAAGTTTGGTTTTCGACACTGTTTTACAAACGAACAAGAAATATATTTTCTAGCCTTGAGCTTGTCCAGTAGCCTATAATGTATATAACTCAATGAAAGTCATGATTAGTTAGACACATATCGCTCCTTCTAAGCTTCCGGCTATACTATGATTTTTCCCATTCTTGTTACTTCCATTCATTTATTTTTCTTTTTTTCTGGCTATATTGTATAAAAAAGACTGTTGAAGGTGTGGTGTTTTTTTGCGATTTATTTTTCTGATTATAATTGGATTCTTATTATATCAATTTTGGCCCACAGTTGAAGAAAACCTTGGAAGTAGCCTGGGCGATTCAATTAAAAAAGGGTTCCATACGGTAAAAGATCATACAAATTTAAAGGAATTAAATGAAAACCTTACAGAATTAGAGTCAGTACTGATCCCCTCCCCTAAACCCGATGGACAGCAGAATTTAGAGGATGTAGAAGTTGATAAACCAGTCTTAGAAGAACCCACTCACCAAACTTTCTCAATTTCCAATATTGAAATTGGAGACAATAAAAACGAAGTCGAACAACAAGTCGGTTCTCCAACAAGAATAACGTTAAATGAATATGGAACAAAATGGTTTACTTATCACCAAAATTACCGGAATTTCCTTATGATATCTTATAATCAAGAGGATCAAGTTGCAGGGATCTATACAAACCAAGACTTAATTACTTCTTCCAATGGCATTGCTCATGGAACATCAAAGGAGCTAGTACTTCAAAACCTAGGAGAACCCATTGACAAACTCCAAAAAGGCAATGTTTTCTATCAACTTCAAGATGATCGAGATTACGATTTATTCCTAATGGATGATAGTTATGTTTATATTTTTTATGATAAACATCAAAATAACACAGTAACTGCTATGCAGATTATAAGTGAACAAATGGAACAAAAAAGGGTTGATTTTTATACAAAAGAAAGTGAAGGATTAAAAGAAGGCTTTGAATACCAGATGTTTGACTTAACAAATGCAACTAGAAGAGAGCATGGTTTACCAATCCTTGAATGGGATGAGCGAGTTAAAAAAACCGCCAGAAATCATAGCCTTGATATGGCTGAGAATAATTATTTTAGCCATACAAATCTTGCAGGGCAATCTCCATTCGATCGCATGCTTGAAGATGATATTTTATTTACCGTTGCAGGAGAAAATCTCGCCTATGGGCAAACAAGTAGCATTTTTGCTCACGAGGGACTGATGAACTCTCTAGGTCACCGAGAAAATATCTTAAAACCAGAGTTTAGACAACTAGGTGTTGGAGTGGCTTTTAACGCAACCGCCCAACCATATTACACTCAAAAGTATTATACAAAAAAAATGTAGAGAGCCTCAAAATTCCCATTAGGAAATACCTAAAAACAGCTCGGTTCAAAGGAACCGAGCTGTTTTTAACTTAGGCTCTTTTCTAAACTTTGTTGCTTTTGAACAAAATAAACGTCTAAATTAAGATGAATTTTCAAAAAACAGCTACATTTTATAAGAAAAGAGCTTAGCATCTAATTTTTAACTTACGAAATGGCTACTATATCGTTAAAATCGGCTTTAGGATTTTAACAACAATCTTTACGAAAACAGCCGTAACTTTATATCTATTTGGGGGTTTATAACAAACCCTCTTAGGAAACGTGTGAAGCTTCTTCTTTTTTATTAGTTGCTTCTGACTTATCCTTGGATAGGAACCAGCCAGAAAGAGCAATTCCAACCAGTACTATATAGAAGGTGGCTTTCCAACCTGTTGAATGTGAAAAATCTTCACTAATGATTCCGACTGCCGGATGAGAAAGTGTTAAAACCGCCAGTTTCACACCTACCCAACCTACGATTATAAAGGCTGCCATTTCTAAACCTGGTCGTTTTTCTAACAACTTAACAAATAATCCTGCGGCAAAGCGCATGATAATAACTCCTATCATTCCTCCTGCGAAAATGACAATGAATTTTCCACCATTCATTCCACCAATATTCCCGATCGGCATATTTGGTAGAGTCATAGCTAAAGCAACAGCTGCTAAAATAGAATCGACTGCAAAGGCAATATCCGCTAGTTCTACCTTGAAAACAGTCATCCAAAAACCACTTTTTTTCTTCGGCTTTTTCTCACTTGTTTCAAGACCTTCTTCATCTTCTTCAGCCTTGCCTTTGACCAGTTTTCGGAAAATATGATTGAGCGCCATGAATAATAGATAAAGCGCGCCAATCGCCTGAACTTGCCAGATATCTACTAAGTAAGAAATAATAAAGAGCGAAACAAAACGAAAAACAAAAGCACCAGCTAGTCCATAAAATAACGCCTTTTTTCTTTGTTCTTCAGGCAAATGTCTTACCATGATTGCAAGGACTAATGCGTTATCTGCCGCTAAAAGACCTTCCATCGCAACGAGTACAAGTAGCACCCAGCCATACTCTAGCAATAAGGCTACATCCATAATAATTCCTCCTCATATCGTCGTCGGCGCTATTCGCAAGAAAAAACCCTTACCTATATGTTGGTAAAGGTCTTAAAAAACATTAAAAAGACCCTTACTTTTTAATAGTAAAGGTCTTGCTAACAACAGATTCGTTGCCAATAGAGCCGGAGAATCATGTTCTCGTAATGACGACTAATATTGTACAGCTACTCCCCTTTGAATAGGAAAATATACAATTAATTACTTTCTTAGATTAAGCTAGAATCATTGAATTGTCAATTCCCACATTTACAAATAACTGCGTCTCCGTTTGACGTACCAAATAATAAAAAGGATTGCAATAATAGCAAATACCACATAAAAAGCACTTTTATAGAGTTCAACATATCCAAGGATTTCTTCCCATGATTCACCGAGTACAGCACCTAAACTCACTAAAATCGTATTCCAAACGACTGTTCCCATAGTTGAAAATAAAATAAAGGTCATAAAATTCATTTTTGCCATCCCTGCGGGTATGGAAATAAGGCTACGGACCACAGGAATTAAACGACAAAAGAAGACAGTCCAATTCCCGTATCTTAAAAACCATCCTTCAGCTGAACGTATATCCTTCTTTGAAATACGTAGTAAATGCCCCCACCTTTCAACAAATTTCTCCAGTTGGTCGACATTTATAATTCTACCAATCCAATACAAAATAATTGCTCCAATTACTGATCCAACTGTTGAGGCAATAATTACTCCTACTACAGTCAGAGATGTCCTCGTTGTCATAAACCCACCAAATGGCAAAACGATTTCAGAAGGGATTGGAGGAAAGAGGTTCTCCAAAGCAATGACTGCCATAATCCCAATATAACCAAACTCTTCCATGATTGTGAAAATCCAGTCTTTCATTATTCCCTCCAACTTTTTTAATTACTCAGTTGCTAAAACTTTATTTAAGTGATTTTTTCCTGGTTCCGGCATAAATTAAAAACCTGTCCATTAGAAAGTATATGCCTATGGACAGGGTTTAGTTCTATTATAAATTCTTTTTTCAGTTATACAAATAAAAACCAAGTGCTAGTCTTTGACCTAGATAAAGCACGAGCAGAAATACAAGGATAAAACCTCCCAAGAGCAAGTAATTTTTTTCTTTCTTCGCTTTTACAAGAATCTTTTCAAATAAAGCGATAAGCATTACTCCAAGGAGAGATTTATATATTTAGGATAACACCGATATTAAATAAACCTGAAAGCATACATACACCTGTTGCAATCAATATTATTTTAACGGACTCGTAGAATCCTATAAGGAAGCTTACTATCTTTTCCTTGTTTCTGGTCTGGTGAATGTTGATGATTAAGGATAGCACAACTACTCTTCTTGCCGCACGATTAATCTCAATCCCCTGACAAAAATTTCTTTATTTACAACTTCATGTTGTTTCGATAGTAAACGTTCATAACGAGAAAGATGTGCTCTTGTTCTAGCAACTAACTCGTTTGGCGAAAGGAAAATAATTCACCATCTTGACACTTTTCCTCAAAGTCGTATATTCCCCAAACGCTCGCTGAAAAATGCTTTTACAAAGGGTTTATTTACCAGAATCATCGCTGAACAATTAATACTTCATCATGCCCTATCTTTGATATAATGAATTCTTGGATTTTGTAGGATTTTATCGAAATATAACAGAGGATAGTTTTGGAGGTAGCATCATTGTCCATCAAAAAGAAACTCCCATTAATTTTTACGATACTGGTATTTTTAATATTGTTAATGAATAATTCACTGCACTTTTTTCGGTCAAAGCAGCAGTTACTCGATTATAACGAAAGTCAGATCAACATGATTACACAGGAAGTTGCTTTCCAAGTGGAAAATGCAAAGAAAGGATCCTTGTATGTGGAAGACCTTATTGGTCGAGAATTGAGAACTGCCTCTATTGCCATTCAAAAATCGCTGCCTGCTAAACATGAAGACGTGACAAATGAACAACTCATTCATTTAGCAAACGAATTAATGCTTTCTCATATTACATTATTAGTTAATACTGAGGACGATATTGTCGGAGTGAAATCCACAGATCCGCACGAAATTAATATGGGGACTAAAGGTTGGGGATATTGGTACGATGCCTTTGAACAATTGCTCGCATTAACCCCGGTGAATGTTGAAAAGGGGCTAACACTGCCACATTATTGGTCTGGACCAATCGAGGTTGCTTCTAGCAATCCTGATCATGTCGATAAATGGGGATATTATTATGATGGTTCAACCAATTACATCATCGACCCTTATTATCGTGATAATGCAGTCCTTGAATATGAACAAAACTTCGGACCAGGAAAAATTATGACTCGATTTACAGAAGAACTGGAAGGAATCTTGGAGTTAACGGTCTTTAACCCTGAACGCTTTGGCGATGAAAAAGAAGTCGTTCACTTAAATGGAAATAGTTATACTCGTCTCTCAGCGGAACCAATTTGGTACGGGAGTTATAATTATCATAACGAACAAATAGACGTTGGTTTAATTAAAACCGCTGCTAAAAGTGGTGAGACTCAAAGCTATCGAACGACCTTGGACGGCAAGGATATTCAGAAAACATTTGTGCCTATTCAAGGAAACCACGAACCATTTGTGATTGGTTTAGTATATGACTATGGACTGATTCAAACACAGTTAAACGAAGAATTAAAAGAGCATATTCTCCTGTCCTTTATTTTTATGATATTTGTCTTAATCATAAGTTTCATCTTTTCACGCTCGATTACAAAACCAGTAGAATATGTTGTCGAACGAGTAAATGAAATTGCCAAAGGAGACTTCGGAAAAACATTAAAAGCAGACCGAAAAGATGAATTAGGCATTCTTGCCAAAAACGTAAACGCTTTGTCCATCAGCTTGAAGACTTACGTTGAAAATTTAAAAAAGAGCAACGAGGTCATTGAGTTTCAAGCTTTACATGACCCACTTACGAATCTACCCAACAGGAGATATTTTCAGGAAGAATTAACAAAACGAATCGAACATTCAAAACGTACTGGGGAGAATGTGACCATCTTATTTATTGATTTAGACCGCTTTAAGCACCTTAATGATAGCTTAGGACATACAAAAGGGGATGAGTTGCTTAAACTTACTGCTAATCGATTAAAAGAAGCACTCGTCACCACTAAGCATTTTATTACCCGCCAAGGCGGCGATGAATTTATCATTCTCATCGAAAAAGTAAACAAAGTCGAAAGTAAATTACTTGCTGAAAAGATTATTCTTGAACTAAACAAACCCTTCTATTTAAATGAAAAGAAGATTTATTTGAATGCAAGTTGCGGAATCAGTATTTATCCTGAACATCATACAGAAATTGAAAACCTGATTGCATCTTCTGACATGGCCATGTATTCAGCAAAGAAGGATGGCGGCAACAAAGTCGTTATGTTTAATGATCAGATTTCCACTCAAGGAAAACAACGGCCACTTATTGAAACGAAATTAAGAAGGGCTTTAGAAGAAAACAAAATATCAGTCTATTATCAACCTAAGTTTGATACTAACAGTGGTAAAATTACAGGTATGGAAGCACTATGCAGGTGGAAGGATGACGAACTCGGTTGGGTCTCACCAGACCTTTTTATTCCAATTGCTGAAGAGACGGGACTAATCCAGCCCTTGTGGGAACAAATAATGGTAGCAGCTTGCTCCCAGTTGAGTCAATGGAATAAAGGGAGAAATTCGCCTTTAACCCTAGCCATTAATTTCTCAGCACGGCAATTTCAAGAGCCTGAGCAGCTGGTAAGACAAATTCGTCGGTACCTGACTAAATACCAAATAGCTCCTGAGCTATTTGAAATCGAGATTACCGAGAGTACACTTTTAAATCATACTCACCGGACCATCTCTACCTTACATTCTCTAAAAGAAATTGGAATCCATATTTCCATTGATGATTTTGGGACAGGTTTTTCCTCACTAAGCTATTTGAAAAAGCTTCCCATCGATTGCTTAAAGATTGATAAAAGTTTTATCCAAGATATCAACCCCGATTTCAGCAATTCAGAAATTGCAGAAACGATTATTAACTTGGCTCGCAGTTTACGCCTTCATGTTATAGCCGAAGGCGTCGAACTAGAACATCAACGAGACTTTTTACAATCTAAAAATTGTACACTCATGCAAGGATATTTCTTTAGTAAACCATTGTCAGCTGAAGAGTTTTATGAACTCATCCAAAAATAACAAGTGGAGCCTAGCATAAGGCTCCATTTTTGTGTTAAATTATAGTTAGAAAATTCTAAAAATAAGAGGTGTTAATATGGAGCATGATTTCCGCTTCTCCCATAAATTAAAAGTTCGTTACTCCGAGATAGATGGGCAAAAGATTGTGTTCAATGCACATTATTTAACTTATCTTGATATTGCGATTGCCGAGTACTTTGTAGAAGGTCTCCAGTTAGATTTGTTAACCTTAGCTGAGGATGGGACCTTTGATTTTGTTGTCGCCAAATCAACATTAGAATATAAAAATTCGGCCCGCTTAAACGATTGGCTAAACATTTGGTGCCGCACAAAAAAAATTGGCAATACTAGTATGACAATGGAGTTTATGATTACCAGAGAAGGAGAAACAGAACCACTTATCTTAGCTGAGATCATTTATGTAAGCATTAATCCCATCACACACGAAAAACAAGCAGTTCCTTCTTTAGTAAAACAACGCATTGAAAGTTTTGAAAAAGGCTGTCTCTATAAAAGATAGTTGTTAAAATTCTAAAGCTGGCCTTAACATAATAGTGTCCATTTCGCTTTTTAAAATTAGGTTTACAAGTTCATTATTTATAAAATGAAGCTGTTTTTTGTATAACCTTGCTTATTCAGACGTATTTTTGGATCAGACAGCAAAAAAGTTTCAGAAAAGGGCCTTTTTAAAAAAATCTCACTGGATTACCCAATCATAATGTGTAAAACACCGGACCTGTTGCTCACAAGCTAGACTACATAGTAATAACTTCCTCCAAACTCGGAAACACAAAAAAACCGTTACCCTTAATAAAAAGGTAACGGTTTTTTCTATCCTAACTACATCGATTTTCCTTTTGGAGAAGTAACTGTAAGTTGTGCAGCACGTTTTTTATTAGTCGCAATGATATAAATAGCCACAATCCAAATCGCTGCAACAATAAAGCTTCCCAGGTTAAATAGTCCTTTATCTGCATACCATACAATCGAATATCCGAGACCACCTAGGAGTAATGCGTAATAAACAAATGGGAATAAGGTCTTTCTTATAACATCCCCTTCTTTCCCTAATAATCCTACTACAGCAGACGCGGCAACAACGTTATGCACACATATCATGTTTCCTGCTGCACCACCAACCGCTTGCAAAGCAACAATCCAAGTAGGATCTACACCAATTTGGTTTCCGACATCATATTGGAACAAAGAGAACATCATATTACTAACAGTATTACTTCCGGCAATAAATGCACCAAGTCCACCAATAAAGGTAGCAAAGATTGGCCAGAACTCACCAGCTAATGCAACGACACCATTTGCAAGTTCAATTGGCATGCGCTCATAGCCAGCTGCTCCTCCACCGGAATTTAAGAATACTTGAACCATTGGAACAGTGAAAATTAATGCCGTTGAGGCTGCGACCGCCGTTTTCAAAGAATCTGTGAAAGCAGACTTGTAAGCACTTCCATTCATTCCGTGAATAAAGAACGTAATCAATGAAACTAAGATAAAAATGGTACCCGGTGAAAAAAGCGGTTGAAAACTTGCCGTAATTCCAGAACCAAACATATCTTCCGCCGCTAGTGTCCAAGATTTTAGCCAATCAACAACTGGTAGTGCCTCTAACCTTGATATAACTAAGAACACAGCAACTAAAATATACGGTGTCCAAGCACGTACCATGCTCATGCTTCCACTCTTGTGAGCAATATCTTGAATTTCAATCTTCCCAGTCCATTCTGGATCCCATTTAGATTTCTCTTCAAAGTCCCAAGTTTCTTCTTTAGGAGGCATGAGAAATCCTCTTTTAGCAGCAAAAATAACAATCGCTAATCCTACTAATCCACCGATCATCGATGGAAATTCTGGCCCCAGGAAGTTTGCAACGAGCACATAAGGAATCGTCATCGCAAAGGCTGAAAATAACGCGAACTTCCAAATCTTTAAGCCTTCGGTAAACGACTTGTTTTTCCCAAAAAATCTTGTCATCAAGGCAACAACAAATAACGGAATGAGTGCCCCAGCTACCATATGTAAAATGGCAACTTTTCCGGCAATAACTGTTACCAATTGATAAAAATCATTTGTAATCGTTGGATCAGCTGATAACCCCGTTCCGACACCGACCACCATAGGTGTTCCAACAGCACCAAAAGAAACAGGTGTACTCTGGATAACCATACCAGCAACAACCGCCGCCATTGCAGGAAAACCTAAACCAACCATTAACGGTACAGCAACTGCCGCCGGTGTACCAAACCCTGCCGAGCCTTCAATAAAAGACCCAAACAGCCAAGCAACAATTATAACTTGAACTCTACGGTCTTCCGTAATATCCGTAAAGCCATTGCGGATGGTTTTTAATCCTCCGCTATACTGAAGCGTATTTAATAATAAAATTGCTCCAAAAATAATGTAAAGAAGTGTTCCAGCCGTCACAAGACCATTAATCGAAGCGGCAGCCACATTAACCCCTGGAACTTTCCATACAAAGAGTGCTAACCCAATCGCAACTAAATACGAGATTGGCATAGCCTTACTGGCTGGCATTCTCATTACAACAAGAAAGATTGCAACAGCTAAAATTGGTAAAAGAGATAAAAATGCTAATAAACCTGTACTCACCATATAACCCCCTTTTTGTTTACGCTTACATAGGAAGATAAAAAAATAGTTTGTTATATAACTATATTAATTTGTTGTATAACAACAACTATAGGATAATTATACTAAAAATTCTGTTTCTTTCAACAACTTTTATTTTATTTTTGAGAAAATAGAGAAAATTTACTACTAGTTCCACCGATAATGAGTTGTTGATTACTTATTTGAGGTATTAAAAGTTCTAAAAAACTAGTTGGAAATCTTATAGCACATACGAAACAGAAAAACTTATCTTTACCTTTCAATAAAAAAACTCTTTTTCCAGCATGGAAAAAGAGCCTTTTGCGAGATAACTATTAAATTTAATTAGATACACGACTTTTGGCAGAAACAAAAGTATTTCGGAGATTCCCAATTTCTTTGATTTCACATTCGATCACATCTCCAGCTTTCACTATTTCTGCACCAAGCGGGCTACCTGTTAAAATAACATCCCCTGGTTTTAGCGTCAGCACATTGGACAAATAAGAAACCATCTTCCTTAACGTAACAATCATTAACTCCGTAGAACTGTTTTGCTTTTCCTCTCCATTTAATCGAGCTTCAACCTTAACCAAAGCGGGATCCAACTCTGTTTCAATTACTGGACCAAGAGGGGTAAATGTATCAAAGGATTTACCGATTGTCCAGTGGCCATCTTCACGGAAGAATTGTGGTGCAGTCACATCGTTACCAACTGTATAGCCAAAAATATAATCGAGTACATCTTCCTCTGAGATATTTTTCGCTTCTTTTCCAATTACCACTGCCAACTCGGATTCAAATTTAACTTCGTCGATTCCTTCTGGAATGATAATTTCATCTTCTGGTCCAATTACAGAAGAAGTAGGTTTAAAGAAGAATACTGGAATTGCTGGAAGTTCGCTAGGTAGTTCTTCTTTCTTAGCCACATAGTTTGCTCCAATTCCAATAATTTGATTTGGAACAAGCGGAGCCAAAAGCTTTACCTCTCCAATTGAGAATACATTTCCTGTATATGTCCAACTAGTAAAGACATCTCCTTTTACCTCTCGAATGGTCTCCCCTTCTAAAACACCAGTATAAGACCCAGAACCAACCTGAAACCTCGTAAACTTCATAATTCCTACCTCCAATATAGTTATCGATCCATTCCTATGAAATATGTAGAAAACCATCCTACTAGGCAACATTAAATAATGCCTAGTAGAATGGATGTGTACATTAATTTTTTGCCATTATTTTTGCTTTTGCTTCTTGGCGACGACGGTGAAGAATTGGCTCGGTGTATCCATTTGGCTGTTCTAAACCTTTAAAGACAAGGTCACACGCTGCTTGGAATGCAACTGAACCATCGTAATCAACTGCCATTGGGCGGTAAGCTGGGTCCCCAGCATTTTGTTCATCTACTACTTTCGCCATCCGCTTCAATGTTTCCATTACTTGTTCTTGTGTGCAGATTCCATGACGTAGCCAGTTCGCCATATGCTGACTAGAAATTCTCAATGTTGCGCGGTCTTCCATCAATCCAATGTTATTGATATCTAGAACCTTTGAACAACCTACACCAAGTTCTACCCAACGAACAACATAGCCAAGAATTCCTTGAGCATTGTTATCTAGTTCTTCCTGGATTTCTTCAGGAGTCCAGTTTGGATTTTCAGCTACTGGAATTTGTAAAATCTCATCCCGTAAATCCTTAACCCCTTGTTTTAATTCTTCTTGTACAGATTGCACATTTACCTGATGGTAATGTAACGCGTGTAGCGTTGCACCTGTTGGTGAAGGAACCCAAGCTGTGTTAGCACCAGCTTTTGGATGACCAACCTTTTGTTGAATCATATCAGCCATCATATCTGGCATTGCCCACATCCCTTTACCAATTTGAGCTTTTCCTTGGAATCCTACTGAAAGTCCAGTGAATACATTGGAATTTTCATACCCTTGTAACCATGTAGAGGATTTCATATCGCCTTTACGAATCATTGGACCTGCTTCCATTGATGTATGCATTTCATCCCCTGTACGGTCAAGGAATCCAGTATTAATAAAGACAATGCGGTCTTTAACTTCTTTAATACAATTCTTTAAGTTAAGTGATGTACGACGTTCTTCATCCATTACACCAATTTTCAATGTATGGCGTTCGACACCGATTAAATCTTCAATACGATCAAATAGTTCGTTGGCAAAAGCAACTTCTTTAGAACCATGCATCTTAGGCTTTACAATGTAAATGGATCCCTTCAAGGAATTTTGATACTTTCCATTTCCTAAAACAGTATGTTTTCCAATTAAACTAGTAAATACACCATCAAGAATACCCTCAGGAATTTCTTCGCCGTTCTCGTCAAGCACTACATTTGTTGTCATAAGGTGTCCTACGTTTCGAATAAACAATGTTGAACGACCTCTTAACGAAACTTCTTCACCAGAGTTAGAAGTATAGATTCTGTCAGGGTTTAAAGCACGAGTCATTGTTTTTCCATCCTTCTGGAAGGAAGAAGTCAAATCCCCTTTCATTAACCCAAGCCAGTTACGGTAAATGAGTGTTTTATCTTCAGCATCAACAGCTGCAACAGAATCCTCACAATCTATGATTGTTGTAACAGCCGCTTCTAAAAGAATATCTTTCACACCTGCTTTATCTGTTTTTCCAACAGAATGATCACGGTCAATTTGGATTTCAAAGTGAAGTCCGTTATTTTTAATTAAGACTGCAGTAGGGTTTTCTGCGTTCCCTTGGAATCCAATAAATTTGCCTTCATCTGCTAAGCCCGTTTTGTTTCCATTTTCAAGTGTAACAACAAGGGCACCATTTTCTACTGTATATTGTGTAGCGTCTTTATGAGTTCCTTCTTTTAGTGGAGATGCCTGATCAAGAAAGTTCTTTCCAAATTGAATGACCTTGTCACCACGAACTGGATTATAGCCTTTGCCTTTTTCCGCACCATCTTCCTCACTGATGGCATCTGTTCCATAGAGAGCATCGTATAAACTTCCCCAACGTGCGTTTCCGGCATTCAATGCATATCGAGCATTGTCTCCTGGTACAACTAGCTGTGGGCCCGCTTGAATTGCAATTTCATCATCTACATTTTGTGTTTCAATTTGATAGTCTTCGACAACCGGCTCTAAGTAACCAATTTCTGTTAAGAAAGCTTTATAACTATCAAAATCAAAATCT
>Ga0182742_1004034_pt1 | contig 13681 bp, 10 predicted proteins | sample eDN5th37CBELigMG_FD_128880 | JGI IMG/M metagenome (GOLD analysis project Ga0182742, IMG submission 128880) | Enriched Miracle-Growth compost microbial communities from Emeryville, California, USA - eDNA 5th pass 37_C BE-Lig MG (version 2)... ... | reverse complement strand
TGTAGCAAGGAATTGTATTGAAAATGAATATCTATTTTGGATTAATTATTCCCTTTTCGTTTTCATTAAGAGTTTACGATCAACAATAATCATTCCAATCTGAAGGAAAGATGTCACAAATGTTGCAAGTTGGAGTTTAGTAGATGGATATATTTTAGAAGCTCTTATCATAAAGTTAATAAAAGAGAAGTATTTCCAATACCGATATATTGCATATCCATAAATCAAATCACATGCAATCACTGTTATCCTTTGAAAAAGAATACATATATCTGCTTTATAATCTAAATTTTGTATCTATTCAAGTTATGCTTGAGGAAGACTATAAAAAGTGAGTACTTGGAGCATCTGTGGATCGATCATGTTTGCAAAGAAGGCGAGGAACCTCTCAAAGTAAGCAAAGAAGGGAGGATAGTCCAATGTCCATATTGAAGTATCCTAAATAAGATAATAAATAGCTCACTTTTCTAGTAGATACTTCAAAATACCATTTTGACATAGGTAAAGAATGTGTGATTGCTAACCAGTTTCGATGCACTTCAAAATCTGTACTATGACTTTTTCAAGGAATTTATTAACAAAGGGAATTTGAATGCAAAGAATACTAAGCCGGAATCAAGAGTAGTTTGATTGAGAGCGAAAAAATGATGATGTCTAGATATTTTGATGAGAATTGAAATCCCATTGCTGATGAAGATATAATAACACGAGAATGGACGTGTAGAGTTTGGCTCGTTTAATAATAAGTTAAGTTTAAAAATTGTAATTTCGGTACAACAAAATAAATATTGAGGAGATAGGTCATAATTTTTGTTGAAACTCTATTGAAAATCAATCTCGAAACCTTGACCAAAATTCGAGAGATAACAATAAAGGTTTTTAGATTTTTAATATGAATAGCAATAGCACTTTATATCATAATGTAGGTTAGTAAAATACTTCGTTTTTAAAAACAATATTAAAACTTTGAGGAAAAAGTATTCAAATATACAAACTCAAACTTCTTTATCTGAGAAAATAAACTCTAGCACTTAACTTTTTCTTGGAGCACCTTTTTTCTCTCTTTGGACTGGTTCCTAATGATCTTTAATTGCTTATATAACAACAATTCCTCTTCGTTTGTCTTTAAAGTTTCCAATGAAGCTCCTCTTATTTCGTAGCTCCAAATTCTTTCTTTACTTCCACTCTTTTCATTAAACTCTCCAATTTTTTTGTTTTGAATATTTATAGAGGCTGTAGAGTCTGAAGACTCACCTACTTCTAAACTTACTATAGGCATTTCACCTCGAAGAAAACACATACTTTCCTTTCCTTCCCTCTGAGCTTGTTCTTCTTCTATTTTTCTTCCCATTATATCAAAGTTTGGCCTAAGGTTCCGCCTCTCACTATTTATACTGATGAAGATTTCTTGATTTGAATGAGATTCATTTTGGGATAGGTATATTTCTGGTTTTCCTTTTATATATTCATTTAAAATGACATTATTTTGAAGAGGTTTTTTTGAGTTAATAGTATCAAATTCAATTGGGGCCTCTTGGTCCTTGAATTGGTTCCGGCTCGATTCTATTGCGGTAGCCCTCAATTTCTTATCTTGTAGTATTTGCTTAGAAGCTTTAGTCTTTTTGCTTAAGCGTTTATAGATAATGAGGAAGCATTTCAAGCCTAAAAATAGACCTAATATAATACCCAAAACAATGAGGACTTTTGCAATGAGGCTTGATATCATTGAAGAAGAGGTATGTTACTAAATAAATTTAAAGATTAGAGCGTTTACTTGTTTTGTATTTGAAATAGACTTCTTAATATGCTACTTAATTATTCTTATAGTTTCCCGCGCTTATATTTACAAATAAGATTCAATGATTTTACTGAACGAATAAAGAAGAAACAAAGAATTAAATTGAGGGAATAATAATTTGATTTTGAAGAGAAGTTTAACTGATTAAAATTTTGCTTTTCTTATACAAAAAGAATTGGATATTTCTAAAAATAAGTAATTTTTTTGAAATACTCACAAACTAAATTAACATAAATTCTTTTTACGAACAAAACTTTATCATATTTTAACCAAAAAATGAATCAAAAGTTACAAGGAAAATAAAACATTTCTTCATTAATTTAAATTGTTGAGAAAACTATTAGTTTGCGTCAACTTTATTACTTTCATGATTTTCCTCCAAATCCTCCATCGATGGAGTCTTCTTTAATCTTTTATTCTTATTTCTTGTAACAATGCCATATAAAGTCGGCACCATTATTAACGTAAAGAACAAAAGCATCCAATATATGAGGAAACTTGCATCACTTCTCCAATAATCATGCAAATATCCACCCAATGATAAAATAAGAATAGCTCCCAAAAAGCCAATTCCATTTGAGATTCCTGAAATGGTTCCTCTTATCCTAGGAGGATTATATCTCGCTGAGAGATAAGTACTATACACAAGGACTGCGGGCAAAGTGAGCCCTTCTATGACAAAGAACATGTACATTAAGATGGTGTTTGTACGATTAATGAAAGGAATGAATGTGAATCCCAAAGTTGAAAATAACAAAACTGGGAATATAATTCTCATATGAGGGATTTTATCGACTTTCAACGCCAAGACTGCTGTCGCTATAAATGAAAGACCAAAGAATATTGCTTGGAAACTTGTTGCTATCTCTGTAGGGTCTTGATGAGGAAGTACTAGTGACTTTATCCATATAACAAGTCCAGTAGTCATAATGTAAAGATCTGTATTTCCTAATATTCCAAACATCACTGCAATGGGAATCCAGGGAATTTCCTTAAAAGCTTGTTTCACTTCCTGCCATTTTGTATTCTTTTCATTAATCTCAATATCCAATTCACTCTTTTCAATCTTGTAATATTCATTTCCTCCTTTGATTCCAAATCGAAGAATGAACCCAGCCCCTAAAATTATTCCCGCAAGGACCCAATAAATGGTTCTATAAGCATATCCAAGCTTTATGAACAATTTAATCAGTCCTGATGCTATTGCTCCACCTGCAAATCCAACCCCAAAGGTAAATCCAGTCATGATTCCCTTTGTAGAGTTATGCACGTAATCAGCAGCAAAAGGCAACATTTGAAGAGCAATAATACCGCTTGAGAAGACTGACTTCCCTATATAATATCCTGGGAATAAGGAATTACTTAAGGCTGGGATTAACAGATATCCAATACTGCTTAAGATAAGCCCGATTGTCATCACAAACTTTCTTCCATAATTATCAATCATTACTCCATAACCTAATGCAAAGAGCAATCTTATGAAATAATCACAAAGGTAGAGCTGGGCTGTGGCCTGTCCAAGGTCCTTATTGGGAACTCCTAACACACGATGGATAAATTCAGGCTCTAAAGTTGTTGAAGAGATCATGATGAAACCAAGAAACGCCACAAAGCCCCAAGAAGTGTAAAAATTTGTGACGCTAATGCCATCGTTAAGAAGGATCTTGCCGAATACAACTCTTTGTTGGTCAAATTCTGAACTTTTTAAGATTCTTTTAGTTTCAAGGTTTTTGCTACTGGCTGCGGTTTGAAAATCATAGACCGTACTAATGTTGTCAGGTGACTTTGGTGTGGTCATAATTGATGTTGTGTTAAAATATAGCTTTTTTGTATAGTAAAAATTTGAACTTTTATTGATCTTTAAATAAAATTAACAACCTTAAAAAAATTAAGGTAAGTTTATTTTTAGGAAAGTCTAAAACTGCTATTTTCCTGTAATTAGAATTAATCACGGTTGGTTGTTAAAGGGAGTTAAATAAAGGCGAGGCGAGAATTCTGCTAGGTTTGAGGAAAAGTGGGCAAGTTTCAACTGAAAAGTAATCCAGTTCTCAAAAGAAAAAGATTATTGTCTTATAGAACCTTTTATCTTGATGCTAGCTTTTATATTTAAATAGCGTATTCAAAAATATGTGATGTCTTGATTATTATTTCAATAGCGTAAGAAAGGAAAGACGAAGTTTATTTTTAAGACAATTCGTCTGAAATTAATTAAACCATATCACGACAACAACTCTAACTACAATTTTTATACTAAAGGATTTTAAAGTCCTTGCAGAGTTCCATGGAACAATTCCTTACCGATATCCAAATGAAACTTTACTTTATATCATTTTATCTAAAGCCATCATTAAAAATGAAATAAATGAAAGAAAATTCGGGTTTAAGAATATTCTAGATCAATAAAAAATACTCTAACTTCTTTTTAAGAACTATCTAAACTTCATCTAAGCAAGGTTTGTGGTCTCTAAAGGATCAAAACTACCATCTCATGTAAAATGTCTATGAAGAAAGTTTAAAAAGCCCTCAAACTTTGTCAAACAACAAAGTTAGGGTTTTAATAATATTTTATTTCGTCCCCTTGTAATATGATTTGGACTCATCAATAAATTAAAAGAAAAAAAATGATTTTGTAAAATAAAATTAACAGCTCAAGTTGAAAGGGATTCTCCTGATAATAGTAATGTCACCATCTCTGTGCGTTTTGTCTTTGAGCAATTCTCTAGAGTGTCGGATGTTTAGTCCAAACCTTATGGGAACAAAAAAAACTCCAAGGTTACAAATTTAGAGATTTATAAAACGTAATTACAAGATGCATATCGATTGCCTTGTATTCTTAGAGATTCATAGCCTTTGAAATTTTTTTATTTTCATATACTCTCTTTTATGTTTAATTTTCTTTTATTATTTCGATGATCCAAAGCTGATTGGGCGAGATTAATTTCCTTTAAAGTCAACAAAAAGCTACTTCTCTTATATACTTCCTTCAAAATACTTTTATTTTTATTGTACAAAAAGCCCTATCAATAAAAGCCATCAAGAGAGTCTCACATTTCGAAAATTTTATTTGTAATACAGAGAGGGGAAACTTCAAGTCTCTCTATTACTAGAAGATATATCGGTATTTACTCCTTCACCAAATTCTTTAATTTTTGGGAAAAGCGGACAAAAATCAAATTTAATACGATCAAATAAAAAGATTTCCATGTAATAATTAAACTGATCATTTTAAAGGAGATAAACACACTGTATCATGGAATTTAAAATATTTCAGCAAAAATGTTTAGACTTCTATCCAATTATTGCGGGAAATACCGTGGAACAACTTGACATCCCTTATAGATCTGATGAAAACTTACCCAAACAATCCTTTGACAGTAACTTATTTTCCAAAATTTAACACATAATTAGGCATCGAATGCTATAATCATCTTTCACAAAGCTTTTCGTCACATTTTATACCAGGACAAAAACTTCACTCTGATCGGTTTCAAGTATTGTTAATAACGTACATGCACTCAACAAACTCACAGCTTCGTAAATATAGAAAAGATGACACAGCATGCTTTAAATGCTATTATCATAAAAAGACAAAGCATAATTACAAGCATTATAATGGCAAGTGTAAGTTTTCGATTACTGTGGGGAAATCTAAAGACGAGAACCACGTCATAATCATATCTGTATCCTTAGTACATAACCATGTTATGTGCTCAACAGAAGTATATCGCGCTCTTATTTTCAAATCAAGAATGTGTAATTTGCAAAACATTATAAAAGAAGAAATCCAAGATTGTATTAGAGAATCTCAAGAAAATGACACAAATGAACCTTTGTTTAAGAAATTGAAAGATAACACGACAAAGTCACATAACAAACAAAAAGAAAATTCTCTTCGTGCCAAATTAAGACCTAAAACGTTACTTGAATCAATACAAAAGACAAATAAACCATTGGATTCACAGACCAAACTTCTCTTAGAAGAACTAAATAAATCAACAAATAAAGAGCTGAAAAAGAAGTTCTCAAATTTAGTGAACAAGATCAAAAAAGAAATATTATTATCTGGTTTGTGAATAATAATATTCAGAAGTGTACGTCTCACAAACAAGGGAGTATTAATTCACTTAGGATTTATGTTTTAACAATGTTTTATATTTAGTTGAAATGCTTAATTTTACACAGGTCTTCTTTTAATAAGCTTACAAAAAGTTTTCGCTTTACTTCTTTATAAATTAAAGTTCCAATAATCAATTTAAAATCTAAAAAATCTTTAAAAACAAGAATTTTCTCTCCTCCATCTCTCTCTTTCTCTTTCTCTATCTTTCTGGATTTTTATTTTTAAAGAGTATATAAGGAAATAAATAAAAACAAACAAACAAAATAAAGAAAATCTAGGGCAAATCTTTAGTACTAGAGAAGAAACATTCTTACTTATTATTCTTTTCAAGTTTATCTCAAGAGATAAGGGTCTGACAAAATAGAAATATCAAATTTTTCAATAATGAAAGTAGCTTGTTTGAGATTCATTTAGAAGTATTTTCTCAAAATTGCGAATTAATAAAATTCATAAAAAAAGGTCTTTCAAAAAAAAAGTCATTTGATTGAAGGGAACATTTTTGGTATGAATCATCTGACTTTGAAAAACTCTCAAAGATCAGGCATTTTTATGACCAAGTTTGATTTTTTTTAGGGATGCTTAAAAGAATTATCCTTCTTAAGATTTCATTGTTGTGAAGTCCTTTCTAAAATTGTGTAAGCTTTGATTTTCAACGCCTGAGTTCTTTTTTTATCTGTAAGGTGAAATATTCATTCCATATTTCATTTATCTGCTAGCTCTATGCTGAAAGAAATCTTCTTTAAGTTTTGCAAGATCCAAATTTTAAAAAAACATTAATTTATTGTTGAATGAATTTTCAAAGAGTTAATTTTAATTGAGATATTTTATAATTTTGTACAAGTAGGATAAAATTTTTATTAAACATGACATAGTCCTTTTTAGCGAAAAGAAAACCAGCTCCTAAAAAGCTATTGTAAATGAAAATTTTAGTATTGTCCTCTTTGGATATTAAATCTCAATTTCTCCTCATAAGACAAAAGAAAACGAAAACTTAAAATTTATCAAGTTTTTACTTGAGAACAAGAAGTGTGAAAGCCAATTTGTTAATAATTTTTTTTATTATAAAATTATCCTCCGCAATTAGGTATCAAAATAGCCAAACAAGTCATAAATCAAAGGAACATCTGTTGGGAATGATGCTTGTTTACCTGGAAGATTATAAACGTCAATTGTTTTATAAAATCCGAAATGAACTTTTTCAAGTCTCTCTCTTAGCTTTTTCAAATTCTTTTCAAAGCTGAGAGAATTAAGTTTTTCCTCAAAACTTTCTAGCGTACTCACGAATGTCATTTTTCCACTATTGTAATATTTGTTTGGGTCCTTGATCATGTCTATTTTCAGTTTAATTTGTCGAGACAACTCTGATTTAGGACCTAATATCTGAGCTGTTGTTTTCTTTTCTTTTTCAATAAGGATTTTAATAGCTCCTTTCACTTTTTTCTTATCAAAATCAGAGATAAAATGGAATCGAGGCCCTTTTTGCACATCATTTAAAAGAAGTTTTTGGTATTGGTCCAATTCTCTTTTTATTTTTGTTTCATAATCAGTCAACTTATAGGACAAACCTTTGAGCAATTTAAGCTCGTCAACATTCAGGTTAACTTCTGACGCTTGATTATTTGTATTTCCAGTGACTTGCAATTGAAGCCCCTCTTCTAAAACTCCTACTAGGGCATGGTTTACATGGCAATGATTTAAAGATCCAACTTGGACTCGTATGTCGTGAACAGGGCATTTGATTGATTTTGAATTTAAACCTTTCTCGATACAACAACTGCATAAACTATGACCGCAACAAGGGAGAGTTCGGGGAAGCCGTTTGGCCAAATCGTAACGGTTTAAACAACAAGGACAATTTAGTGAATTCATAGCACAGCTAGTTATAATTTCAAAGTTTTTGGAAGTTTATAGCCTTTAGGTTATATTTGTTTATTTATACTTGAAGAAAATAGAGTTAAATAATATATGTAAATTTCTAAAGTAGAGTTGAAAAAGCAAATTTAACTTATCAATAACGGCTTGGAGACATATTTTGAATAAAAACCTTATGCCAAGTTCTGAATGATATATACGTTATTTTAGGTATAAATATTAAATTAGATTTGGTTCAATTTTGAATTTTAAGAAAGGAAATTATAATTTTTATATTTCTTGTATAAAATGTATCAGGACAGTGATTTCGAAGAAACTCATATTTATTACTTAAAAAAAAAAATACAAGGGAGAATTTTCCATTTTGTCCTTCATGCCAATAAAGAAATTTGATGGTTAGATTTTCAGAGCATAATTCTAAATTGACCCCGATGAGAAAATTATGTTTATTAATTGATAATTAAAAGAATAAATGAATAAATTCATCAGAAATTCAGTTTGTTGAAAAAACTTTCTTTGAAGATTTCAATTATTTGTAAATTTTTTCATTCTTCTTAATTCTCCGAACAAAGTTAAGAATTGTTTTCAGGTCGAGTGTTCGAATTAATTATCATCTTTCTGATTTTTCTTATGTTATAAAGAGTTAAATCTATTTCTTTGAAGTTTATTGATACCTAAGGTTGTTAAAAATTGTTTGTATTTTTTCAATAGAAACCATGATATGTTATAATCGAGTTTGAAACGACTAACACAAGACCAAATGTCCATCTTAAGTCATAAGAAAAGGAAAAATTTTGTGAAAGGTCTTCATTAAAAGGGGAAAAAAACCCTGAGGTATACCTTTCTCTCTGTCTAAAATTTCAAATTAAAGTTTGAAATAACTTTGGTTCGATTGAGATTAGAACTTAACAATTTCTGAGGCTTTAAATGAAAATTCATGGGTTGGTTTAGTCGTTTTTGTTGACCTCAGGCTCTGCAATTCATACAATGTACATATTTCCAGTCTCTGAACAAACCAAGGATAAAAGTTTTCAATGGAAAAAAAAATTCAATATGCAACAAAGTTGTAGAATTGCGAGTTAATTTCTTATCATTTCCTAGTTTTTATAAATTGGATGTCATGCCAGAGAGTCTGAGAAGCAAAAAGTTTTCCTGAAATTATGAAAATTCTCGGGGAGGAAATTATAGAGACCATCTTCTTTGCCATCTGTGGAGTCATTTAAAGAAATTTTTTTTTTTAGCAAAGAAATTCTTTTCAAATTATTCATTGGAGAAGGAAAACATTAAATTCAAATCATTTTTTTTTCTAGTGAAAATTAAAGGCTGAAATACAATACTAAAACTTGCCCAAGAACCAACTCAAGTGTATGCTAAATAAATGAAAATTAATAAAAAAAAACACTTTCCTTTGAACTCAAATCTTACTCATTTTACATAAATCTTTTCAATCTTTAACTTGGATTAAAGAAGCTAAATTAAAGATATTTAAGGAAACTAAATTTACAAAACAATCAATGAAACGAGGATTCAGCAGTCTTATCAAAGGTATTGAGTTTCTTTCCTTTTGCGTTAAACTTCTCATTTTTTAGGAACAAAATTTACTTCAGGCTTTTTGTCTGGAATGCTAAACCAATATAAACATATCATTGTCGTAGGAGGATCAAATTCATTAGGTAGGCTCATTATTCTCCATACCTGAGCTTCTGATTCATTAAGCTTTTTAGGAAATTCAATTATCTCCACTTTTTCAGAAACTTGGAAAGTAGCTAACCTTGATTTTGAGGAAAATGCAAATGCTCATTTTAATATTCTCCTTAAAAAGGATTACGACCTGACTGAAGGAGTTGAGTCTATAGAAAAAGAAATTGAATCTTTCTCTAAACGTTTTGATACGATCATATGTGTTAATGAAAGCTGGAGAAAAGGCTCCATCAACAATAAAGACATTTTTGCCCAATATAACTTAGTGGAAGAAGAGCAAACATTTCCTGCATTATTGAGTATAAAAAAATGAACGAAATTTTTTGTCTATTTTTAGGCAGTTATCTTGCTTGCAAATATTCTGCTCCAAATGGCTTAGTGTTATTTACAGGCGGTGCTGTGCCAATGCAAAAGGCTTGTCCAAAAGCTTTAAATTATGGAGTATCAAAGGATGTAGTCCACACAATTGCCTTAAATCTTGCTGATAAAGAAGATATTTCAAATGATGTGACTATTGCTACTATTTTACCGTAGTTTATTATATAACAAAAAGATAACATAATGATTAGGGATATTAATTTGGATTTAGAAGGAGAAACAAGTTTAGAAGTTCAAACTGAAAATAATAAACTTTATGAAAAAACCGCAGAAATGATAAAGACATGGGCAGATGGAAAGAATAGACCAATGAATGGAAGTTATATTCTGCTTAAAAGTGTCAAAAATATGTTAATTCCGGAATATTTATAATTAACAAAAGAAACAGTTTTAGTATGGAATGAAGTTTTTTGACTGTCATTTTGTATCAATATCAAACTTAATTGTGTATGTGACTTCCTTAAAAAAGACATTCATAAACAAATTTTTTCCCTATAAATAAAAAATTTTCAAAGAGAGAACTTTCTCTATCCTTCTTTACTATACAATATTCCAATCTTTCCAAATAATTCTATACAAAATCAACAATTTCGGATTTTACTTAAGTAAGACGTTATATACCGAACTTATCGAATTCATTAAATATTCAAAATTTAAATCAATACTTCTCTTCTGACCAGCTATTTTTTTCTTTAAAAAGATGAGTGATTTTAATGAAAGAGACGCTATTAGAATTGAAAGGAAGATTGCAAAGGCCATCCACGAAAAAAGAGAAAAGAGCCAATTGGATAATTATGCTTCGGAAAAAATAAAGAATATCTACAATTTCCTTGACAAAGTTGATTCTGAGTTGGAGTCGGCGAGAGGTTCTCATCAATTTTCTAGCAACACATCAAGAGTTTTTGATGAAAAAGAAAACAGACTGAGTGTACAGAATTATTCCGAATCGAGAAGTAATTACATGAATACAAAAATTGAATTAGAGGAGGCTTACAAGACAATCGAGTCTCTCAAGAAAGTTGTAGAGAAAGAGAAAGCTAGAAACAAAGAATTAGAAATTATTTCTGAACAAAGAGAAGAAAAGAATCTTAGAGAACAAAAAGAAGAACTCGAGGGAATAATACAAAGACACCTTGCCTTTATAGATCAATTAGTTAACGATAAGAAAGAATTGAATGATCAATGTGAAAAGCTCATGGCAGAATTGCATGAAATTGAAGGAAAACATGCGAAGCAAATGGCAGAACTTAAAGATAAGTTCCAAAGGGAGTTGAAGACAACAAAAGACCATTGGGCTGCATCAGAGAAACAAAGAAAAGAAAAATGGGTTCAGGAAAAGACATCAGAAATCAAAGAAATGACAATTAAAGGTTTAGAACCTGAAATTGAAAGGATACTTAACAAAGGGAAACAAGACACAAAAAAATTGGAAGATAAACATCAAAAGGAGTTGGCTGATCTGAGAGAAGAACTTTATGCTGAACATGAAGCTAAGCTTAGACAATATAAGGAAAAGATATTAAGAGAAAATGATGAAAATATGACAAGGGAAAGGGAATATTTGAGTAATAAAGCTAAAGAGCAATATGATAAGTTTGAGCAAAAATATATGGAAGATAGAGAAAAGTTCAAACGAATGTATGAAACACAAATTGAAAATGTAGAAAATGAGAGAAGAAAAGATAAAGAAAACTTTGATGAGAAAATCAAAACACTTCAAGATGAAAACTTAAAGGAATTGAGAAGAGTAAAGGAAGAATATGAAGAGAAGTTAGAGGAACAGAAGCAAAAAACAAAGAATGAAGCGAATAGGATAAAAGAAAGCACGGAAGAAGAACAGAGAAAATGGTTTGAAAAGGAAGATAAGAGACTGAAAGCAGAATACGAAACAAAATTAAAAGAAATAAAGATTGCCTTAGAAAAGGATCGAGATGAACAAATCGATATTGTTATATCAAAATTGGGGGAAGAGAATGTTGATGCTGGATTTGCGATAAGGGATCGTTATGAGAAAAGAATAGAAGAAATGAAAGAAACTCATGAAGAAGAAATTAAGAAGTTAAAGAGGGAAATATATGTTTTAGATAGCCAGATTAAGGAAGGAAAAGCAGCCAAAGAAGCTGTAGGAGAAAACTTAGAAGTCCTTTCAAAGAAACTCATTGATATTCAAACAAAATTAGACTTGAAAGAAAAAGAATGTAAAGGACTTAAAACAGCTTTAGATAGTTCTAAAAATGAACAAGAAAGGCTCTTGGAAACTCAGAGAGATATTGAGCTTGAATGGAGGAAGAAAATGGAACTTCAAAGAATAGAAGTAAACGCAGAAAGAGAAAAAATGCAACAGGAAATGAAAGAAACAAAGAGACAATACGAACGAGAATTGGAGGGTCTTGAAGAAAAACATGCGAATATTTTAGAAGACGTTGAGCAAAAAGTGAAGAAGGCTATATCGAAAAAGGATGGAGAGATTAAAGGACTTAAAGAAGAGCTGAATCTGAAAAACTCTGCCTGTGCTAAATATGAAGAATTATTAGAAAAACAGAGAAAACAGCTGTTTCATGCCTAGTTGATGGAAAAAATTAGAATCAAGGAAAAACTTCGATATGATTAAGTAGATTTTTAATTATATATTTTGAGTATTGTTTTTAGATGGAAAATTTTATTCATATTAAGAAATTCTCTGATATTCTTTAGACTTGTAAAAAAAACTTTTGAATAATTATATGAATCATAATGTCGTATTTAACCCCAAGGCTTTGAGAATTGTTTGATTTCTATTTTGTCATCTTGTAAAAAGGAAAGCCTCTCTTCAGAAACTCAGAATGGGAATTTCTTTTTCCCAAACTTCAAACTTTTTAATTTAATTACTTGTTTTTTGAAGAAAATAACGAATTTTTAAAAGAGAACTGGTCGTTCAATACTAAAAAATTCAAATTTAACCTTGATTTAGTTTTCATCATAGAAATCTAACTCTTTTGATAAAATTCTAGAGATAATTAGATAATTAAAACACTTTATCATCTAGATTTATTTTAGAGAAATTTAATTAGAAGTTATCTCTTAAAGTTTCTTTTTTATTATTATTAAAAAATACAGAATACCATCAAGTAATTCAAGTTATTCAATTTTTTAAACCCTCTTATTTTTTGTGTTCTCAATCATATCTTTTTATTCCACATGTCCCACCGCCGTCAAACCCTAGACTCTTTCATTAATTACGAACCTGTAACTCGATCTTGTCTTTAACTAAATTTGACCTTTCCAAGGCAGGGATCAAAACACAATTTCTAAACGAAAGTGCAGCTTCATGTATCCGACCATCTATTCAAGTAGCCTGAAGATATTTTCTTCTTAATTAATCTTTACAGAAACCAATTACTCCAGAAGCCTTGAAGCGTTTTAGGAGGTCCTATAGAAAGTCTGAAGGAAAGACAATGGTATCTTTGATTATTATTAAGCTATAAATATTTAAGATACATTATGGGAAAGCTAACGATATAATTCCTCCTCCAAATTTTGCATATGGGAAAAAGTCGTCATTATCAAACCATGTAATCGAATTTGCTTACTTTATCTGAATATCTGGGCCTTAGGTTTCGGATATATTAAAGAATTCAGCTATAAAAGGAATAAAAAATTATATAGAAGAACTGAAAGAAGCTAACTACAGTTCAAATAAAAGGTTGAAAGGAAATAAACATTTAAAGAAACTTTATAGAGAACCCTTGGGTCAAGGAATAAGGAGGAATTATAAATGGCCTGAAAAGATTTTGAATAAGAATTTTGCTTTTGGAGCTCCCACTACATCAGGTAAC
>Ga0182742_1004033_pt1 | contig 13681 bp, 10 predicted proteins | sample eDN5th37CBELigMG_FD_128880 | JGI IMG/M metagenome (GOLD analysis project Ga0182742, IMG submission 128880) | Enriched Miracle-Growth compost microbial communities from Emeryville, California, USA - eDNA 5th pass 37_C BE-Lig MG (version 2)... ... | reverse complement strand
AATCCTACTGATAATATTAAGCGAGCAGACTTTATAGCGTTACTTGTACGTGCACTTGAGCTTAAAGATAATGGTGAAGCTGTTACCGTATTTAGCGACGTCAATGCGTCTGACTATTTCTATAATGAAGTGAAAATAGCAAAACAGTTAGGAATTGTATCAGGAACAGGAAGCAATCTTCTGAATCCAAATGAAAGCATTACACGTCAAGATGCTATGGTGCTTGTAGCTAATGCAATGGCTGCAGCAGGCATGAGATTAAATGCTGGCTCATTAGATGGATATTCTGATGCAGATCAAGTTTCTGACTATGCTAAAATTAGTGTAGGCTCACTTGTGAATTCAAATATTATTAGTGGTGATAACGGAAAAGTGATGCCAAAAGCTACGCTTACTCGTGCTCAAGCAGCCGTTATTTTATACCGTATTTGGAGCTACTAAAAATAATTTAAGTCTAGACAATAATAATGTGTAAGTAATTAATTAAAATCCCCTTAAAGTTAACAATGTTAACAGCATTGTTCTTTAAGGGGATATTTTTATCCTAAGACAAGGTTTATCACTAACGAGAAAACAAAAAGCACGTCCAAGATTAATAAATCTTGAACGTGCTTTATTACATTAATACTACATGTTTGCAATCATTTGACGTAGTACTGTTTGTAGGATACCGCCGTTATGGTAGTAATCTACATCAACCAAGGAGTCAAGACGAGCAATAACTTCAAATGAGAAGCTTGTGCCATCTTCACGAGTTGCTTTTACTTCAATAGCTTGGCCAGGCTGAACATTATTAGATAAGCCTAGAATATCAAATGTTTCACGACCTGTAATACCTAGTGATTTCCAGCTTTCGCCTTCTTTGAATTGAAGTGGAAGCACACCCATACCTACTAAGTTTGAACGGTGAATACGTTCAAAGCTTTCAGCAATAACTGCTTTAACGCCTAATAGGAATGTACCTTTAGCTGCCCAGTCACGAGAAGATCCAGTACCGTACTCTTTACCAGCAATAACAACCAGATTTTTGCCTTCAGCTTGATATTTCATAGAAGCATCATAAATAGACATCACTTCATTAGTAGGCAGGTAAGTCGTTACGCCACCCTCAGTTCCTGGAGCTACAGCGTTACGGATACGTATATTGGCAAATGTACCGCGCATCATGACTTCATGGTTACCACGACGAGAACCATATGAGTTGAAATCTTTACGCTCTACACCATTTTCGATTAAATATTTTCCACCTGGGCTATTCACAGTAATGTTACCAGCAGGAGAAATATGGTCAGTTGTAACTGAATCACCTAAAAGAGCTAGAACATTTGCTGACTTAACTTCAGTGATATCAGTTAAATCTTTGCTTAGGTTAGAGAAGAATGGTGGATTTTGAATATAAGTTGATTTCTCATCCCACTCATAGCTTTCACCTTGAGGAACATCAATCGCATTCCAGCGTTCATTTTGCGTAAATACGTTAGCGTATTTCTCATTAAACATTTCTGGATTTAATGATGCTGCCACAGCTTCTTTTATTTCAGCGTTAGTTGGCCAAATATCTTTTAGATAAACTGCTTCACCTTTTTGATCGTAGCCAATAGGCTCATTTGCAAGGTCGATATTAACAGTACCTGCTAGAGCGTATGCGACAACAAGTGGAGGTGATGCAAGATAGTTTGCTTTTACTTGTGCGTGAACACGACCTTCAAAGTTACGGTTACCAGAAATAACAGCAGCAACTGTTAAGTCGTTGTCAGCTACAGCTTGGCTTACTTCATCTGGAAGTGGACCAGAGTTACCGATACAAGTTGCACAGCCATAACCAGCTACGTGGAAGCCTAATGCTTCAAGAGGCTCGATTAAGTTAGCCTTCTTAAGGTATTCAGTAACAACAAGAGAACCTGGAGTTAGGGAGCTCTTTACATAAGCAGGCTTTACAAGACCACGCTCAACAGCTTTTTTTGCAACTAAACCCGCACCAAGCATAACGCTAGGGTTAGATGTGTTAGTACAGCTTGTAATCGCTGCAATAACTACTGAACCAGCTTTTAGCTTAGTTTCAGCACCATTAGGATGCTTAACAGCTACTTCTTGCTCAAGCTTTTCTTCAGTTAAGCCGTAACCACCCTTGTCGATAGGCTTACGGATAATGTCATTCCATTCTTTTTTCATGTTAGTAAGCTCAACACGGTCTTGTGGACGTTTAGGACCAGCAAGAGAAGGAACGATTGAAGATAAATCAAGCTCGATAATATCAGTAAAGATTGGATCTGGAGTATCATCAGTACGGAACATATCCTGAGCTTTATAGTATGCCTCAACTAGTGCGATTTGCTCCTCAGTGCGACCTGTTTGACGCATAAACGATAATGTTTCTGTATCAACAGGGAAGAAGCCAATCGTTGCACCATACTCAGGTGCCATGTTTGCAACTGTTGCACGGTCTGGCAGAGAAATATTAGATAAACCAGGACCGAAGAACTCAACAAATTTACCAACAACACCTTTTTTACGAAGCATCTCAGTAACCGTTAAAGCAAGGTCAGTTGCAGTAGCACCTTCAGCTAGACTACCTGTTAATTTGAAGCCAATAACTTCTGGCATAACGAAGTATAATGGCTGACCAAGCATACCAGCTTCAGCTTCAATACCACCAACACCCCAACCAACAACGCCAAGACCATTGATCATTGTTGTATGAGAGTCAGTACCTACAAGTGAGTCAGGATATACAACTGTTTCATCACCCATTGCTTTTGTCGCAGCAACAGATGCTAAATATTCAAGGTTAACTTGGTGAACGATACCAGTACCTGGAGGAACTGCACGGAAGTTATCAAACGCTGTTTGTGCCCAGCGTAGGAAGCGATAACGTTCTTCATTACGTTCAAATTCTACTTTAGTGTTATATTCTAACGCTTCTGGAGAACCAAATGCATCAACCATAACAGAGTGGTCAATAACAAGGTCTACAGGAACTAGAGGATTAATTTTTTTCGGATCGCCACCAGCTTTTTTAACAGTGTCGCGCATTGCTGCTAAGTCAACAACAACAGGTACACCAGTAAAGTCTTGTAGAACGATACGTGCTGGAATAAAAGGTACTTCTTTATCTTCACGCTCAATTGTCCAGTTAGCGATTTGCTTAACATGTTCTGAAGTTATAGCACGACCATCAAATTGACGTACAGCAGCTTCAAGTAAAACTTTGATGGAGAATGGAAGCTTAGAAATTTCAGTAAACCCTTGTTTTTCTAGTCCAGCTAAATGGTAATAAGTATAAGACTTACCGTTTGAGACTAGTGTCGATTTTACGGAATATTCGTTTTGAGTTGCCATTATAAATCTCCTTTTCTTTTAATATAATTGTTTCATCTAGTGAAACAGTATTTCAAAAAATGATTCTACTATTAGTATAGCTGTTTTACCCTGTATCCGTAAAGTTTTTTGCACAAAAAAAGTAAGTAAAATATTGAATAAATTTGAAATTTGATTTGCTTTAACATGAGTTCGCCCTGCTTAGCATATAATTTATAAATTTAAATCGTACGAGTATTTACCCGCTTGAGCATTGAAGGAGGGACTGTATGTCAAAAACATTTCCATTTCAAATTGTACAGCATCAAGTTATGGGAAAAAAAATAGAAGAGGTTTATGAGGATGACAGCTGGAAAAAACTGCTGCAGAGCTATATTGATCAATATAACCAAATCGAAATCGATCATTTTGGCTATCGATTAGATGATATTAATCTAGACATACTATATAAGAAGCGAATTGAGGATAAATGTGAACGGATAAAGGAGCGAGAGTTATTTCGCGGAGCTATTATAAAGCAAGGAGAAACAAGAGCAACTGCTGAGCGTGCTCTGCTTGACCATGAGTATATTACCGTATTATTGCGTTTAGAAACTGCAAAAAAAATTGAACAAAACGGTAGTACTTATATTGAACAAAAAATTGAACGAGAACGACTGTGGCTGTTTCCTAAGGATGGTCAATGGAAAATAGCAAGAATTGAGCCTATAATTTTTGAAAGACAGCCAAGCTATGGCGTAACAACATCGGAATGGGAGGAGGAAGCAACACTTGTTTCACGTCCCATTTCCCCCTTTTTAAATCATTATTTGATGCCCAATCTTCAGGTAGGTCGTATGAAGAGATTGTATAAAAGAGAGTTAGCAGTCGCGTATGCGGATAAGCATTGGAAGACGAACAACACTAGCTATGAAGACTTTGAAAATAATTGTACCAATTATATCTCACAATGCTTGCATGCTGGTGAATTACCTATGCAGTATACAAATCGAAGAGATCAAGGGTGGTGGTACAAAGGAAGATTAAAGCAGCGGGAATGGTGGAGCTATAGCTGGTCAGTAGCTAATTCACTTTACAGATACTTATCTCAATCAAAAAAATCAGGCATTCAAGCAAGAGAGGTTATGCACCCAGAAGAGTTAAAATTAGGAGATGTAATATTTTATGATTGGAATAATACCGGCCGAATGTCTCATAGTACAATCGTCACTGCTTTTGATGCTAAAGGTCAGCCACTTGTAAATGCACACACTGTCAATTGTCGTCATCGGTACTGGGATTACAAAGATTCATATGCATGGACACCAAAAACACAATATCGTTTCTTCCAAATCGTAGATTATGTATAATAGAGAATGTAGCAAAAACTAATATGCATAAAAAATGATAAAACACTTTGAAAGTGATAGGCGGAGGAAATAAGATGGCAAGTAAAATTAGAGTTGGTCTCGTATATGGAGGCAAATCAGGAGAACATGAGGTATCGTTAAGCACAGCGTTTGCTGTTAGCAGCGAGTTTGATTTTGAGAAATATATGATTAAACCTTTCTATATTTCAAAAGAGGGACAATGGTTTACAGCTCCATTTCTTAACGCTCCACCTTCAAAAAAAGAAGAACTTATTTTATCAACTCAACAGACAACAGGTGAGGCAACGACACATCGTGCTTTATTTTCAATATTTAGTAGCTTAGACGGTATTGCGGATGACAATCAAATAGATGTAATGTTCCCATTACTTCATGGTACATTTGGTGAAGATGGAACAATCCAAGGCTTATTTGAAATGGCAAATATTCCCTATGTTGGGACAGGTGTGCTTGCCTCATCAGTAGGGATGGATAAAGTATTTATGAAAAAGGCATTCGCCGATGCAGGACTACCACAGTGTAAATTCTGTTATTTTACGAAGGCAGAATGGACAGCAAATGAAAGCTTCTATTTGGATCAGGTTGAACAGCAGTTAGGCTACCCTAACTTTGTTAAGCCTGCTAATCTTGGTTCAAGTGTAGGAATTTCTAAAGCATCAACACGTGACGAGCTAAAAAAAGCGATACAATATGCATTACGCTTTGATCGAAAAATCATTATTGAACAAAATATTAATGCACGTGAAATTGAAGTCGCTGTATTAGGTAATGACGAGCCTAAAGCTTCTGTAGCAGGTGAAATTTTATCAGGTCATGATTTCTATGACTATACAGCTAAATATACTGATGGAAAATCAAGTATGGTTATCCCTGCTGAAATTCCTGATGAGTTAATGCAGCAGCTCCGCCAAATGGCTTTAATTGCTTATAAAGCTATTGATGGTACAGGACTTTCACGTGTTGACTTTTTCGTTGAGAAGGATACAAGTGAAATCTTTATTAACGAAGTTAATACGCTACCAGGCTTTACCCCTTATAGTATGTATCCTTTATTATGGAAAGAAACAGGTCTACCATACAAGCAATTACTTGATGAGCTTATAAAGCTTGCTTTTTCACGTCATGAAGCGAAACAAAATATAGATTATAGTGGCGGATCAAACGCATAAGGAGGAGCAAATGGGATTTCAAACAGAATTTAATTCAGTATGTAAATTTAAAACTGAACAAGAATTATACGAATTATTAGAGTACGGTAAAGGGAAAATGGTAAAGCAAGGTTTTCGTGTTTATCCAACTGGACAGAAGGTAATTGCCTATTCTTTAGATAATAAAGCTGTTGCTATCGTAAAAATTTTAGCCTCTATTGCAGAAATTAACTTCAAAGGCGAAGAGGTTACTCAGGTTGAAATGGAGCTTGTAAGAAAGCTAACTGAAGAGGAAAGTAAAGTTCAAACAGCCTTAGCCTACGAAATGTTTTTTGGAGAGCAGCATAAATAATACAGTTATCAGACAAAACAGTCTAGAAAATATGTAGAGCATCATTTGAATATATATCAATATGGTGTAATAAAAAATATTAAGCCAAAGCCGTTGAGCTTCACGATAAGTGTAGCCTCAACGGCTTAAATTTTCTATAGAAGTCTTTATTTTTATTTTTTTTTGGATACATTTAATAAATATGTAAATTTTTATACATAAAATAGTAATATTTTAATGTTTTATTTTGGAAATAAATTTAGTATATTGTAGGAAATAGATTAATTTACATTGTTATGTCTAGTGTAATTTATGCAAGTCATGGAAAATAATATATTGAAGTGCAATCCTGTTAGCTTTTGGATTGTGCTTTTTCTTTGAAATGATGTGTTATGCATAAATTAGGCACACTTTTATACATCAGTTTGTTTATAAAAATGCATGATGCTGTTATACTGTTAGAAGTAAAAAAACAAAGGTTGTGTCGATTTGAATAATTCAGAGGTTACCTTTATAGGTGGAAAAAGCTTTACAGCAGTAGCTATTAATACAGCTTCAAAAGCTGGTGAATGGATTAAGTCAAAGCTTGGTCAATATGAAAGCTTGCAGCTTAAATATTCATCCGCTGATCTTGTTACAGAAGTCGATAAGGGAGCAGAACAGCTCATTCGAAAGTTAATCGGAACCCATTTTCCTAATCATGTGTTTTTAGGAGAAGAGGGAGTTGAGGCTGGACCGCTTGCTTCCGCAGAAGCATTAGCAGAGGTACAAAAATCAGACTATCTATGGATTGTTGATCCTATAGATGGAACCACTAATTTTGTACATGGTTTTCCATTCTTTTGTGTGTCAATTGCACTTGCGCATAAAGGGGAAGTCATTGTGGGTGTTGTATACGACCCTATGCGTGATGAAATGTTTGTTGCTGAAAAAGGAAAAGGTGCATATGTGCATGGGAAAAGATTAACGGTTTCTAAAGAAAGTACATTAAAAGAAAGCTTAATCGCATCAGGATTTCCAGCAGATCAACAGGACGCTCTTCCTCAAAATCTGAAAAGTATGATGCATCTTGCTCCGTTGGTTCGCAATATAAGAACATCTGGAGCAGCAGCACTGCATTTAGCGTATTTAGCAGCAGGACGTTTAACGGGATTTTGGGAAATGAATCTAAATAGTTGGGATATCGCAGCAGGTAGTTTATTAATTCAAGAGGCTGGTGGCAAAGTTACAGACATAGATGGAAAGCCATACCACCTTGGAGTACGACATGTTGTTGCTAGCAATGGCTTAATACATGACGTGTTTGTAAGTGAATTAAATAAATCGCGATAAATAAAATAACTATATTTTCTTTAGGGGGATACGCAAATGCTTATTAGTAAAAGTATAGTTAGAAAAATGGTTTTTGGTGTCGTAGCTTCTTCTATTGTGACCTACGCAACAAGTGCATTCTTCTTACTAGTTTTGAAAGATTCGGTTCCATTCTTCAAAGATATACCACTAAGTTTATTCGTAGCTGGTACATTAGGCTTAGGTATTGTTTGGACAGGTTTATTTGGTTATATTGCTACGCGATTTATGTTAAAGCCATTAATTAAAATTACTAATGTAGTGACTGAGGCATCTACAGGTAATCTAAGTGTTGACGTTCCAAAATTGAAATCTCGTGATGAGATGTATCAGCTATCAATGGCTGTAGAGCAAATGCTAACAAAGTTCAGTTCAATTGTTAATGGTATTAAAGAAAATTCAGAGCTTACAGATCGACATATTAAAGAGCTACAAGAGGCTATTAATGCTTCAGCTATTCAATTAGAGGGCTTGACTCATCAATCTGAGCAAATTCAAACAGGAACATCGATGCAAGCAAGCTCAACAGTAAAATTAAATGAAGCAACAGATGAATTGTATAAATCAGCACTTCATATGCAAGAGGAAGCAGAATTAACAAAACAACGTACTGAGCAAATGAATATCGCTGCTACGCAATCTGAAGAAGTATTTACTTCCCTTATCGAAGGGATGCGTCGTCTCGTTGAGATGAACAAATTGTCTTTAGGTACAGTTCAGGAGCTTAGTCAGTTTGCTGAGCAAATCGGTGAAATATCTACTGTAGTTGGTGGCATTTCTGATCAAACTCATTTATTAGCATTAAATGCATCAATAGAGGCGGCTCGTGCTGGTGAAGAAGGTCGTGGTTTTGTAGTCGTTGCCCAAGAAGTGAAAAAGCTAGCTGAAAGTAGTAATAAAGCTGTAAGTGAAATAAGAGAGCTTATTACACAGGTGCAAGAAGGCGTACAAAAGACAGTTGAGTTTATTGAAGCTCAACATGAGGTTTCATCACAGGAAGCTGCTCAGGGTGAGAAGTTTGTATCTGCCTTTAAACAAGTAAAGGAAGAGGCTGAAAATGTAACATATACGGTTATTGATATCGTAAGTCAGCTCCATCAACAAACTGAGCAAGTCCAACAATCTAAAGAGCAAACAGGTACTGTTGCCAATATTTCAGAGCATATTCGTCAAGGAGCTGAGCAAGTCTTAAATGCGTCTCAGCATCAAGCTGCTGTCATGGAAGAGATTGCTGCCTCTACAGATGAGTTAAGACAGCGTTCAGGCGATTTACTTGAACAGGCCTCATATTTTAAAACAAAATGAAGCAATATTATTATACGAAAACAACGCTTTTTTCTAAGCCTATTTATTTGTTAGCATCGCAAAGTGGATTAGCCTATGTCACGAGCTTAGCAAATAACGAATTAGAGTTTTTAGCTGAAGTTAAAGCTGAGCTAGACATTATGCCCGAGCAATGTACTGAAAATAAAGAGCAGCTAAATTGCTTTTTAGAAGAGATTAAACGCTACGAGCAAGGACATAGCATATGTTATGATAAGCTAAGCTTAGATTTAAACGGTACCCCATTTCAAATGCAGGTTTGGAATAGTCTATTATCTATACCGTTTGGCGAGACGACTTTCTATCAGGCTATAGCTGAAAAAATCGACAAGCAAAAAGCTGTTCGAGCTGTAGGACGAGCAATAGGTGCAAACCCACTCTTATTGTTTGTGCCCTGCCATCGTGTAATAGGTAAAAATGGTACACTAACGGGTTTCAGTGAAGGTGTTGAGTTAAAGCGAGAGTGGCTTGAGCACGAAAAGCTTCATAGACGCTAATATCATTAAAATAAATTAAAAAAGAATTAAAGTGAAACATAAACATGCCAAGTGGTCATGTCTATACACTTTAGTTCTTTTTTGTTTATGATGTTAATTATTTAACTTAAATGCCTCATCAATCTCTGCTATGCGTGCTGGCTCCATATGAATAATCGAACCAAGAGCCTTTGCTGCAATAACAGCATTTGCACTATATTCTGCAACCTCTAGCCTATCAAAGGTACTAAGTAGATTATGTCCGGTTACGATGATACAGCAATTGCGACCAATTATAATGGGCGTACGCTTAGTAAGCATCTTACCGATTTTATGCTCATCTGTATATAATTCATCATGATCTACCTTAGGTATATCACGTAGTAATATGTAGCTTTCAGGAATAATACGTGAATCAAAGGCCTCATCAGTTACAGCAAAAGCCATTATATTGGGTGGATGAGCTAATATTATAGAATTAATATGAGACTGCTCAGCATAAATAGCTTGCTGCAGCTTAATCGAACGACTAGGTATTTTACCAGCCTCTCGTTTACCATCCATAATTTTCACCAAATCATGTGGCTGTAAATATTTACGGTCCATATTATAAGGCGTTGTTATGATCGAGCCATCACTTAATCGTTGAGAGAAGGTGCCTTGTGTACTTGTAAACAGCTGTTGATCATATGAACGGTGAATAAGCTTACACATCTCGCGTCGAACTTCACGTTCTTCTGTTGTAATTTGTGTAGGCGTGAATTCTTCTAGTACGGGCTGTGCAGCTACGATATCTACGCTAGTCTGTAGCTCTGTAGGCGTACCAATTCGTCTAGCGTTAATTTCTATACGTGCACAAAACTCTACTGTTTCAAAGCGTTCAAATGCTTCAAATAAATCCTCACCGCCTACAACAACACCGTGATTCTCTAGCATTACAGTATTAATACCCTCAGCAAAAACGTTTGCAATTTTATTGCCAAGATCAGTGCTACCAGGTAACCCATATTCAGCAATTCCTACTTGTCCACTTACCCGATAATCATGTGGCAGTAGCTTTACATTTGGAGCCTGTCTTACAATACTAAAACCAATTAATGCTGGAGGATGAGCATGCACAACTGCTTTTAAATCAGGTCGTTTTGTATATATGAGCTTATGAAAAGGATATTCACTTGATGGCCGATGCTTACCTATAACCGTACCGTCATCCTTTACACAAACGATATCTTGTCTGGTTAATTCTCCTTTGTCTACACCTGCAGGAGTAATCCAAATATCTCCGTTCTCATCAACCATAGATATATTACCACCAGAGGTTGTTGTCATGCCATATTGATATATACGTTCCATCATCATCACAATTTGGTCAGACGGATGTAAATAGTCAAGATTCATCGCTATTGCTCCTTTATTTTCATGTGTTGTACTAGTTGATTAACGATGTTTCATTAAGTAAAAAACGTTAAATCCTAGCTACATTATAGCATGGATTTAACGTTGTCCTTGTGACGAACTATTTGATTGTTTTCATCACTTTTTTGGCTGCATTAATCGTTTGCTCAATATCGTCCATCGTGTGTGCAATTGTAATAAACCATGCTTCATACTTAGAAGGAGCGAGATTAATTCCTTCTGCAAGCATACCTTTAAAGAATCGAGCGAACAGTTCACTATCCGAATCTAGTGCCTCATCATAATTTGTAACTGGATGATCGCAAAAATGAGTGGATAATGACCCACGAATTTGATTGACTACAAGAGGAATGTTATTTTCCTTTGCTGCTTCTAGTAAACCTTCCTTTAGACGTATCGCTAAGCTTTCCATACGTTCATATATGCCAGGTTCTTGAAGGACTTCTAAGCATGCAATACCTGCCGAGATAGATGCAGGATTACCAGCCATTGTCCCAGCTTGATATGCAGGACCAAGTGGAGCAACCTTCTCCATTATATCCTTTCGACCACCATATGCACCAATTGGTAAACCACCACCAATGATTTTTCCTAGTGCAGTCAAATCTGGTTCAATTGCAGCGTGATTAGGAAAAGCATTGTAGGTTTGAGTAGAGCCATAATGGAATCTAAATGCACTAATAACCTCATCATAAATAACTAATGCTCCAGCTTCTCTACTAAGCTTGCAAACAGCCTCTAGGTAGCCTGGCTTTGGCATAACCATTCCAAAATTACCTACGATAGGCTCAATCATAACAGCAGCGGTTTGCTCGCCCCAAACCTTTAAGGCCTCTTGAAGTGCCTCAACATCATTATAAGGAACCGTAATAACCTCTGTAGCAATACTTGTTGGAATACCAGCGCTATCTGGAATACCAAGTGTAGATGGACCAGAGCCAGCAGCTACTAATACTAAGTCAGAATGACCGTGGTAGCAACCAGCAAATTTAATAATTTTGTTGCGTCCTGTATAGGCACGTGCTACACGAATCGTTGTCATAACAGCTTCTGTGCCAGAGTTAACAAAACGTACCTTATCCATTGAAGGTATCGCTTCTTTTAACATTTTAGCTAGTTTAATTTCAAGCTCTGTCGGTGTTCCATAAAGCGTCCCATTTTGTGCAGCAGAAACAATGGCCTCTGTAATGTGAGGGTGAGCATGTCCAGTAATAATTGGGCCGTAAGCGGCTAAATAATCGATATATTTGTTTCCATCAACATCGTAAAAGTAAGCACCTTCAGCACGCTTCATAAAAACTGGCGCTCCGCCACCCACCGCTTTATAAGAGCGTGAAGGGGAGTTTACTCCACCAACAATATGCTCTAATGCTTGTTCATATAATTGTTCAGATTGTGTATGGTTCATCTTACATACTCCTTTAACTTAATTTAATATGGCTTTTATGTAACGCTACTAGCGTATGTACAACATTAATGTAATGGAAAGGGACGCATGATATGCGTCCCTCATTAAGCTATAATAAGTCGTTATTTAGTACTAGTATTTGATGTATCTTCAGAAAGTGGATCTTCAACTACTGGTTTATACGTTAATAGCTCTTGTACATAGTTTTGAATATCCTCTTTACTTGTATAGCTCAGCACACTTGCTCCACCACGATTAACTTCACGAATATATTCCATTGGTGGAATTTGAGCAGATTCACCAATTTCCATATCAAATCCTAATTGACCTAATTTAATCATATCAGTTACTGACATATTAGTATCAATATATGGTGAAACATCTTTAATAATTTCACTTAATCGAATGACATTCCATGTAGACAGTGATTGCTTCGCTACTGCCATTAAGAAATTACGTTGTCGCTCAGTACGTGTATAATCACTTAAAGCATCATGTCTAAAGCGAACATATTGAAGTGCTTTGTCACCATCAAGTAGCTGATAACCAGCTTTTAAATCAATATCATAGCGATTTTTATCTGCATTATCTCTATACTTCATGTTTTTCTCAACATCATAGTAAACGCCACCGATGGAGTCGACTAACGCTTTAAACCCTTCAAATTCTGTATAGACATAATATTGTATTTCTAGTCCAGTTAAGTCACCTATGGTTTTCATTGCTAAAGGTGCTCCACCAAGTGTAATAGCTGTATTAATACGTCCATCTTTATAGCCTTCGATTTCGGTATACGTATCACGTAGTACACTCATTAAATGTGCTTGCTTAGAAATAGGATCGATAGATAGTATAATCATAGAATCTGAGCGTGCCATTTCATTATCTTCAGCTTCACGTGCATCTCCACCTAGTAATAAGATGTTCACACGTTCCTTACCTTCCCACTTAGGAATTTCTACTTCTACCTGTGGATTGTTTGGATTAAGTGCTTGGCCAAGTTCACTACCAGTTTTACTTTTATCTAGCTTACTTAGCTGATCCCAAACTCCAGCACCCCAAACTACTGACAAACCTACAATAATGATTAAAATGACAATAATAATAGCCCATATCTTTTTTGCTTTAGATTTCTTTTTCTTTTTTTTGGACTCAACACGTCCCATGTTAACTTTCTCCTCTCAAAGATGTAAATCTATATCGGAAGCAGCACTTATTTTTCAACATATGCTACAATATTAGTCGGCTGGAATAATGTTACCTATTTAAATTCAGTCGAACCTTGTTGATTTTTAAAGTTCTGCACATCATATGATTATATATCCTATGAAATCAAGGCGCAAGTTTTTCAATTTAGACGTTATTTCCCAGGAAATGTCGATATAGAGAGGATGGAGAAGGTTAATATGTTAGCGATTGATGTAAATCAACTAAGAAAAGAATTCAAAGTTCAAAACAATCGTAATGGCTTGTCAGGAGCGTTTAAGGATTTATTTAAACGTGAGTATAAAATGGTACGTGCAGTAAAGGATATTTCATTT
>Ga0182742_1004029_pt1 | contig 13691 bp, 21 predicted proteins | sample eDN5th37CBELigMG_FD_128880 | JGI IMG/M metagenome (GOLD analysis project Ga0182742, IMG submission 128880) | Enriched Miracle-Growth compost microbial communities from Emeryville, California, USA - eDNA 5th pass 37_C BE-Lig MG (version 2)... ... | reverse complement strand
TCGTTATGTGCCTATACAAGCGAAGATGAAAGAGCAGCTGAGAAGATATTTGCGATTAAGAGGAACATGCGAAACAGACCATTTATTTGTAACGTTGGAACAAACCGCAATGAGTAGAGATACATTGCAAAAGATAGTTGCTATATACGGTAAAAAAGCAGGTATAAAAGGCGTAAGATGTTCACCTCATACCTTTCGCCATACGTTTGCAAAAATGTCCGTAATGAATGGAGCAGGAGTATTCGAGTTGCAGAAAATACTTGGCCATTCGACTATGGAAATGGTTCGTTTGTACGTGAATCTTTATTCTAGCGAAATATCGGAAAAGCATCGTGAGTTTTCGCCTTTAAATAATCTATAAGCACATAAAAAAAGAGCGCCAGCCGTTGCCGCGGCTAACACCCTCTGTTAAATGATTAATTACATATTATCGAAAAAAAGCGTAATAGTCAACGCTTATTTAGGTATGCGTAAAATGGGGTATCTGCGCTCTCTTAACGGGGAGAGATACGAAAATGAAAACAATTGAAGAACTAAACGCAGCCGTTCGCGAGCATAAAAATCGCAATGAACTAAGCGCAACGGAAAAAGCAGTACTTGATATATTATCGCAATACTCATGTGTCACTATTGGCCAATCATTTCTTGCGAAATCTACAATTGCAGAATTAGTCGGCAAGTCACGTCGTACTGTTATTCGAGTGTGTAATCGTTTGGAATCGCTAGGAATTATCCAGCAACATAAACGCATGAGAAAAACGGGGGATAAGCGTCAAACGAGTAATTTGGTCGTAATTTTACCGATTGAGTCAGTTGGTGTCACACCGGAATGTCATAGCGAAGAAGCTCCGCAACTAAGCTCAAAATCTAATAACTTTACTAAAGAACGTACAGTTAAACCGGCGTGGATTCCGCAATCATTCTTCGATTTAGTTTCTGCACATTATAGTGACGTCAAAACTATCGAGGAATACTGGCGTGCAGCTTACGCTACTACATACGCATATAAATTCGACGTTGAAACGAAGGCAGAACTAGCGATCTATGCTTTTTACGCAATGAAGACTAAACGTAAGAAATTGCGAAAGCCATTAGCGTTCTTTGTAGGAGTATTGAAGCGTCAAGCTAAAAAGTGTTATGTGACCGGACTATTTAACGAAGCCTTTTCGATAGGTTAATTCCGATATATGCCGAAAAAGAGCCGTAATACAGGGTTCATATACCAGCCGTGAGCACCTGGCGCGTGCGTACCTCCGATATACCAGGGTTCAGCTAACCGCTATATACAGTATCTTATGCAAAATGAACGGATCACTAACGAATCGCAAACATTGATATACCGCCTCTGAACGACTGCATAAATACATCGTTGATACATAACGCAATGGTACATCGAGCAAACAGTGTCATATCAACGTTTGCAGGACACCTCGAAAGTAACAAAAAGCGTTTTTGTTACCTAATTTATACGGAAAGATGAATCAAATATACATAACGAAAAATTACCGGGGGGCGCCCTCCGAAAATCAACTCGCCTCCTTGCTGCCCGAATCGTTAGCGCAACATTTTTTATTCCAAAGGGTAGAAAATTTCGCAACAAAAATTTTTAAACTCGGGGTTGCAATCGCTATGCAATCCGTTATACAATGAATGTAACAAAACGAGAAAAAACGGAGGTAATGTTACATGAGTGCGGTTGACCCTATTCGTAGCAAGGCGGACATTGAACGGATGAAAAAGTCTTTAAACGGTCGCGATCTATTGCTTTTTACTGTCGGAATCAATTCAGCGTTACGTATTTCGGATATTCTTGCGTTAAAGGTCGGAGACTTACGCGGGAAGGATTACATCGGAACGGAAACGAAAACAGGCAAGACGAAACGCTTCGAAATTAACAAGTCGATTAAAAGGGCGATTAAGGAACTCGTTCCAGCAGACGCAAAGGATAGCGATTGGTTATTTCCGTCACGAAAAGGCGATAAAGCGATCAGTCGTATTCAAGCATACCGCATATTAAACGCAGCTGCAGAACGGGCTGGCTTAGATATTGAAATCGGGACACACACGATGAGAAAAACGTTTTCCTATTTCGCATATAAGTCCGGTGTAGACTTATCGCAATTAATGACGATACTTAACCATTCGAGCCAACGAGAAACGCTTAAATATATTGGTATTACGCAAGAACAGACCGACGATGTTTATCGAGCGATAAATTTATGAAATAACAAATATTTACATAAAATAGCAGGATTCTACAATTTTATCTAGAATTAAATATTTATATTGCTGAGATAATGGGGGAATTCCTGTGAAGAAGCCTTGGAAAAAGAATCTCATGAAGTTACCAGAAGAAATATTAGAAAAATTAAAAAGTATTGAGGATGACTATATTGTAGTTGGAACAGCAAAAGAAATAACCGAGGCGGAGATTAAGTCTGGGTTATATCAACATTTAGGATTGGAGTTTATAGATGGTGAAATACAATTTCATCAAAATATCTTACCAAACATTAAAATTGGGAGATATTCCAACTATAATATCAATGGAAGAACATTTCCTTTAAGGGATTTACCGAAGATAGATAAGACATTCACCAATGAATTACCTATTTTTGGGGATTGGAGTAAAGGGTCTAATACTGTTAGCTGGACTAGAAAAGTATGGCAGACGGAGCGATGGTTACCTAAGTTTTTAAGAATAAATGTTGAACTTCTAAAGAAGGAAAATCAAATATACACATTTAAGTTCACAGTCAATATTATTCTTAATAAGAAATCAGAGAATATTAATAAGGATTTATTATTTTGTTGCAATGTTATTAAGGAAAACACAGGTAAGTATGATATTTTTAAAGCCGATGCCCCTAATGATGAATATCTTAATAGCTTGATAGTTGGGTGGGAGCTCCTTCCGGTTGGAAAACAAGAGAGTTTAGAGAGAAATGTAGAGTATTTATTACAAAGGCATAGAAATCCGAATGAGAATATAAAGAAAGTTTATACAGATAGAATGGATTTCTTCTACAATACTTTAGGAGCAAAAAATATAATCACTGGAGCGGATGGCTTTAACCGATATTTCGGTGCATTATTGGATAATGATGTAGTTCTTCTTGAAAATTCAAATTATGGTAATGCGGTTTATATTTTCTATAAAAATTGGGAAGAGTTAAGTCAGCTTAGTAGAGTAGAATTATTGAGTTTGCATAGTAATGATTTCGAAAGAATAACGCATTTAGGAAACTGGAAAAATAAGATAGTTACTGCAATAAGAAATCACTAAAAATACCTATGAAAATATGTATGTACTTGCATTATTTCGCAGGCGCCCGCATATGCTTTAGCGTAAGTGCAACGCGATAAAGCGTCCTTGACCGAACTACGCAGCCGTCTACCTTTCGAGGTGGGCGGCATTTTTTTTGTTCAGTGGATATCAACTAGATATCAACTAATAGCTGATTTTCGCAATGGTTATCAACTAGATGACAACCGCAACAAGAGACGAAACTAGCGAAATTAAACGAAAGGCAAGCGCTTAAACCGTTGGGGCTCTAAGGTTGAAGTTGAAAATTGCGTATGGTAATATTATCGAAAACGGTAAGGTGATACTATGACAAAGAAGAAAGAAATATTAACTATAGAGGAAGACTTTGGTTATCTGCAATATACACTTAATGATACAATTCAAAATCAAGCTTTTTATTCAAAAATTACTATTCAGAAAGCATTTTTGATAATTAAACGACAGATGGAAGTCAGTAATTATAGACCTAGAACTATCAGTGATTATGAATTGTATGTAACCCGTTTTGCATCAAAGATGAACCTTCAATATTTAGATGAGATTGATGTTAATGCTATCTATTCTTGGTTAGATACAATGGAAGTTTCCCCACAAACAAAATTAAGCAGATTAAAATGTTTGAAAGCTTTTTTAAGTAAATGTATGGACAATGGTTGGATACGCCAGAGGTTTTGGAAACAAATTAACATTAAGGTGGATCTTAAAGTAAAAGAGGCAGCTTCTGAAAGGGAATTAAGAATATTACTATCTTTACTTGATATGAAGGATTTTGTTCAATTAAGAGATGCTACTGCTGCTTTGCTTATCTATAAATCTGGAATCAGAATGAATTCAATATCTCAATTAAAAGAAACTCACATTGATTTTAATCAAAGACTTTTAAAGCTAGATGGTCATATTATGAAAAATCATCAAGAAATAATTCTACCATTTGATGATACTTTAAATGATCTTTTAAGAGCATTAGTTAAACACAATAATAAAATTAGAAGGGAATATGGAGTAAAAAATGAATTTATTTTTATTACCAAACGAGGAACGACTATTATGTCAAGTCCTAATAATAATGTAATACAAAAAAACTTAAATAGGTATTCGAAAATTTATAGCCTAAAAAATATTAATGGACACTCTCTTAGACGAGCTTTTGCGAAGAATTTATTAAAAAGAGGAGCTAATGTGGCAATTATATCTAAAGCGCTAGGTCATAGTAATCTAGGCGTTACCACAAGGTATCTACGTCTAGACAAAGAGGAGTTAGCAGAAGCCTTAAGGAGGTTTCTGTAAAAATAGAGAGAAATTATATTTCTCTCTATTTGTGCAATTCTATTAACTCAGTTACATCATAAATATTTAATACACTCGCAATTTCCTCGATTAATTCTTTGTTTAAAGTTTTTCTTTGATTATTGTAAAGTTCGCTAATAGCTGCTGGTCTAACCTTCTTTTCTATTCCATTTAGTAGTCGTTCCTCGTTAAGTTTTTCAACTAATGCAATTTGTGTAAGTCCTCTATCTTTCAACACTTTATCTAATTTAATTCGAAGATACACTCTCATTTACCAATAGTCCTCCAATGATCTAATAATAAAGTAATTATAATTCATTTAATAAAATTTCGCAATTTCGTTATTTCTTAAGTTGACATTACTAAATAACGTAATTATAATAAGAGTGTGATTACTAAATAACGTAATTTTTAGGAGGGGATTTATTTGGCTTTTGAACCATTGGAACTTATGCATGATATTAAATTTGTACGAATCAGATCATTCGTGGCACTGGAATTAATTTACGCAAAAAAGAAAACTTATTCATATGTTATGGAAGACCGTTTTCGAAAGATGTGTCCGAATATACCGTTTGAAGTTCAAATCGGACGTGCAAGAATTGGGAATGAGGATGCGATAAATATTTTCGGAAAACGTGCGCTAATATAGGAGGCGAAAAGGTGAAGAATATCTTACTTAACGAAACACATTGGGTTTGGAAAGTAATCTTTTGGATTTTGCCGATAGCCATTGGAACTTTAATTTTGACGGGAGCGATAAACGGATGAAAGAAATTAACGTAATATACACCAGCTCGAACGATCCGGACTTTGAGAAGCACGCAAGTGTAGTAAAAGTAATCACGCCTAACATAGTTTTATCTTACGCAGAAGTTGGAGAGTGGGCGTTCAGAGTATTAAACGAAGCTATAAGTGAGCAGCGACAAAGCCTGGAAATTGATTTAGATAAATGCGGACATGCGATTATTTCATTGCAAGGTGATGGAGAAGAAGAAATAACAGCGGAATTTCTTGCAAAGGCGAGTTTTATAGAAGTTATAGAAGCGTTGGCAAATAAAAAGCCCGGCGATGCTGGAACATCGACGAGCCGATAAATAAAAATTTAGGTTATAAAGGGGATTATATCATATGGCTTTAAAAAAGGTAAAGGTAGAGTTTTTAGGAGAAGGTTGGCAGCCTCGTAATGAAATATATAGAGAAGATGGTATTTTGAGCGATAACGGTCTGGTTTTAACGGTTGATGATATTGGCGGCATCGGAATTTATAAATTAGATCGTATGATTACAGATACATTAGTTATTGTTTCGGGCAATTGTATGCTCGAAGAAAACCCAAAATTAACACTCGATTTTATATTGGCGAACTGATCTAAACGGGCACGGCAAAGCCCTAGCGCCTGGCAAGCGCGTTATATCGCTCGGCAATCGTACGGCAATACGACATTAGGCAGGTCGAGCTATCAAACGAAAAGGGAGATAGCGAAAATGGAAAACTATTACGATAAATTAGTGCAATTATACGAAGAAACGAAGGTTGCATTCGATAAATTGAACGGTCTACAATCGGCATTAGATCGGAAAGTAAGTGACATATATCATTCGATTGAAAAAACGGAATTCGATCCGTCAAACGGATTTATATTCGCTATGCAATTAAAAGAAACGTTACAGCAACGAAGGGTTGTGAAGGACGAACTACATAAACTGTTTCCGGTATATCGCATGCTACGCGATAACTTGGAAACGGTAGAAGAGCGCTACAATAAAGCAGTAGCCAAAAGCATCGAGTTAAAGTCCTCACTCAACGTGACAAAAAACATAGACGGCGTATTAGCCGAGATAGGATAGCAGACGATTAATTTCGTCTGTTTTTTTGCGGAAAATGTGAGAGATATTCTACGGAAAATGCATTACCTAGTATAAAACGCAAATAATTTTGAGAAAAAGTGCGCGGAAATTTATCTAGGTGCGTCAGGATAAGTATAGGGTCATATAGAATTTATTTTCTGGAAAACTGCGCGACTTACACTTCTATTGCATCATCTTAAGTAAGAACTATTTTATTTGCGCAATTAGAAGTATGCGCGGGTATTATCTATTGTAAGACAAAAAAGGAGGAGTTTAGATGGCAAGATATTATGAAGTAATTGATGTAAAAGAAGATGAGGCAGTCGATTTTCTTATATTGGAGAAAGGTCAAGACCCGGAACGTCTTGAAATGCTGATGGAGCCTAAAGGAGCTTATAAATTACGTAGAATAACGAAGGAGTCAGGTAAATTAGCTGAAAAAATGCGCTGGTGGTATGAATTTTATAGACAACAAGCATTCCCTGGTGAATATATTGGGACGATTGGTGTGGATAGTGGAATGTTAGTTATTACCGACCCTTGTTACGTTAAGGAAGCGATTGATCCAAAATGTGAAGAGATATTTAAACAAATAGATAACGAGTATAATAGCGGTCAAATTCTAAATGGCTTTAGTTTGGCGCTGCAAACAGGATTCGGCGATGGGATGTATGAGGTTACTGCGAAACGCGATGAAGAAGATCGCATAGTAAAAGTGGAAATTGATTTAAATATTTGATGGGGGTGACGAAATGGTAGAAGTAATTAAGTTACTACCGAATGACAAGCGTCAGCTACTTGAGCGCAATAATTACGAAATGTATAATCTTGATCTTATGCGAAAAGTGTTTCCGAGAATTATAGCGGAGCACGATTCGCAATTCCAACGAAATCAGCGCAAGCCACAAATACGCGATATTGTTACGCTTTACTTTTACTTGCTTTCATATGTTGACGGTGTGCATACGAGAGAAGACGGCAGTATCAGTGATAGATTCGGAGCGAGTTTTCCATCCGTTAATAAAATTGCACTAGATTTAAAGATTGCGGAGAAAAGAGTAAAGCCACTAGCTGATATATTAGAAGCGAATGGACTGATACGGCAAAAACAGGTGTGGAACGGAAAGTGGTATTTCGTTTCTTTCTGTCCGCGAATAAGTGAAGACGGATATATAGTGAATGAAAACGGAGAGAAGGTGAAACCGGATTTGTCTATATATTCCCGAGATAGTCATTAGATGCCTTTTAGCTATCGGACATTAGATGCTGGTTTCCATTATGGTATCAGATGTCTTTCTAAACATACCAATATAAACATACCAAATTAAACATACCAACAAATACTTGCGGCTCATAAATTCACCGCTATTATTCTATTGATTGCAAATAAGTAAGTTCGATAGAACACAAATAAATAACAAAACGGGACGGTCATCTGATGCCTGCCAAGACAAAGGAGGGTTGATAATGAGACAGCGGGGAGTAGATCCAGGCGAAGGGGCTATCGAATACGCTCGGCAGTTCGTTGCAGATTGCTCAATTCCAAAGGCAAGACCGATACTAAGGCGTTTGATAATGGGCGAGTTGCATGACGGTACCGATAAGCGAATTAAGCGCTGCGATTGGTGTGGGTACCACTACCGAGATATAACAAAGAATAATAGTTCGCGAGTATGCTGCCGGCATTGTAAATACGACAAAGATAATCACGCAAAAGCCGTTAAAAAAGCGGATAGAGAGTTAATGAAACCGATAGAACAACGCAATATCGAGAAAGAAATGTACACGTATTACGCAGGGCATTTAGAGTACCCGTATTATATCAGCGAGCATTACATGTTAAAACGCGCTCATCAACGCGAGAGACCATGCTCGTACGATAAAATCGAGCAAATTAACGCAGCGAAACAACGAGGATATAAACGAAAAAATCGTTTAACACCAACGGACGGTAACGAAAAAGTACACGTACGCGGATTGAGTCATAAACATTCGTATGGAGAAGTTGAAATATCGTATATGTCAGCGGAAGAAATCGAGGAATATTACCGAAGTAAATACAGCGAAGAGCATTTACGCTGGGAACGCTGGAGAGCACAGCAATTTAGGTGCAGTAAAAAACTTTATATATAGGACAGGGTCGCAGTAGACCTTGATATTTTTAGGGCTAAAACGGGACAAAAGGGAGGTAAATAGATTGGACGCGATGAAAATAAAATCAATTAGATGTTTCTTAGGGGAAACGCAGGAGCAATTTTCGAAGAGATTAGCCATTTCTAAACAAACTGTTAGTGCTATTGAAAACGGGCGAGACGTCACTGATCTAGTACGTTCGAAATTAGTCAGGTTAGAGATGGGATTACCCGCAGAGTTTTACCTTTTTTTAGATGAATTCAAAAGAAGCGTATAAATATCCATTTTAATTATACCGACAAGAAACGGAGGTGTCAACCGTGGCATATTACCCGAAAGACGAGCGAGAAACAGTGTTGGTTTTCGATGAAGTACAAATGCAGTGGCGGATTTACTCAACGAGCCCCAAGCATATTAGCAAGTTATTAGAAGTTGCAGAGATTACAAAGGCACGATCAGACGAAAGCGGCACCGTTATTCAAGTTGACGGATATTTAGCGCCAAGCCAGGTTCGTTTGTATGGCGTACCAAGCGTAAAGCAGAAAGACCATATGGCTGCTATGCGAGCACGTCGTTCAAGCGACTAGAAAGGCATTTTTAGCTGTTTTGTAGTTTCTGAGACTAAATAGTCTAGGTTGATAGAACAAAGGGCAAATTCGCCTTTCTAAAAGGCTGTTTTTCGTGTGAAAACCATATATACGGAGGAGATAACAATGGGAGAGGAACCAGGATTAAAAGCTATGTTATGTGTGCCAGGACCGCATGCTCCGAAGTCTATGAAAATCATTGCGAGAGTATTCGATGGCAAAGAGACAGTGGATTATCAATTTGGCCCGCATATGTCGTTGCAATGGGTATGGCGCCGAATACCGGTCGTTTACATGGATAGTAAATTTTCGCCAGCTAAAAAAGTAAAAGGGGTAGCAACTAGGAGGGGAATGAATGGCAATACCGAGAGGTAATTCGCTTAATAAGAATAGTGATCAAAGAGATTATAAAAAACAAACTTTTTATGACGATTATTATACGTCGTTCGTTAAACATTTCGTAGAACACACACCAGGATTCGAACATCTAATCCGTCCTAAAAAGCTATGGCGCATGCCGAAGGGGGTTCAACGCTATGAAAAGAGACGTTCGAGTTCGCTACCGGTTCGCTCTACAACTCGAAGGACAGACCGCGGGACTAGGAATAGAACGATTAGACCGAGATAGGATAGTCGCCTTTTGGTCTATCTACGTTCCTAATGCCGATGAATGGCTGGAATCGATATATGACGTACTGGATGCGGAAAAGGACCGGTTTGACGTTGTGTACGCTCAACGTTTCCGGGCAGAGGATCTCTACGAGCTGCAACAGATATATATTTTCAAATACTACAAGAATAAACATCGCCTTAAAATGTGCAAGGAATTGGTGCTGGATGCGTTACACAGAAAAACAACAATAACGGAGGTATTAGGCTAATGAAATATACCCTACATTTAGCATCCGTAGGCGACAGTGATCGCACCGTTTATTCCTACGTTATCTCGAATTTCGAGGGCATAAAGAATAGCGGTGTTTTTGTTGCAATCGGAGAACGGCGTCATGACGAGTCATATTGCGGACATATCGCATTACAACGCGCTTTAAGGGCCGCGATAAAAATGGAAGGCGTTATATCGCTGCACATTAACTTTGATCACTCCGTTTTTACCACGCTAGGATACGAATTAATGGACTTAGAGCCGGTACTTTATCCGAATTTAGCTAGGACGACAAAACGACTATTACGCCGGTTTGAGAGCCACGAGTTCGGAACGGCTGAATATGACGATGATAACGCAAGTATTTCGGAAGCAATGGTATTGGATGAAGCGCTCGATGCGTTGGAGCAAGCGCGGACAATACGTGGTAGATGGCGATTATTTTGTGATCGCTTTTTTAATCCAACAAAAATTATACGATAAGGGGAAATGTTAAGATGGCAGAATTTAAAATGAGTAAAGAATTACAGGGATTAATTGCACAAAAGGAAGAAGCGGTAAAGAAGCAAGAAGAAAAACAAGCAAACATCGAAGCACTAAACAACGCGCAACAAGTTTTACTGGCGAAGAAATCAAGTGAGTTACAAGAGATTATTAACAAATACGCGGAAGATCCTAGCGAAGAGTTAGAAACACAACTAACAGAGCTAGAAAAAGAAGTCGCGCAATTACAAGCGAAGGTTGCCGGCTCAAATAATAGAAATGCGCTGGTATATACTTCGGACACCAGTGCTATTCAATCGCTTAAAAGTCAAATAAACGCGTTGGCTCAAGCAGAATATTTGGCACACTTTAACGCCAATAAAGAGGAAATTTATAATAAAATCGGCGAATCTAAGACCGCATATTTAAACGCAATGGCAGAGCTAAATGATTTACAGGTTACTACAAATCGCGAGTATATTGCTGTGACAGGTAGCGAAATAGGTGTCGCATATATAACTGATTCGGATTTCAATTACCAATCATCTTCATATCGACCGTTTTTTATTACTCAAAAAGAAATGATGGATGCGTTAAAAGACGGGAAGCCAAACGATCCTTGGAACAGACCGTATGTTAATCAACTAAATAACTAAAAAGAATCGGCGAGCCTTAATGGGCTTGCCTTTTTTAATATATTCAAGGAGATGATCAACAATGGAGGAATTTGTACAACTAAATGAGGTTGCGGATAAATACGTGAAAACTGCGGTATTAGATTTTAACCACGAATACCAACGTGCAACCTCGATGGAAGAAAAGAAAGTCGCGTACCACAAGGCAAAAGAGAATTTTTCAGAAGGGCTTTTCGTATTAAACAAGCTAAAATTAACACCGCTTGAAAAGAATGGAATCAGCCACTTTCGAAAGTTCCTAAAAGAAGCTATTCGTGCTTGCAAGGCGGGCAGCAGTGGGAAAGAAGAGAAAGCACATCGAATCATGGAAAAAGCGCGAGCGCATGAACGAGAGTACGAAGCTATTTTGCGCCGAATCGGGGCGAGTTTAAATGGCTGATCACAGTATTATCGTTGAAATAGGAGCCAATATATCCGGATTGACTGCCGGAATAAACAACGCAACAAGTCAATTGCAAAATATGAGTAGTACGATGACGCGAGCGTTTAGTGCGGCAGGTACGCTCGGAAAGTCACTAACAGGCGTGGGATTAGCCGGAGCTGCCGGATTAGGTATGGCGGTAAATACAGCTGCGGACTTTGATTCGGAAATGCGTAAGGCGGGAGCAATCGCCGGAGCAAATACGGAAGAGTTCGAAGCGATGAAACAAGCGGCTATCGATTTGGGCGCAAATACTTCGAAGAGTGCAAGCGAAGTGGCAGTCGCGATGACCGAGTTAGCTGCGAAAGGGTTTGACGCAAATCAAACTATCGCTGCTATGCCGGGAATCATATCGGCGGCGGAAGCGTCGGGTGAGGACCTTGCGATGACTTCCGATACGGTTGCATCAGCGCTTAATATTTGGGGATTAGAAGCGGGAGAAGCTGGTCGAGTGGCGGACATACTGGCGGAATCTGCGAATAGTACGGCGGCAGGAATAGAAGATATGCAGTACAAGTGGTGCTGGGTTGCGGGGAGACTTGCAACATAAAGCAGGGCGTGAATTCGGTGGAGGCTAAACTTCGCGTGTTAAATTAGGAGGGATAACTTGCCTAAGAGAAAGACACACGAACAATACGTTGACCAACTTAATAGAGCAAAACCTGGGTATACACTTCTTACACAATACAAAAGCTCAAGACATAAAGTGACAGTTAGACATGAAGAATGCGGCACAATTTTTAACCCTTTAGCAGATAATCTTTTAAAGCGATCGGGGTGTCCTATATGTGCTAGAAAAGCATTCGGAAAACATAAGAGGCCATCTAAAGAACAATTCCGCGAATTATTTAAACGCGTCTTTGGTGATGAGTACACTCTGTTGTCTGACTATGTAAGAAGCACAGAAAAAGTTATGGTTCGACATAATAAATGCAATCATAATTACGAGGTACTTCCTGGGAATGCTATTCATAAGGGAAGTGGTTGCCCACGGTGTTACTCTTCGAAAGGAGAGAAATTGGTCGAACGTACATTAGAAGAGTTAAGTGTAAAATTCAAAAAACAACATACTTTTGTCGATTGTGTTGATCGAGGTAGACTTAAATTCGACTTTGCAATCATCGATGATTCAAACGCTGTAAAGGCGCTAATCGAATTCGACGGTGAGCAGCACTTCAAACCGAAACTAGCTTTTGGCGGAGTTGAAGAATTTAGGAATACTAAGAGGCGCGATCAAATAAAAGACAAATATTGCGAAGATAGCGGTATTCCTTTACTAAGGATACCGTTTTTTAATGTCGACAAAACAAAAGAGATTGTAAAAGAATTTATACGCGAAGCATGCTAATACCGAGCCAAGCCATCGAGAAATCGGTGGAAGGTGTAACGACTAACGCATGGAGCCGTAGCATTAAGTTGACGGCGGTAAAGCGACACGAGTGCGCCCAACCCTAACGTAAAAGACGAGGGTTAAGATATAGTCTGAACCGGAGACGAATTGACGTCTCATAATGAGAGGAAACTCCCGGAGGTAGCGGATAAAGAGCCGTTACGGTAACAAATTGACGCTTTCAAATATGCTGGGGCACCGGCGGCAGCATTAGGAGTTTCTTTAGAGGAACTGTCCGGTGCAATCGGAATTATGACAAACGCAGGACTAAAAGGAGAAAACGCCGGAACATCTCTTCGTGCTTCGTTGTTGGCGTTATTAAACCCTTCGGAAAAGAACTCGAAGATGATGGAGTCGATGGGTATTGCGATAACTGATGCAAAAGGAAACTTCGTTGGCTTATCTGGTTTAGTAGATAACCTTTCAAAGTCAATGGAAGGGCAAACAGATACGCAAAAGGCAGCAACTCTTGCCAGTTTAGTCGGAACCGAAGCAGTTTCCGGCTTTTTAGCATTGATGGAAGCAGGTCCGAAGAAAATTGACGATATGACCGTATCGCTAGAAAATAGCGCAGGCGCGTCACAAGAGGCAGCCGCCAAGATGAAAGCCGGAATAGGTGGGGCGCTTGAACAATTAGGCGGAGCGTTCGAATCG
>Ga0182742_1004026_pt1 | contig 13700 bp, 12 predicted proteins | sample eDN5th37CBELigMG_FD_128880 | JGI IMG/M metagenome (GOLD analysis project Ga0182742, IMG submission 128880) | Enriched Miracle-Growth compost microbial communities from Emeryville, California, USA - eDNA 5th pass 37_C BE-Lig MG (version 2)... ... | reverse complement strand
TTCTTTCTTTGAAAAATACTGGCATACTATGGATTGTTAACTTTATCCCGCAAGTTTTATTAGCATTATTACTTACAGCGTGGTTTACGAGTACGACGATTAAAATTAAAGGCCAAGGTGCTTTTAAGATTCTGTTATATATGCCTAATATTATTACAGCAGGAACAATCGCAGTTTTATTTAATGCATTATTTGCTTATCCAATGGGACCTATTAATAATTTATTGGAATCATTAGGCTGGATTGATTCTCCTATTCAGTTTTTGCAAAACAAGGATACAGCTCGAGGTATCGTATCATTTATTCAATTTTGGATGTGGTATGGTAATACGATGATTATTTTAATTGCAGGTGTAATGGGTATCAATCCTGCAATATATGAAGCGGCTACAATTGATGGGGCTAACTCAGTACAAACGTTTTTCAAAATAACGTTACCTAGCTTAAAAACAATTTTAGTGTATGTATTTATTACATCACTAATTGGTGGTTTACAAATGTTTGATATTCCACAATTGTTCTTAGCTGGAGGTCCAGATAATTCAACGCAAACAGCTTCCGTATTTATATATAATCAGGCATTTAGAGGGACATATTTACATAATCGTGCTGCAGCAGCGAGTATGATTGTCTTCTTAATTGCTGTTATTATTTCTGTAGCATTCTTCTACTTAATGCGTGATAAGGATGCAGCTGCACTGCGTAAAGCAGAAAAAGTGCAAAGAAAAGCTGACAAGTTAGCAAGAAAGAGTGAGGTGTAAATTATGATAACAACTAACAAATCCTCTAAAGCGCTAACTAAAACGATTATTTATATCGTTTGTATTTTTCTTGCTCTATTAAGCATAGTGCCATTTTATATTATGTTTATAAATGCAACTCGTTCTACACCTGAGATACAAAGTGGTTTATCATTAATACCTTCTACTCATTTTTTAACAAACTGGGAAGTACTACTTGATAAAAGCTTTGATCCGTTTAAAGGCTTTATTAACTCCTTTATCGTATCTGCAGGCACTACCCTTTGTGCTGTTTATTTTTCATCTCTTACGGCATACGGCTTAGTGGCTTACAATTGGAGGTTTAGACAACCATTTTTTACATTAATACTGTGTATTATGATGATTCCAGCACAAGCAAGTGCAATTGGATTTTATCAATTTGTATATAGCCTAGGCTGGACTAATAACTTCCTACCATTAATCTTACCTGCTATCGCTTCACCTGCTGTTGTATTTTTTATGAGACAGTATTTACTAGCGACATTATCATTTGAAATAGTGGAAGCTACACGTGTTGATGGTGCAGGAGAATTTTATAGCTTTAATAAAATTATTTTTCCTATTATGATTCCTGCTGTAGCAACACAAGCTATATTCGTGTTTGTAGCAAGCTGGAACAACCTATTTACACCTTTAATTTTATTAACGCAAAAGGATAAGTATACATTACCGATTATGGTTAGCTTACTGAGAGGCGATATATACCGAACAGAGTTCGGATCGATTTACCTCGGTCTAGCATTGACGGTAATACCATTATTCATCTTCTACTTCTTACTTTCTCGCTATATTATTGCTGGTGTAGCATTAGGTGGCGTTAAAGAATAATCTGTAATGATATATATCACTAACGTGATTAAACAGTGAACAAAAAGAGACATCTTCTCAGATGTCTCTTTTTGTTTTTAAAGAATAAATGACATGAAAATGTAAAAATATTTGCCTGCTACAAATAAATAAATGTATGATATGATGTCTTATGCAACTCATTGAAAAAAAAGAGTCATATTCATATTTGAAATACATAGAAAGGAATAACTTAAAGTTTATAAACACAACATACATAAGAAATACATAGTGCTAGACAAAGACTATAACAGAAACGAAGGAAAAAATATGGACAAACTATTTAAACTAAAAGAGAACAATACGACAGTAAAAAGAGAGCTTGTAGCTGGCTTAACAACATTTTTAACGATGGCTTACATCATCTTCGTTAACCCTGCAGTACTTTCTGCGGCACATGTACCTTTTGATCAAGTATTTATCGCTACCATTATTTCTGCTGCACTAGGCACACTAATACTAGCACTAGGTGCAAACTATCCCATTGCTATTGCACCAGGTATGGGCTTAAATGCATATTTCACTACAGTAGTCGCAACTCATGGAGTTGACTATAATATTGTTTTTAGTGCTGTTTTTATGACCGGTATTTTATTCTTATTACTTTCATTAACGAAGTTAAGACATTTAATCATTGAGGCAATTCCAAGCACATTAAGATATTCTATTACAGCAGGCATTGGTTTATTTATAGCGTTCTTAGGTTTAAAGATGGCGGGCCTTGTCGTTGAAAATCCAAGTACGTTAGTTGCTTTTGGCGATATTAAACAGCATTCCACTATACTTTCAATAATAGGGCTATTCGTAACACTAATTTTAGTGGTGAGAAAAATACCCGGTGCTTTATTTATAGGTATGGTTATTACGACGATTATTTCGTTTATTATAGGTGATTTAAGATTTGATGGGGTAGTAGATTTGCCTCCACAGCTTCAATTTGTAAGCTTGGATTTAGGTGGAGTATTTTCCAACGGATTAACGATGATTATTATTGCATTTTTACTTGTCACGCTGTTTGATACAACAGGCACTATGGTCAGTGTAGCGGAGCAGGCAAATTTATTAAAGGATGGAAAGCTTCCAAGAGCAAAGGTTGCCTTCCTTGCTGACTCATCTGCAACAACGCTAGGTGCTTTATTAGGTACTTCTCCAACAACGGCTTATGTGGAGTCTTCATCTGGAGTAGCGGCTGGTGGAAGAACAGGGTTAACTGCCCTTGTTGTAAGTATAATGTTTATTTTATCCATGTTCTTTTCTCCATTTGTTTCAGCGATATCATCTATTTCTGCTATTACAGCTCCAACCTTAATTATTGTTGGTAGCTTTATGATGGGTGGATTAGCTAAAATTAAATGGCATGAATTAAGTGATGCTATTCCTGCATTTTTAGTTATCATTATGATGCCGTTAACGTCGAGTATTTCAACAGGTATTTCGATTGGCTTTATTACCTATGCTTTATTAAAACTCGTATGCGGAGAAGGTAAAAAGGTTCATCCATTAATTTATATATTTGCTGTCATCTTTATTTTACAGATGATATTCTTTTAACAAAAAAGTAGACCTTGTCTATCAAGGTCTACTTTTTTGTTGCTGTAGCTATTAGTAGCGAACATTTTCCCAAGCGAGCTCTAGTCGTCGAATCCCTTCATCTATTTCTTCTAACGATAAATGAGCAAACCCAAGACATACGGATTTTTGAGGATTTTTATAGAACATGCCCTCACTATTGACGATATGTACCTCTAATTGCTTGCAACACTCTAAAAAAGCATGAAATAGCTGGGGTGGTCCTACCCACTGTGCATATAAATGTAAACCTGCCTTTATCGGTAAGCTCATAAATATATGTGAGAGTTTTTTTTGTAGCAGCTGTTGAAGATAATCGGAACGTTGTCGATATAATCGTTTCACTCGTCTAAGATGACGATCATAAAAGCCAGAGTCAATAAATTCAGCAAGAGCACGCTGTTGAATAATCGAGGCCGGATGACGTTCAAACAATGTTTTGGCAAGCTTAAACGATACAACGAGATGCTTGGGTAAAATGGCATACCCAATACGTATATTTTGCATCATAGTGCGAGAAAATGTTCCAATGTAAATAACATTATCATGAGTATCTAAAGCCTTTAGTGGCTCCAATGCTCGTGTTGTATAGTTAAATTCACTATCATAATCGTCCTCGATAATATAAGTGGACTGCTGATTTGCCCACTTTAGTAGTCGTTGGCGACGTTCCATACTCAGTATAGAACCTGTAGGAAAGTGGCGATTTGGCGTAATATAGACAAATTTATACTGATTATGACTAACAGGATCAAAAACAATACCATCTAAGTCTACAGGAAAAGAATGCAGTTGTCCTCCAACTACCTCAATCGCATGACGAATCCCCAAATAATGCGGATCTTCTAGAGCAATACAATCTCCCTTATTAACGAGTAAATGGACAAGTAAAGTTAAGGCCTGCTGAGACCCGTTTACGATGACAATTTGCTCATCGTCCGTCTTAATTCCACGATGAATATGAAGATGTTTAGCAATGCTTTGCTTTAGCTTTGGATGTCCATCAGTGGTATAAGCATTTAAAGTTTCATTTTCATATTGTAATCTTGTTTGCTCGAACATAAATTTGTTCCATTCCTTAAGCGGAAAATCGGTAAGATTAACTTTATTTAATTGAAAGCTAATGGGCTTATCTTTAATCTCTTTTGCTACAGTCGTAGGTAATGGTGCTAAAGTGGTAAGCTGCATTTGCTTTGTAAGTCGTAATCCCCATTCAGACAAGCGATTAGTATGAGGTAATGAGGTTGCGTCTTTAGCGGGTAAACTATACTCGCTGACAAACGTGCCACTACCTTTAATGCTGTATATATACCCTTGTGCAACTAACATGTCATAAACATTACTTACCGTTCCTCTAGATAATTGGTACTGGCTAGCTAATATGCGTGTAGCTGGAAGCTTATCATGGGATTCAAGCTTACCTGCTAATATAGCGTCACGAATTGCATGGAAAAGGGCATGCTGCTTAGATTTATAACGTTCTAGATATAGATCGAGTGAAAAAAACAACACCTCACCACCTTAAATTGGTCTATTAAAATTAATATAAAGTGGCACTTTTTTGTTGTCAATTTATTCCTTAAAATAAGGAAAATAGATAACTGGGGTGATTGTGGTGAGAAGGAAAGAATTTAAAGTAAAAGATGAATATCAGCAGGATGTTATACAATTTATAAATGAAATGAATTACGGCGTGCTCGCGATGCAAGGAAAAGAAGGTTTTCCGATAGTTGTTCCATTAAATTATGTCTACTTAAATGATGCCATTTATTTTCATGGTAGTAAGCTTGGTGAAAAAATGGAGGTGCTCACTCATGTTGATAAGGCTACCTTTGCAATAACAGAGGAGTTTGCAACTATACCCTCTTATCTAGAAGATTCGTATTTTGCATGTCCTGCGACGACGTTTTTTAAATCAGTTATTATTTATGGTCACATTAAAGCAGTTGAGGATGAACGGTTAAAGCATGAGGTATTAAATGAATTAATGAAAAAGCTACAGCCTGAGGGAGGCTACTCACCAATCGTATATGAAGATGAAAGCTATAGAAAACGTGTTAAAGCAACCGCAGTTATCGAGCTTACAATAGATAAGCAATCAGCCAAGTTTAAATTTGGTCAAAATTGGAAGGAAGAAAAGCATGAAAAAGTAAAGGCACATCTCAATGAAAGACAAAACGAGTTAGATATAGAAACGATAAAATTAATGGAGCGCTATTGTCCATATCATGGTAAGCAGAAATAATAAATAGAAGGGAGCAGGTGGCGATGGACATATACCAAGCAACAAAAGATGATTTAGACGGCTTGTCAGTGCTATTTAATTTATATCGTCAATTTTATAAACAAAAGTCAGATTTAGAAGGTGCAAAAGTATATTTGAATGAGCGTTTAGAAAACAATGATTCCATACTGTTTGTTGTAAAAGAACGTAAAAGCTATATCGGCTTTGTCCAGCTATACCCTTCCTTTTCATCGGTTGCTATGAAAAAAATATGGATATTAAATGATCTATACGTTCATGAAAATGCTAGAAAACAGGGGGTTGCAACAGTCCTTTTAGATAAAGCTAAAAGTTACGCTATGAAGACAGGTGCCAAACGAATTAGTCTTTCTACAGCTATTGATAACGCTGTTGCCCAAAAGCTATATGAAAAAAATGGCTATAAAAAAGAAACACAGTTTTATTATTACGACTTAGTGCTTGACTAGTGAGTAATGGAAAATTAAAGCTAAAACGTATACTCTACCATTCCAAGGATTTCCCTAATTGGAATGGTTTTTTATATCATTAAAGTTATGAATGCATTTTATCACAGCCTAAAGAAAATTTGATTGTATAAATATAAGAAATCACGTGCTACGTGCCTTTAAATTAAATGACAACTATTTTATACTTAAGTGGAATAAAAAGCTGTTACATTGATGTTGAGGATAGATTAATGAAAATTTAATCATACGAGGAAGGTTAAAATGGAAAAAACAGAAACTAGTTCAGATGTTATCTTAATTGGCGCAGGTGTTATGAGTGCAACATTAGGGGCTATTTTGAAAGAAGTTGCTCCAGAATGGAAAATTACAGTTTATGAGAAGCTTAATGGAGCAGGCGAAGAGAGCTCAAATGAATGGAACAACGCAGGTACTGGCCATGCAGCTTTATGTGAGCTGAATTATACGACTGAGAAATCAGATGGCACGATTGATATTTCTAAAGCGATAAAAATTAATGAGCAGTTTCAAGTATCTAAGCAATTTTGGTCTTATCTCGTACAGCAAGGCTATATCACTGATCCAAAGTCGTTTATTATGCCATTACCACATATGAGTATTGTGCATGGTGAAAAAAATGAACAGTTTTTAAAGAAACGCTTTGATGCTATGTCTAAGCATCATTTCTTTTCTGATATGGAATATTCCACTGATCATGATACATTACAAAAATGGTTTCCTTTAATTATGAAAGGTCGAAATGAAAATGAGACCATTGCCGCAACAAAAATTGAAGCTGGAACGGATGTTAATTTCGGTGCTTTAACAAGAAACTTAATCAAGCATCTTAAGCAGCAGGAAGTAAATGTACATTATAATCATGAAGTGCTTAATTTTAAACGTGAGCATGATGGTCGCTGGGAAGTTAAAATTAAAGATACTATAACAGGCACGATTAAAAAGCAAAAAGCTAAGTTTATCTTTATTGGTGGTGGCGGTGGAAGTATTCATCTACTGCAGAAAACAGGCATTGCAGAAGGAAAGCATATTGGCGGCTTCCCTGTAAGTGGATTATTTTTAGTTTGTAATAATCCAGAAGTCGTGAATCAGCATCATGCTAAGGTATATGGTAAAGCAAAGGTGGGTGCTCCACCAATGTCTGTACCACATTTAGATACAAGATTTATTGATAATAAAAAAACATTATTATTTGGTCCATTCGCTGGCTTTTCACCAAAATTCTTAAAAACAGGCTCGGTATTTGATTTAATAAAGTCAGTTAAGCCACATAATGTGTTAACGATGCTAGCTGCTGGCGTAAAAGAGCTGTCGTTAACCAAATATTTAATACAGCAGCTACTGTTATCGCAAGAGCAAAGAATGGATGAGTTAAGAGAATTTATTCCTGATGCTAAAACAGAAGATTGGTCAGTGATTATCGCTGGTCAACGTGTACAGGTTATTAAGGATACTGAAGCTGGTGGTAAAGGCACGCTACAGTTTGGTACAGAGGTCGTAAGTGCGGCAGATGGTTCTGTTGCAGCTCTATTAGGTGCTTCTCCTGGAGCTTCTACAGCTGTTTCAGTTATGCTAGAAGTGATAGAAAAATGCTTCCCGCAGCAAATATCAAATTGGGAAAATAAAATAAAAGAAATGATACCTTCATATAAGGATTCACTTGAGAAAAATAAAGAGCTACAGCAAAAGCTAAAGGAAAAAACGGATGCTGAGCTTCAATTAAACATATAGGCTATAAAGAGCGTCATTTATTTATGTAAGTAAATAGATGACGTTTTTTTATATTGAGCAAAGGAGAGGAATGTTTAGTGAGTCTGCTTCGACAGTTGATCCTACATACAATATTACTTTTATGCTTAGTGAGTTGCTCTGTGCCTGCTAATATGGCAAAAGAGCATAAGCAAAATCAAATCGAGGTTCTTGAAAATAAAAATGCATCAGAAGCCAAAATTGAAGCTGGTTTAAGTGAGCATGCCGAGCTTGTAGATGAAGTCAATACAAGTATAGACATTAACCTAAATCAAGCACAATTGGAGGCAATAAGCGACGAAGAAAACAACGTTATTATAGAAAATCCTGAAAAACCTGAAATAGAAATCGCTATCGAAAAAAAATATGAGCTTCCTAAAGGCTTTGTTTATTTAGATGATATTGTCCCCTATGCACAGTATGATATTCGTTATTTTTCCGATAACAACTTCGTTGGAAATCAAATTGAAGGCTATAAAGCACCATTAGCTATTGGAACATTAGAAATGGCTGAAGCATTAGTTAAAGTTAGCGAGGAGTTATATGCACAGGGGTTCAATTTACTCATTTACGATACATATCGACCTGCTAAGGCTGTTAGCTATTTTAAAGAGTGGTCCAAAACAGACGATACGACGATGAAGGAGCAATACTATCCAAATGAAAGCAAAAGCGAGCTTTTTAACAAAGGTTATTTATCTAGTCGTTCTGGACACTCAAGAGGAAGTACGGTTGATCTAACACTTGTCTACAATGATACTGGTGAGCTTGTTGATATGGGAAGCGAATACGATCTACTAGATGAAAAATCCAGCTTTAAAACAAAAAATGTAACAAATGAGCAAGCTAAAATGAGAGAGCTATTAAGAGATACAATGGTGAAGTATGGTTTTAAAGAATATAGTAAGGAATGGTGGCATTACGTCTTAAAAAATGAACCTTATCCTAATACGTATTTTGACTTTGATGTTCAATAATTTTAGTAAGTGACAATTAGAAACGCATTTCAGATGTATAAAAGAAAAGAAAAGGTGCAGTCTATATAACAGTTACACCATTTTACTCAGAAGGAGGAATTGATGTGGGAACATTATATAGAATTGCGCTCGTACTAGTCATAATTGGAGCGATAAATTGGGGGCTAATCGGCTTCTTCCAGTTCGATTTAGTAGCAGCATTATTCGGTGGGCAATCAGCTACTTTATCAAGATGGGTATATGCAGCAGTTGGAATTGCAGGATTAATTTCGATTCCAATATTAGCGAAACCTTTTGAAGAGGAAGAAGTTGTAAGAGAAAGACATATTCAAGCTAGTCCCAATTATAGTATGGAAGCAAGTGATGAGCTAGGTGCTCATACTGATTTAGAGAGAAATTATAGAGATATGACTTAAACAGTAACATGATTAAAGCCTCAATTGTGTAAAAACAATTGAGGCTTTATGTATTGATTTAATTTATCCTATAGGTATTATATGACATTCAATCATAAATGAGATATAATAAATTCGTTTGTATAAAACCTAATGGGAGGGACACTCATGATTCATATGAAACAGGTTTATAAAGCATTCGGTTCATATGAGGCACTTAAAGCGATAAACTTATCCATTAGTGAAGGTGAGATACACGGCATTGTTGGACAAAGTGGAGCGGGTAAGTCAACCTTATTAAGGATGATGAACAAGCTTGAACAGCCAGATAAAGGGGAAGTTGAAGTAGCTGGGCAAGCACTACATACATTAAGTGGTACAGCGTTATATCAAGCAAGGCAATCGATAGGTATGATATTTCAGCATTTTAATCTATTGTCAAATAAAACAGTATTTGATAATGTGGCACTGGCATTGCAGCTTGTTAAATTGCCAAGACAGCAACAAAAACAGCGTGTATTAGAATGCTTAAATTTTGTTGGTTTATCACATTTAGCTAAGCAATATCCCGCACAGCTTAGTGGAGGTCAAAAGCAGCGTGTTGCAATTGCGAGAGCGTTAGCTAATAATCCAAGAGTATTATTGTGCGATGAGCCTACCTCAGCACTTGATTCTGTAACAACTGCTGAAATATTAGATGTTCTAAAGCTTGTAAATGAGAAGCTAGGAATAACTATTGTCATTGTAAGTCATGAATTAGATGTGATAAAAAGTATTTGCCATCGCGTAACAGTAATGCAGGATGGAGAAATTTATGAAACGTTCCCGATTAAAGCAAAGGGCGTGCTTCGAGCAGTGTCAACCGCAGAGGATATCGTAAAATTGCTTAAGAAGGGAGAAGAATAATAATGCCAGATATACTTGTGAAATATCAATCTGAAATTATTGATGCCATCTGTGAAACCTTTTATATGGTTGGCGTTTCGATGCTGGCGGCAATTATTATTGGTTTACCCTTAGGCACCTTCTTATATTTAACAAGAATCGGGAGTATACGAGAAAATAGAGTTTTTTATGGTCTTTTAAATTTGATTGTTAATGTCATTCGATCATTTCCTTTTTTACTGCTTGTGGTGTTCCTCATTCCTTTTACAAGAATGGTGGTGGGCACTGCAATTGGAACAACAGCGGCTACAGTACCTATGGCCGTAATAGCGATTGCTCATTATGCACGCTTAGCAGAGCAGTCGTTTGTCGATGTGCCTAGAGGCGTGATTGAAGCAGGCATAGCAATGGGAGCAACTATACCACAGCTAATATGGCGCTTCCTATTTGTTGAGGCAAGAGCTGGGCTTGTACTAGGTCTGACGACATCGATTATTAGCTTTATATCATATTCCACTATTATGGGTATTGTTGGTGGTGGAGGCATTGGTGACTTTGCCATTCGCTACGGATATCAGCAATATAAGACTGATTTAATGGGATATGTTATTATAATCATGGTTATTTTAGTCATGCTAATTCAGTTTTTAGGAAATAGCTTGGCTAGACTAATAGATAAAAGATAGATAAAGGGAGAGAATCGTACAATGAAAAAAATCGTTCTACTAATGATTACTGCTTTAATGTTATTAACAGCATGTGGTCAAACAAACACAAACAGTAATTCAAGCAATACGAATCAAGCTGCTGCACCATCAGCAAGTGAGCCAGTAACCCTGAAAGTCGCTTCTTTAATTCCACCTATGACAGATATTTTAGAATTGGTAAAACCCATTTTAGCGGAGCAAGATATTACACTAGAAGTTCTTGTTTTAAGTGATAATGTTCAACCAAACTCAGCTTTATTAGCAAAGGAAGTTGACGCAAACTTCTTCCAACACGTTCCTTATATGGAGCAATTTAATGCTAATAACGAAGGGAACTTAGTTCCTGTTGTGCCAATTTATTTTGCTAACTATGGCGTATACTCTAAAAACTACAACGCGATAGAGGAAATTCCAGAGGGAGCAGTATTTGCGATTGCAAATGACGTGTCTAATATTGACCGTTCCTTAAAGCTATTAGCACAGCACGGTGTAATTACGCTTAAAGAAACAACTGAACCTTATTATACTCAAGCAGATATTATCGAAAATCCAAAAAATATTAAGCTTGAAGAAGTGGATTTATTAATGCTTGCTCGTATGTATGATGATGCAGATGCTGTTGTCATGACTCCTGCGTATGCAGCACCACTTGGCTTAACGCCTAAAAGTGACGCTCTGTTAACAGAAGGTATCGATAATGAGTTTGCTATTACATTAGTGGCTCGTGAGGATAACGTCAACGATGCAGCAATTCAAGCATTGGCTAAAGCGATGCATAGCGATGTAGTTAAGCAATTTTTAGAAGAAAACTATGCTGAAACAGCAATTCCAGCGTTTTAATTGAACGTTAATACATCAAAGGGAAGTGCCTATCTAGGCACTTCCCTTTTTAATCGTTTATTTCAGCTTATAAAATACTTTATATTCTTCCATAAGTGCTTGATCTGTCTTTTTGAAAACGGCTTGAATAGCTGATGCTCCGTCCTTACCTTTTGCCATCTCTTCTAGCATTAAATTGTAATGCTCTAAGCTGTACTTCGTTGCTATGAAGTTAACAATTGCCTCAAATGCAAAATATTCGTCTCGATGTAAGCTAAGACGTTGGAATGTATCAATAGAAGACCAATCAAGTGGCTTCCAGCCTTCAGGTCCATTACGATAGTGAAGCTCTTTTACATAGTATTCCTGTGTGCGAGCATCTCCAGCAGGGTCTCCACCTCTAACTCCATATTGGGAATACCCAGACAATTTCTTAGCAATATAGTCTGCATGACCTTCAAGAATCCAGTTCTTTTCTCCGCCCGTTACTTTATGTAGTACATCGAAGCCCCAAGCAGAATCCTGCAATGAATGAGATAGCTCATGAACGAAAACAAACTTAACAGAATTATGACCTGCCATTTCAAAATTATCATCTGCATTAATAACAATAACGCGTTCTCCAGATTCATAGAAGGCACCAGAATTTGGACGGTCATTGCGATCCTTCTTAGACTGAATATAAACATTTACAGGGAAGCTAACGTCTTTCACGTTAAAATATTGAAACATGTGCTTAGTAATCGTTTCAAATTCAGTATGCAAATAACTATAGTCCTTATAAGCAGTTGGCGTGAAGTTTAAAGTGTAATTGCCATGCTTATATGTAACATATGAAACAACAGCATCATTACCGCTACCGCCACTTTCTTTTAAAGCATTAAGCTCTGCAGTTAGACTATCAATTTGGGCTTGCATGCTTTCAATTTCCTTTTGATAGGCTTCCTTCACTGCTACATCAGTAGAAGGGTTACCACCTTTTCCAGTCATCGATATAGTTTTTGATTTACCATCCCAAATGACCTCTTGACCTAAAGACTCACCAATAAAGCGAAGTGGTACATAAGTGGTTCCTTTGTAAATAAAACCAGGAGCTTTAGCGTCTGCTTGAACTTGCTTGCCTTGAATTAAATACTTTAAGTTTTCAAAGCTGACTTCAATTTTACTCGTGTTGCTTCCATAAGCTACCCCTGTAATTAAAAAAAATAGTAAAAGGGTGCTTAATATTAATTTGTGCCTTAATGTGTAACGTTTCAAGTATTCCATCCTCTCGCTCTATAAATTACTATACAAGTATGAATATAAAATAATTGACTAAAAAAATGTAGGTAATCTATTTCTGAAAAGGAATAAAAATACAATGATTTTATTTTTTATTGACTTTCCTCTCTATTACTTGATATATAACGATTTCTTATAGAGATATAAAAAACTACTTTTTGTATTTTTATACAAAATTTAGATAGAAAAAACACTTGAGTGCTATAATGAACATGAAAATAGTTAAGATAATAGGGGTGGTATAAATGGAAAGAGAGTTAACTTTAGAAATGGTTCGAGTAACTGAATTGGCCGCATTAGCTTCAGCACCTTGGTTAGGGAGAGGCGATAAAAATAGTGCGGATGGTGCTGCAACCACTGCTATGCGTACAATGTTTGATACCGTCTCTATTAAAGGAACTGTAGTGATTGGAGAAGGGGAAATGGATGAAGCACCAATGCTGTATATTGGTGAACAGGTAGGAAGTATGAACGGACCAGAGGTTGATGTTGCTGTTGATCCATTGGAAGGGACAGAAATTGTAGCCAAAGGTTTAAATAATGCAATTTCAGTCATGGCTGTAGCCAATAAAGGCAACTTGCTGCACGCTCCTGATATGTATATGGAGAAGCTAGCAGTAGGACCAGCTTTAGCAGGGGTGCTTTCGATTACAAATGCAATTGATGAAAATATTAAGCTAGCCGCATCAAAGCTAGGTAAGGATGTCTCAGAGATTACAGTTATGTTACTAGACCGTGCTAGACATGAATCGCTAGTTAAGCAGTTAAGAAAAATTGGTGTAAGGATAAAGTTTTTAAGCGATGGTGACGTTGCAGGAGCTATGGCACCAGCATTTGCAGAAGCGGGAATAGATATGTATGTAGGTTCTGGTGGAGCACCTGAAGGGGTATTGGCGGCGGCTGCATTAAAGTGCTTGGGTGGTGAGCTACAAGGAAGATTAATGCCTGCTGATGCACGTGAAT
>Ga0182742_1004025_pt1 | contig 13701 bp, 18 predicted proteins | sample eDN5th37CBELigMG_FD_128880 | JGI IMG/M metagenome (GOLD analysis project Ga0182742, IMG submission 128880) | Enriched Miracle-Growth compost microbial communities from Emeryville, California, USA - eDNA 5th pass 37_C BE-Lig MG (version 2)... ... | reverse complement strand
TCGCGGCCTCCCACTATCTTGAGGGATCGGGTGGTGTCCTCATTGCGCTCGAAGTTCCTGAGTGCAGCCCTCGCGCGGCCAATGCGGGACATGAGCGTACCGACAGGTATTCCAAGTGAGGCGGCAGCCTCCTGGTAGGACATTTCTTCAATCGACACGAGATGGAGCGCAGCCCGCTGCTCCTCCGGAAGCTCCAGGAAAGCTGCACGAATCTGTGCCAGGCGGACGACATGATCCTGGGGTGCCTCAAGTACTTCGCTGGTTGTCTCCGTGACGCTCTTCAGCCGGGCAACTTCGGAGCTTCGGCTGCGCGTACCATCGACAAAAGTATTATGGAGGATGGAGAAGAGCCAGGCCCGCAGATTGCCGTCGGACCTGAAAGAGAAACGCCGTTCATAAGCACGGACCAGAGCATCCTGCACGAGATCCTCCGCCTCTATCCCGTCTTTAGCGAGCGAGCGCGCGTAGCGGCGAAGCGGTCCGAGCAATCTGATGACGTCAAACGACGATTTTGAAGTGTCCATGCCTGATATACGGAGCTGGCGATCTTATTATTCCGTCGCGCGGAAATTTTTGTGAGGCATCTGACATTAAAGAAGCCTTAGCAGACCAGCCGTCGTCAAAGCCAACACGATGTACCGCCCTGTCTTGGCAATCGCGACCAGCACAAGAAAGCTCCAGAACGGCTCTCGAAGAACTCCCGCCGCCACCGTGATTGCATCGCCGCCAATAGGCACCCACGACAGCAGCAAGCTCCAGCGACCCCATTTCCGATACCAGCCGGAAGCGCGATCAAGGGAAGACGAGGAAACAGGAAACCAGCTTCTGCCCTTGAACTGTTCAATACCGCGACCCAGCAACCAGTTCACTACGGCACCAAGGATATTCCCGAGGCTCGCCACAAAGACAAGTGGTGCAACGGGATAGCCTGCCGTTTGGAGGCCAATCAACATTGCCTCTGACTGCGCCGGGAAGATGGTCGCCGCAACGAAGGAGACCACAAACAGTCCAGCGAGTGGGAGAATTATGTCCACGCGGGATCTCGTGCACCAATTGTCGTCAGGCAAGTTGCGGATGGCTTGCCGGGGGTCGTGGACTTCGGGCCGTTCTGCCCCACGGCGTGTCAGCCTACTGCATCACAGCAGGTGGCGACCGTCTCCCTGATGGTCCGCCCCGCGCTTCGCAAGTCGATCTGAACTCTCTGCTACTGATAAGCTGTCGCAGAGAATGGTCGTACGTCGTCCCATGGCTACCAGGGAGGGACGCCTGATGTCTCAAGATCAGAAATCAAAGATGTCATTCAGGAAGGATTTCCGCTTCTTGTAGGGGCGGTCATGGGCCCTGTCATCGCCGTAGCTCCGGTCTCTGACAGGCGGTTGTGCCTGCGGTTCTACGACGGACCGTTCGATGATCTTGTCCAGTTCACCACGGTCGAGCCATACGCCACGGCACTTAGGACAGTAGTCGATCTCGATACCTTGCCGGTCCGACATCACCAGTTCGGCATCGTCTATGGGACACTTCATTGCTTCGTCTCCACTGAGTATCCGGCCACTTGATCAAGGTACCACGGCAGGTTTGAGGCAACCCCGATCAAACCTTCATTCAAGTTCATATCGGCGAGGCGTTGTCATTAGCAGTCGCCGACGCTTCCGACGGATGGCTCGATGCCTGCTTCTGCCAGCCGCTCAGAATAACACATTTTGGTCCCGCGATCGGAATGGTGCACGAGGCCGCCACCATGAGTGGGACGTCGGTCATGAAGTGCCGTGGATGCGGCCCTCGCGGACGGCCGTACACGCCGGTGGCTTAGGCAGACGCACCGGCGCTTGAGGATGGATTCAAGCTGCTTTAACCGCTGTCTTTTTCTCCGCCCTCTTGCCTCACTTGTCTTCAGCAGTTTCACCGTGAGGACGCCTCTGACTGCAACGCGCGACGTTCTCGCCAACCTCTCGATGCCTGTGATGCTAACGCACTAATGCCTAACGGGAGGTAGCCGGTCCCGGGAATATGCCCAGACTCAACGTTTCATGCCCTCGAGTTCCCCGCCGAGACCTCTCGATAAGTCCTCTGCCGAGTCATAGAGAAGTTGCAGAGCATAATGTGGGTTGTGGACATGAATCCCTCTATCGGCACCTACGAATTTCCAGTTGTAAGCAGCTTTGAGCAGTCGGGGCGTCCAGTTCGCATATGCCACAGGCGTGCCATCAACCTGATCGGCTCTCCCATCGCCATTGCGGTCTACAAAGAAATACGGGTGACGGCTGCCTTCGTAGATCAGGGCAGCGCCAGCAACACCTTCAGCGTATTGCTGCATGATGCCAAAGAGCCGCTCCCGATTGGCCATTATATCGGCGTGAATGCCCTTATTGAGATCCCCACTGCCGTCGAAACTTTGTCTGGAAATTCGGATGTTCCTTGAATTGCCAGTCTCGTGGCAAGTGAGGCACGTCTCTTCGGCCACGGAAAGGTTGTGGGGTTCGTGGCATGAGACACAGGACGATACCGGGCGCGCATGAATAAATCGCGGTTCGTAGGATTTGCCGGGATAGTGGTATCCCAGAGCGCCCGTGCTCCCCAATAGACTCGCGGCCGCAATAGCGTAGTGAGGATTGATGAAGCGGAGATCGGCATTGACCTCGTCTTCGGGATTGTTGCCGACAGCCTCTTCAACGCTGATGCTGGCAGCCCGTCCCTGATGGCAGGTCATGCATGCCGCTTCTACACCTTCGACCGGGTATTTGTCCCCTGACGGCAGCTGCACCTGCGATACACTGCCAAGTCCAGGGTTATGACAGGTCTCACAATCGACGACCCCGCCCGTGGGAATTGGTGATTCCGGGAGTCCCGGAGAACTTCCGTCGAAACCATAAAGCGAGCGAAAACCAGCTCCTGAGTGGCACGTCGAACAGATCGGCGGAATTTCACCGTCCTCATTCCAATGCGTGAATGATTGCGAGTGTGCGTTGGCGTGTCCTGAGCGCGCCCATTGGGTGATAACTGCGCTACTAGCGCTTCTGTCTGGGGCCTGGCTCGCGGCGGACGTTACGAATACCAAACACATGCTGGCACAAAGAAGAAGTCCTGAGCGCATGTAACACCTGCCATCCGGGTGGAAGATGAAGAAAAATCTGTTACGATCCAAGTGTAAGCGGAAGCTTAGCCCACGATCAACCCGCATGCCGAACTGAGGAGGCCGTATCATCGGACTGCTGGACTACGGACTTTCACTTCCAATTTCCACGGCTGCCTCGGCCTCGGATATGCCCGAGATCGTCATTACGGCAGAAGCCGGAATTGTTCTTGAACCAGAGATGAAGTTCCGCGCCGATGCGATCGTCACAGTCGGCGATAAGGTGGCGCAAGGCCAACCTATCCTACGAGACCGACGGCGACCCGAATGTGTTGTCACCGCTCCTATGACCGGGCATATCGCCGAACTGGAGATCGGCCCCGGTAGACGTTTGACGAACTTGATCCTCTATCGGGAAGACCGAGAAGACCGACATACCTACGAAGTGGAGGCAAGCCGCAAAGCCGTCTCGGATGGCTCGGATTCATCGTCCCCTCGGCATCTGCTGCAGGAGGCGGGTCTCTGGATGCGGCTCAGGGCCCGCCCCTTCGGTTCTGTTCCCCATCCGGATTCGAGGCCCGCGGCGCTGTTCATAATGGCTGTCGACACGCAACCTCTGGCCCCAGACCCCCGCGGCCCTCTGGTGGGAGAGATGCAAGAATGGTTCAAGCTTGGCTTAGATGCCCTGGCGCTGATCGGTTCACCCCACATCTACATGTGCCAGGATCGTGGATCTGACATCATTGCCGATGAGCGGGTGAAGACGATCAAGATTGCCAACCTTCATCCGATGGGCTTGGCTGGTTTCCAGATCAGACATCATTTCCCCGCCCGACTGGATCGCCAGGTGTGGGATGTCTCGCTTGAGGACGTCTGTGCTATAGGGTACCTCCTAACGACAGGACACCTCCCCGCCACTCGCCTCATATCGGTAGCAGATCCGGGCATGCGCAAAACAAGGTTGGTCTGCTGTCAGCCCGGAGCCGATCTACGGGAAATCAGTCAAGCTTACATGGCTCCCGGTCAACACTCGATTCTCTCAGGCTCCGTTCTGGATGGGAGGGATTCACGCTGGCTTGGATATCGGCACCGCCAGGCTTCAGTCATCAAGCGTCCTCAGCGCACACGTCATGTTCACTGGCTGGAAGCAGCTCTAAAGCGCGCTTCGCGACCCATGCCTGTAATCGCAACCGCTGCACTGGAACATGCGCTAGGCGGAATGTTCGGCGGCATGGCGCTTCTACGTGCGTTATCGGTCGGAGACGATGAGGAGGCCATTAAACTTGATGCCCTCTCGCTACTCGAGGAGGATTTGGCTCTCGCGGACTACGTCACCGATGCAGAACCGCGGTTTGCAACCCAGTTGCGTACCGCGTTGAACCGCATCGAGGTCAATACATGATGCGTGGGATCTGGACACGCGAAACGGTGGCATTGATGCTCGTTGCGGCCGCAGTTCCTGTTGCCGCCGCATGGATCTGGGAGGAAGGGGTAACGAGCCTTACGCGCTTGCTTTTGACCGCCTTGATAGGCGGATTTTGGCAAGCCATATTTACGATCGGTCGTGCCCAGCCACCGAGCGTCACAGGAGGCATATCCGCGCTTGCGATCGCGATGCTCGCCCCTGAAGCTGGTCCTTATCAGTTTGCCCTTGGAGTGAGCTTCGGTTTCATTTTCGGCGAACTGGTTTATGGTGGGTGGGGACGCAGCGTCTTAAATCCCGCTCTGGTGGCGATCATGTTCATCGCATTCAGCTTCCCAACGGCTGCGTGGCCGCAAGTCCCGGTGCAAGTTGGATGGGCGGTGGTGCCTGCAGCACTGCTGCTCCTCGGATTAGGCATCATTCAGTGGCGCGTAATGCTGGGCGCTGTTGGCGTTCTCATTTTTCTCGGCGGCTTCGGCCTTGATCTGCTCACGAGTGCCACAGTCTTCGTACTAATATTCCTGGTTTGCGATCCGGCGACATCCGCTTCAACCCGCTGGTCACGGTGGGCCTACGGATTATTGTTTGGCGCGCTCGTCGGCCTCTTCGCCTCTCTTTGGGATGCATCATCAGTGCAGATCGCAATCTCAGCGGCGCTGCTTGCAATGCTCACAGCGCCACTTCTGGATGAGCTCTCAATTGCACTCTGGCGTGTCACCGTAAGGTACCGACATGGCTGAAATGAACCCGCTTCGACTATGGCGTCAAATGCTTGCGCTCCCAAACGAGAGCAAGAACAAAACCATCGCAATCGCCTTCGTCATTTCGGCGATATGCGCTGTGATGGTGACTGGGGCGACGGTCATCCTGCGGCCGATTCAAGCGCAGAACCGTGCGATGGAACAACAGGCACGGCTGGAAGCGCTGCTGGCAGAGATACCAGGCCTGTCTCAGCTCCTAGCGGGTTCAGACGGAACGAGCCTGACCACTGTGGTCGTTGACCTGCAGCGTGCTCGGGCCTCGCCGAACGTGACCCCGGAAACCCTGCCCACCGAGCTGGCAGATTCAAGAAACTGGACCCAGTTAACGCCGCAAGAGGATATAGCCAACCTGGGGAGCCGCGCCGATCTCAAGCAGATCTATCTCCTCCGCAATGCCGAAGGCAGTGTCGAACTTGTGATCCTACCCATTAGTGGAACAGGTTATGGCGGACCGATCGAAGCGATGATTGCCATCGAGGGCGAGATGAACACGGTGGCAGGATTGACAATCCTCTCGCACAACGAGACGCCTGGCTTAGGCGGACGTATCGATGAGACTGCATGGCGTCAACAATTCGCCAGCAAGCAGATTAGAGATGAAACGGGTTCTGTGCGTCTTGCCGTTGCCCGTGGCGCAGCCGCAACCGAATTTGAAGTCGACGCTATTACCGGAGCCACTCGGACAAACAGCGCAATGACCAGGATGCTCCAGTTCTGGCTGGGTCCGCTAGGCTATGGACCACTCCTTGATGCTATCCGCCGAGGAGATTTTTGATGAAGTTATGGGGAACCCTGACGGATCCGATACTGCGCCAAAATCCTGTGACACTGCAGATACTCGGCATCTGTTCGGCGTTAGCGGTCACCACGACCCTGGCGGCGGCCATAACAATGTCCCTGGCCCTGACCGCCGTAGTAGTCAGCGCATCAGGCATCATCAGCGCAATCCGCAAGCACTTGCCTTCCTCTATACGCCTAATCATGCAGATCATCATCGTAGCATCACTGGTGATCGTCATCGATCAAGTTTTGCAGGCTTTCTTCTACGAAATGAGCCAGCGACTCTCGGTTTTCGTCAGCCTGATCGCGACGAACTGCGTTGTTTTAGGTCGAACGGAATCTTTCGCACTTCACAATCGTCCTCTTCCGGCAATGACAGATGCGCTGGGTAACGGCCTTGGTTATTCGCTGGTCCTCATCATTCTGGGCAGCGTGCGCGAACTGTTCGGGCATGGCACGCTCCTTGGCTATTCGATTTTCCGCACCGCTGAGCAAGGTGGATGGTTCGAGCCCATGAACCTCATGCTTCTGGCACCGAGTGCATTCTTTCTTTTAGGTGGGCTGGTCTGGGCGATCAGGAGCTGGCGATCGGAACAAGTCGAGGTTTCCGAATACGTCCTAGCACCATCTCGGGAGGGCGCGAATGAGTGACCTCGGCGCGCTGTTCATACGCTCCGCGTTCATCGAGAACATGCCGCTGACGCTGTTTCTTGGACTCTGTACTTTTCTGGCTCTCTCACGACGGCCTGGTACCGCAGTTGGTCTTGGCGTAGCCGTGATCGCGGTGATGGGGGTGACGGTCCCTCTTAATCATCTAATCTATCGTTTCGTGCTAGCACCGGGTGCATGGACATGGGCGGGTTTGCCTGACCTTGACCTCAGTTACCTACGCCTGCTCACGTTCATCGGCGTCATCTCTGCGGCGGTGCAACTTGTCGAGATGATCCTAGACCGGACGTTCCCAGCGCTTTTCACAACCTTCGGCGTATTCCTGTCACTATTGGCTGTTCATTGCGCCATTCTCGGCGGCAGCCTTTTCATGGCTGACCGAAATTATGGACTGGCTGAGAGTACCGTCTTCGGGCTCGGAGCTGGCACGGGTTTTGCGGTCGCTGTCATCATGCTGTCGGCTATCCGACGCCGACTCGCCTACGCTGATATGCCTGATGGACTACAGGGTCTCGGAATTGCCTTCATCCTGACTGGCATGATGTCGCTAGGCTTCGCCACGTTTGCGCAGGTTGCCCAGCCATGATGGAAATGGCGCTTGGCACGTTCTTGATCATCGCATTGATCCTTGGCCTTGCCCTCGGGCTGCTGGTTGCTCGATCGCGTTTGATACCAGATGTAGTATTGCGCGTTTCCGTGAATGACGGCCAAGTGATCGAGGCTAAACGTGGTGCGAAACTGCTGGAGGTTCTGCATGGCGGCAATATACCCATTCCCGCGGCATGTGGCGGCAGCGGAACGTGCGGTCAGTGCCGCGTGGCGGTGACGGGCGAAGGTGCGGGAGACCTGCGCTCGACGGAACGCGGGCTCCTCTCGGCCAGAGAACGGCGCGAGAATGTTCGCCTTGCTTGCCAGATTAGCCTGCGTGGATCCGTATCAGTAGATGTGCCGCCGGAGATCATGTCGGCGGAGAGCTTTGCCTGCACCGTTGTCAGCAATCGTATGCTCGCACCCTTGATCCGTGAGCTCGTCCTGAAGCTGCCAGAAGATCGTGATCTGGATTTCCGCGCGGGGGGCTTCATGCTCCTGACAGCGCCGCCGCATGAGATGAATTTTTCCCAGTTGGACGTTGATCCGGTGCATGAGGTGATATGGCGAGTATCGGGCTGGTTTGACCTACTGTCCAAAACAAGTGAACGTACGACTCGGGCCTATTCGGTAGCGAACCGTCCAGAAGACACCGGGCTATTGGTGCACAATATCCGACTTGCTGTTCCTCCCGCTGGTCGCGAGAACCAGATCCCACCAGGGATTGTTTCGTCCTATCTGTTCGGTCTGAACTCTGGGGACAGCATCGATGTTTCGGGACCGTTTGGCGACTTCCACGTTCAGCCGACGAATCGCGAGATGATTTTCGTTGGCGGCGGCGTGGGTATGGCCCCCTTGCGCGCCATGATTCACGAACAGCTATCGCTGGGCACAAAGCGACACATCTCCTATTACTATGGAGCGCGATCAAGAGCTGACCTGTTCTATGTGGACGAGTTTGAGGCTTTGGCCGCCAAGCATTCAAACTTCTCGTGGACACCCGCGCTTTCCGATCCCGCGCCCGGCGATCAGTGGCGCGGTAATACGGGGTTTATCCACGAAACTCTTCAAATCAACCTCGCTAAGCACCCCGCACCCGATGAGTGTGAGTATTATCTTTGCGGCCCGCCGATTATGATTTCTGCTGTCCTCGCCACGCTTGAGGATTTTGGCGTTGAGAGCAACTTGATCTTCCACGATGATTTCGGAACATGAAGCCATGACGCGGAACAATCCAACCCGTCGGTCGCTCTTGGTGGCGGGTCTCGCTACCCTCGGCACCCCCGCGGTTTCCCGGGCCTCACCCTCAACACAGCAGATCGGAGGACCGATCTACGGGACAACTTGGCGCATCACTCTGCACGCGTCGGCCAACACCGAACCACTGGGTTTGCGCGTCCGAGAGGCTCTTGAGAGGATTGATCGGCTGATGTCGCCGTGGCAGCCGAATAGTGAAATCTCGCGGTTCAATCGCCATAGGAGCGCTGGCTGGTTCGCAACCACTGAAGAGACGGTTACCGTATGTCGGTCAGCCCTTGAAGTTCATCACGCAAGTAGCGGCCGCTTTGATCCCACAGTGGGACCGATTGTGGGAGCTTGGGGGTTCGGTCCGATCAAAGGCCCAGCTCCTGTGGGAGGGGAAACAATCGAGATCGGTGACGGAGGACTGCGCAAGATTGCTCCGAATACCACTATCGATCTTTGTGGAATTGCGAAGGGATACGCGCTCGATCAAATTGGAGGGCTGCTGCTAGACCATGGCGTTGCCGACTTCGTCGTCGAGCTGGGAGGTGAGATCCTCGGGCACGGAATGCATCCTGAAGGAAGGGGATGGAGAGTGGCAATCGAAGACCCGCGGCCTGGCTACGACGGAGCCGTGGACGCCATTGTACTCGATGGACGGGCAATCGCTACATCCGGCAACCGCATCAACAGCTTCAGCCTTGGCTCGCGCACTTACAGTCATATCATCGATCCAATAACAGGCGTTCCGGTTGATAGCGCGACTGCCTCAGTCTCCGTTATTGCGAACCGCGGGATGGATGCAGATGCCTGGGCGACAGCCCTTATGGCTGCTGGCCCGGATGGACCCGAACTGGCCGAGCGTAACCATATTGATGCGTTGTTTCTTGTCCTTGACGGACCGGGGTTGCAACCTGTTGCGACCGGAAACTACAGCGTTCACAAGATGTGAGGTTGTCTTTATGGAATTGCTCTTCGCCTTGGCCATACTGCTCTTGGTAACATGCGGGCTCTCGGTGGGTTTGCTCTTGCGAGGGCAGCCGCTGCGTTCATCTTGCGGTGGTCTGGCTTGTCTGCCCGATGACAGCCGTTGTGTTGGATGTCCCAACCGCAACGGGGGCAGTGAAGACAATGCCTGAGCAGGTTCATCCAATCATGCGAACTGACTTCCTTTCGCTAGAACCTGACATGCCCATACGACAGGCTGCCGGACTTCTACTCTCATCCAGCCACGATGGCGCACCTGTTCTCGACGAGACAGGAAGTTTAGTGGGCATCCTGACACAAAAGGACTGCTTCCGCCCTGCCCTGCAGGCAAGCTACTATCAGACATGGCGGGGAACGGTCGCTGATCAGATGACCCGCGCAGTTACCGCGATCGACGCTGATGCAGAACTCACGGCTGCAGCCGAGAAGTTTCTGACAGAGAGCTATCGGGCATTTCCAGTGCTTCGAAGTGGGCGCGTTGTCGGTTGGTTGAGACGTGAAGATGTCTTAAGGCGCATGGTCGAGCTCGGGTGAAACTATGGAAGGTATGTACTCGTGGACCATGCACAACGTGGCCTTTCGGGGTGGTCCAACGTTGGAGGTGAGGAGAACCTGAAGGCTTTCGAAGAGCTCTTAGCTTTCAAGACCTACAGCGTTCAGTCCTTGGCCTGAATGGAGTTGATGTAGGCTAGAAGAGCCCCGATCTGCTCAGGCGAGGCTTCAAACTGCGGCATGTCTGGATGACCAGCATAAATACCTTCAGCGAAAGCTTCTTCAAGCGCGTCTATTGGGTAGCTTTCGGATAATTCACGCAAGGGCGGCGCTTCGGGGTGTCGGCTCTCATCGTCTGCGAGAGTTGCGTGACATTTCTGGCAGTTTGCTTCCGCAATCCGCTTGCCATAATTGATGAATTCATCGGCGAGAGCTGATGAACCAAGCGTGACGAGTGCGATCAAGAGTATGAGGCGCATCAAAAGTTGCTTATCGGCCAGAGTGGTTAACGACGGTGACCATGCATTAGTTCGATCGACGCAGATGATGCGGAATCACTGAAGCTCTTCCGCACCGTAACGGATGGTAGCTGCATCAACGCACGACCAAGACAGGGATCTCGCTCTTCGACACAACTTTGCTGGTCTGGCTACCCAAGAGCATCTTGCCTAAGCCAGTGCGCCCATGGGATGACATCACAATGAGGTTGCAGCCACGTTCCTTCGCTGCATCCAGGATGGCCTCAGCCGCAAACGTGTTAGAGCTGTGGACGGTCTCCAGGGGCACGCCAACTTTATCTGCATCAGCTTTGACCTTCTCCAAGATCGCGGCAGCTGCGCGGGTATTCTCTTGCTCAAACTGCTTCGCCACTTCAGGTGTAGGTTGCCATTCCCTTCCATAGATTATCGGGAACGGCTCTGTAGCAGTGATGACCGTGACTTTGCTTCCCAGCGCCTTCGCTAGGGACAAACCATGGTCGATCCCTTTTTGAGCCAATTCCGAACCATCTGTCGAAATTAGTATATGCGTATACATCTTCCAGCCTCCGATGATATGCCAACCAGAAAATCACACATCTGCTACGTCCACAAGCGATCAGATAATGCGACATGGACGATCTGCAGCGCAGATCGGGAAGGATTGTGGCAAAGCTCAAAACCCTCCGACAGCAGGGAAATAAGCGAATCGCAGGTCGTACGAAGCCACATTCAGGAAACGGCCGTCGTATCGTCCACTTACTGGCGCACACTAGGAGGCATCTCCATGTCCGGGTTGGCGATAATTGAAGGTCTTACCTACACAGAAAGCCCGGCTTCTTACTGCGCAGGACGAGGCGAAGGCTGTTTGGCTCTGGAGATCTCGTTCGCAAGGGTTCAACCTACATACGCGGTAAAATCGTACGTATGTCACATGCTCTTCAGCGCGCTTCTGCGAGTCAAGGAACTACCATGATTGCGCGCACGCGCACCATTCCCAGCAACTGCACACCGACTTGCATTGTAGTCTCCATGGGGAGTGTATCAATGACGTCCAAAACTGGGAAAATGAGGCGCAGAATGCGCTTAGCTCTGATTCCGATTTGGCGCTCGGCCGTGTTGCCGCAAAGCATTATCGAGGTTGAGTCCGGCCCCAAGCGACGGTTAAACATCCTACTCGTTGAGGATGAGGTTCTAATCCGCATGGATGTCGCCCATTCTCTGAGAGCCGAGGGATGGCATGTTGTCGAAGCGGGAACTGCCGCAGATGCACTAGCCGTCTTGGCTCTGGCCAATTTCGACGTGCTACTAACAGACATTCACATGCCGGGTGACCTATCAGGGCTGGACTTAGTGCGACTAGTCAAGCCAGCACATCCCACTCTCAAGATTGCGATAATGTCAGGAGGACATTTGCCGAGCGACGATCTTCCAGCAGGTTATAACGCATTCTATCCGAAGCCTGTTTTCGATATCGTTGCCAAGGTCAGGACGCTAATAGGATCGGAGGGTCTGTAGCTTGACGTATGAAGAATCGTCGGTTTTGCTGGTAGAAACCGACGCCCTAATCCGGGCTGCAGTTTCGGACTATCTACGTCGGTGCGGATACCAGGTGGTCGAGGCGACTAACGCCGCCGAGGCTGTTCAAGTTCTAAATGCTCACCCCATCCAGATCCTCGTAGCCGATCTTGAGCTGAAGGATGCAAGCGGCTTTCAGCTTTCTGCGACGGCGAGAAATATTCGTCCGGAAATTGAGGTCATCGTGACACGATCAGCAGAGCGAACAACGGCTGCGGCAGTCGGCTTGTGCAAGGATGGACCTCTCGATCGCCCTTATAGCCCGGAGCACTTGATCGCGCGAATAAGGCAGCGCCGATCCTAGCCTCCAACCAGATAGTTTTCCGGGAAGCGGCCGAGGCGGTCTAAGCACCGCTGTTTGCTGGAAGTGGAGCAAGTCTTCGTGTCGGAGACGGGTCATTTGAACTTATTCTGTCACGACAACTGTGTATCTGCCCCCACCCTCTCCATCGTCGTTCAGCTGTCCTCAGATCGAGATGCCGAAGATTAGCCCTATCGCGGCAGTAACAGCCATTGCTGCAGTTCCCCAAAAGACAACTCGAAGTGTCGGCCGGAGTGTTGGTGCTCCCCCCGCCCATGCACCCATCATTCCGAGTAGAGCGAGACATACAAGTGTGGCAATAGCAACTGTTGGGATAACGGTGCCCGCTGGTGCGAGCGCTGCCGCTACCAACGGCAGAGACCCTGCTGCGGTGAACGTCAGGCCGGAAGCAAAGGCTGCTTGCAAAGGGTTTGCTGCGTGCACTTCCGAAAGACCAAGTTCGTCACGAACATGAGCTTGCAGCGGATCGCCTGCAGATATTTCCCGAGCGACAAGAGCTGCGGTCTCAGCTGAAAGCCCCCGCCCCCGATAGATCGAGGCAAGTTCCGCTTCCTCCTCATCGGGCATAACAAGCAGGGCTTTCTGTTCGCGCGAGATGTCTGCTTTTTCAATGTCTGACTGGGAACTAACCGATACATATTCTCCGGCTGCCATAGACATTGCGCCAGCTGCGAGACCTGCAGCACCAGCAACAAGAACGACAGAAGGGCTAGGGTCAGCTGCCGCCACACCGACGATCAAAGACGAGATTGAGACGATTCCGTCGTTCGCGCCGAGAACCGCTGCTCTTAGCCATCCACTACGGTTTACGAAGTGGACTTCCTCGTGGGCGGATTCGTAATGTTGCATCTCGTTAGTCCATTCATTCACCTGATCCTACTTTACCCAGAAGCCAATTACGAGTTCGGATGCCGCGTTCTTTTCAACGGATGAAGGTATAAGATATTGCCTAGCGTCAAAAAACGAGGCAGCCTTCGCAGAAGACACGAGGGTGACTGTCTTTCCTTCATTCAAAAATCGTCAGCGGGCTTACTCTCCCAATCTGGGATATCGATCAAACCTGCTCCCGCCATATCTTCCGAGGACGGTCGATTGCACCCGCGCGCTTACTCACCCCTGTCGTTCGGGAGAAGCTCTGCGTCGCACCTATTCCACGCCCGATCGGATCCCGCAGCATCCTCAAACCATTCAGTACCACGAGAACTGTTCCTCCTTCGTGTCCAACAACGGCAAGGGGTAAGGGCAGTTCAAAGAAGAGACCACCGATGACGAGGACAGCCATCGCTCCCATAGCGAAAACAAGGTTCTGT
>Ga0182742_1004024_pt1 | contig 13703 bp, 10 predicted proteins | sample eDN5th37CBELigMG_FD_128880 | JGI IMG/M metagenome (GOLD analysis project Ga0182742, IMG submission 128880) | Enriched Miracle-Growth compost microbial communities from Emeryville, California, USA - eDNA 5th pass 37_C BE-Lig MG (version 2)... ... | reverse complement strand
CTTCCTTCAGATTCCGCGTCACCACGGACACCCTTGCAATTGGCTAGTGGTTCGCATATCCCAACGCCCACAGTGAACTTTCATCACCTAGTTGACGGACATGCCCGGCACACTAAAAAAAAGAGTTGCTAAGTAATAGCAAACTCTCTTGGAAAAAATATACTTTTTACTTGTTATAGATTTCAATCGAATGTTGAATGAAAAGATTTAAATGAGTTTTGGATACATAATCAGCTAATCCGTATGTACCATCAACTTTACCTGTTGTAATTCCATTAGATGCCATAATATATACAGCGTCTCCAGTTTTTGTACCAGGTTGTACATCAGAGAAAGTTTTTGCAATGTTCCCTTTTTGTAACTTGAAAGCGTTCACTAATACTAATGAAATTTGAGAACGAGTAATTGGTGAAGAAGGATTAAATTTATTATTTTGATCACCGGAGAAGATTCCAGCTTTTCTAACCGCTGCGATTGCACCAGCATTCGGATGTGTTGGTTTCACATCATCAAATCCTGAATCTGTATTTGATGTGTCTAAACCTAATGCTTGAGCAATTTTAACAGCTACTTCTTCGCGAGATGCATAAATATCGAAGTTAATCCCTGCATTTTTTACTTCAGCCGTATTTTGAACCGCGGCAGCTACTTGCTCTTCTTCAAAGCTCGCAACGCGTTTCGCACCAACATATCGTTTCCCCCAGTAGTATGGGTCGTTGATGCTTGAAATCGTAACGCCTTCACTTGACTCTGCACCAATCATTTGGCCGTTTCCAATATAAATGGCAACATGTGATACTCCTTTGCCACTTGTATTAAAGAATACTAAATCGCCAACTTGAAGATTAGATTTAGAAACTGCAGTACCTTGATTATACTGACCAGCAGAAGTACGACTTAATGTAATACCTAATTCCGAAAATACTTTGGAAGTAAAGCCTGAGCAATCAAAGCCACTTGCTGTAGTTCCACCACTTTTGTATGGTACGTCAATATATTTCTTTGCTGTCGAAAGTACGTCTGATGGTGACGCTGCGTCGACATTCATAGCAGGTATTGACGATAAAACCATAAACGATGCAAATATCGGTAGTAACCACTTTTTCTTCATATTAATTGCTCCTCCCAAAAGTACCTTTTTTTAACTTGATTTAAGATTAACACATACTACTATTCTATTATTTTTCAATTGTGTAACTTTTTCAGCAATTTGAGAAAATACAAAAAAACGCCGATATATCAGCGTTTCCGCGATAATCGACGTTTTTTTATTTAATAGTTTACGTATTTATTCTACAATTTTTGTAACATTGCTGTAATAATAGATATATAAATGCCTATGTTTTACATATATATTACCCTATATTCTACATAATAAACCAAATTATTTAATAGTTTATGAAAGAGTTATTACTTACTTGCAAACATTTGCACCCAATACATCGTTCCCTCATCAGATTTTCTTATACCAATACCGATATTTGAATATTGAGGTCGTAAAATATTTTCTTTATGTGATTTTGAATTCATCCATGCTGTTACAACACTTTGAGGAGAAAAGTAATTTTTTGCAATGTTTTCACCAAAGCTAGTAAATTGATAATCGAATACTGCTGCTAAATCCCATGGTTGTCCATAAAACTTTGATTGATGATTGAAATAATTATGGTTAATGAAATCTTGCGCTTTTACGACAGCAATTTGACTCAAGCTCTCGTCTTCAACAAGTGGTTTAAGATTGGCTTTCGTTCTTTCAACATTTACAAGACGTATTACCTCTTTTACCCATTTATCTGAGTATTGAACTGTATTTAGATAATCCTTAGACAAATAATCATAAATGATTTCATGATTATTCACTTTTCCTTGAAATTCTAATGCCCGACAAATAAAAATTGCCATTTGTGAACGTGTAACATTTCTCTCTGGTGCAAAGTGTGTACTATCAACTCCACCTATTATGCCTAAATCTGCAAGTGATTCAATATAGTTTTTAGCCCAAAAATCTTTCGATAGGTCTTTAAAAGACTTTTTATTCACTGCATCGACTTCTACCTCATAGGCAAGGGCTAACATCGCTACAAAATCGGCTCGAGTAATTTTATTATTAGGGTAAAAGTATTTTCCGTCTTCTATTACCCCATTCTCTACCATTTGTGAAAGAGCATTATAGTAAGAACTATCTGTCTTAACATCTAAAAATTGCAACTTATAATCATTTTTAGTGTCTAAATTTAGCGAGCGGGCAATTGTCGTAACAGCTTCTGCCCGAGTGATCGTAGAATTTGGAGAAAAGTAACCATTTGAACTTTTATCCATGATATTCTTTGATGTCACATACTCTATCTCTTTAAACGCCCAATGATTTGTTTTCACATCTTTAAACGGTGATACAAGATTGGTTCCTGCTTGCACTTCGATAATGCCAGCGAATTGTAGCACGAGAAGACAAAGGATAATACTAACAGTTCTTTTTAACATAATAAACTGCCTCCAACGATGTTTATAAAGGCTCAAATAGAAGCTAATATAAATATCCAATTTTCTTCATTATAGCAAATGATTTTCATAAAATATCATTCTTGTAAAATTATTTTATGTCTTCTCTATTAAAATTATGCAACTAAATTTCACTAATATTCTCTATCCCAATTCTCGCAATTTGAAACATAAAAAATGCTGTAACAGGTCCGAAATCAGACATTATTACAGCAAACGAGTATATCAAGCTTTTATTTTATTCTATTCCAACGACTTCGAGTGCATCAATTTCAATAGCACGATATAAAAATGTTGCCAAATGTCCGCGAGTTAATTTCATCCAAGGACTAAATGTTGTTTTCGTTGTCCCTACTGTAATTCCATAGTCTACTAGCGTTTGAATATATGATATTGCATTGGGATCTGTTAATTTATTCACATCTGTAAATTTAGTTTTTGTAGCACGAGAAGCTTTCAATTCAAATGCTTTAGTGATCATTGTAGCTGCCTGCGATCTAGTAAGAGAATCATTTGGTCCATACTTTCCGTTCCCATACCCTCCGACTACTCCTCTTTTAGTTAAGATAGCAATCGCTTTATAATATGGGTGTGATGTGGATACATCCTTGTAACCAGGATTTTTTGCCTCTTCGTTATTTATACCTAGTGCATTTACTATGAACTGAGCCGTTTCTCCACGTGTAATTGTAGCACTTGGCTTATATTCTTGTGATGTACGACCAAAAATAATACCTGATTCATATAATGTTACTATCGCATTGTAATGATCGTTCCCTTTTATATCCGTAAAAGGCGTTTTTGCATCCGTTTTGAATGGAAAGACGATTGTCAATGTAATAGTTAAAGTAATTACTAATAGCATTAATCTATTAATAGAAACTCTTTTTTTCATAAGTTTTCACCACTATTCATGTTAGTTAATTAAGATGTTTTTCCTATCATAACATGATAATTTTACTATTCGCTATTTAATAATAGCAATATTAACATTAAAAAAACTCTCTAACTGCACAAAAATACAGTTAGAGAGTTTATTATGCTTTAAATGCAAAAAATCTTTGGCCTAAATAGTTTAACAATGTAAACAAGACCATTCCTACAAACATCGCGACATTTTCCTGCACCTTATGACTTACATCTGTTAATAAAAGAAGGGTGAAAGGCTTTGCAATTCCATATGCTAATATGTAACAAACAGCGATATTGACGGAAAAACGTAAAGCAGATTTCCAATTACTTCCTTTATGTTGGAAGGTAAAATATTTATTTAAGAAGTAACTTAGTATGCTTGTCAAAATATAGTTCGCAGCTGATGATGTCCAATAAGAAAGATGTAGAAGATTATAAGAACCAAACATAATGGCCGTCCCCACAATCGTATTGATAATCCCCACAATTATAAATTTCCAAAACTTTGCATCAAGCAAATTGAGTAGTTTGGTCATCATTTTATTATTCGTCCTTATTAGTAGTTATGGATACAATATAACGGGGTCTCCGTTTTACTTCTTCATATATTTTTGAAATATAGAATCCGATTATCCCCATACTGATCATTAATAGACTTCCGATACCTAATAATAAAAGGATTACCGTTGTAAATCCTTCAAGTGATTCACCACTTATATAATTAATAACAGATTGAATACCAAGTACAATCGCAAATATAAGGAAAAAGAAACCGATAACCGTAATAATTTGCATTGGTGCAGTTGAGAAAGAAGTGATGTTATTCACTGCGTACTTAATCAATGAAACGAAAGACCATTTTGTCTCTCCTTCTGTTCGATCTTGTACTTCAAATTCAACTTCAATACTTTTAAAACCTAACCAGAAGGAAAGAGCTCGGAAGAAGAGTTTTCTTTCTGGTAGTCTTAAATAGGCTTCTATCACTTTTCGATCTAATAATTTGAAATCAGACGATTTTGACATATCAAAGCCAGTAGCTTTGTTAATCAATTTATAAAAGCTCTTTGAGAAAAGTCCGTGCACTTTACTTTCCTTACCGCGCGAAACTTTTACCCCTTCAACAATTTCAAATCCTTTTTGCCATAGGGTATACATTTCAATTATAGTTTCTGGAGGATGTTGCAAATCACAATCCATTACGATACAGCAATCTCCTTTTGCATGTTCCAGACCAGCTAATATCGCCGCTTCTTTACCAAAGTTCCGTGAGAAACAAATACCATTCACATTTTGATACAATGTACTTGCTTTCTCAATCTCACGCCAAGTCTGATCTTTTGAGCCATCATTTATAAAAATAAGCTCTGCATTTATTCCCTCTTGCACCATAAGTTCTGTAAGTACTTGTGCTGCTTTAGCAATCATTTTTTCTTCATTATAAGCTGGGAGTACTATCGATAATAACGCCACAGTGTTCCCCCTTTCGTTACAATTGACATTATTCAAATCTAGTTCGTTCAATCGTTACTTACTCAAGTATTTCAAGTTCTTCAAATTTAACAACTACAGTATTCCCAATCACTTTAACAGAATTATCTGCCGGCCAAATACCCATTTTTTTATATTCTTCTGTTTGTTGAATACTATCTAACTCCTCATTTGTTACGGGTTCAAAACTTAACCCAAGGAATTGATCTATCAATTCTGGATAACTATAGTATTTATAAAAAAATGTTTCTCCAGTTGATCCTGTCATCGTCGGAATACGATTTGGAATGATTTCACTTGTCAATTTCGAATTCATAGAGACATTTCCGTAAACGGCCATTTTTTCAATTTTATCAAAATCGTCCAGCTGTTCAATTCGATCAACTAGTCGATTTGCAAAACTAATAGACTTTTCATAACGAATCTCCATATTCATATAAGCGATATTGGCAATCAAACCAAAATTAAATATTGTACATGCGATTAATACAGTACTTGCCCAAGCATTCACTCGTTCAATTTTTAATTTAGGTCGATCCTCCATTGCATCATATAGTAAAACAATAAAAATATAAACACTGCTTAAACCAAAAACCATTAACATATGGTAAAAAACATTCGGTGAAGCGAAATAGGCAATATAGTAACTAAATGGTAAAGTCACTATACATACCACTAAAGTCGCTAATTTTCCAGGCTTAAGAAACAGCTTATTTTTAATACCAATAATGAGTACACCAATTACTAATATACATAGTAACAATAAGTTTAATATATCAAGTAAGGTTACATCCACATTGTTAAAGAAGCCTCTAAAGAAGAAAGTTTTTAGCTCCGTAATAATTTGCGAAATTCTTGTTGGAATCTGATTTAATGTGATACTTCCTACCTTATCTAATCCTTGATAACTTGAAATTTCTACAGCTAAAAATTTTGTAAAAAATTTAAATACTACTAAATAACCGACCATTCCAATTCCAACCATTACAACAGAACGGAGTATATTACCCCAAATTTGTTTTAAGGAATTGGAAGAAAATATAATTTCATGGATTACCCAAAAAGTAACAAAAGTTAATGTCACTGACAGATTCGCTTGATATATCCCTACGGCTAAACAAACTAATATAGCCCCTAAGATAAAACCAAATTTTTTATATCTTTTAGTTAGCACTACCGCTAATGTTGCCATAAAAATCCCAAGCATATATCCATCTGCTGTAAACATATAAGAAAAAGTAGCTGATACACTTGGAAATGTTACGACAATTCCTGAAATTAGTATAATAGATAGTTTTTTTCTTACATTAAATAAGTAAACCATACAAATTGTGGTGAAGGATAAAAAGATAACTGAAAGTATCCCAATTACCCATGGTAAGTCAAAAAAGCTACTTAAGCTACTAGCTGGCCCTAAGAAAAAACGACCAGATGTCACCATCGCTTGTGAGCTATATAAATTATGTAAACCATCATGATTTGGATATCTATGCATAAATACATAGAAATGTGTTAATAATCCAATGAGCAATGTTGAAAAAAATGCTAACTTCCACTCTGGTTTTACCTTTGATTTAATAATTTTTAGTAGTTCCTCCGGCATTTTCTTCCTCCAACTTCTTCTTAATTCGTTTATGTCATATAACTAAAACGAATATTGACCATTTATTCTTCCGCTAGTTTAATCACTACTATATCATCAAAAACTCGAACAGATTCACTAGCTGGCCATGGCTTCATGTTTTTATAAGTCTCGTCTAATTTGATTGCATCAAGTTCTTCTGATGTCGGAAAATCCAGTGAAAAGCCTAAAAAGTTTGAGAAAACCTTCTGATAATGTGATACATCGTTAAAGAAATGTTCCCCTGTTCCACCAACCATTGTCGGTATTTGATTCGGAATTGTAACAGACGTCAATTCAGAATGAAGTGAAAGCTTTCCGATTACGGCAATTTTTTTGATATCATCATATTCCTCTAACTTTTCCACTCGATTTAAAACGCGATCCGCAAAGTTAATCGATTTCTCATACCGTAGTTCCATATTCATATAATTGATATTAGCAATTAAACCAAAATTATAAATTGTTAGCGTTACTAATAGGACAGTTGCCCAAGAAGTAACTTTTTCAATTAGTAGGCTTCCCTTTACATTAACCGAATCATAAAGTAATACTAAATAAATATAGATTGTGCTAATACTAAATACCATAAGCATGTGATAAAACGTAGTAGGAGATACAAAATAAACAACAAAATAACTAATTGGTAAGCTTATAAATAATAGAAGAAATAGTATTAGGTGAACGAAATTCTTAAATATGTTGCGTTTAATAAGTAATAGAATTGTCCAGATAAAGATAATGATAAACACACCAATATTTAATATTTCTAATAAGTTTACTTCTTGATAGTAGAATATACCTCGGAAGAAGAATGTCTTGATTTGCTCCGTGATATCATGTAATCGAAACGGTATATCATGAATCGAAATCCTTCCCACCTTATCCAAGCCTTGGTAGCTAGTCATCTGTACTTCAAATAAACCTGTATAGATTTTATAAACGATTACATATAAAATCATTCCTATTCCAACTAACAATCCACTACGTAGAATATATATTCCCATCAGTTTAGTAGATGGTGCTTTAAGTAATAGTTCACGCATTAACCAAATCGTTAGTAATGCCAACGCAACTGATAAATTGGCTTGATAAATTCCTACTCCCAAACATAAAAAAATTGCCCCAAAAAGGAAGCCAAATTTAAACTTTTTAGTTAATAAAACAGCAATCGTTGCAAAAAGAGTCCCTAACATATATCCATCCGCAGTGAACATATATGAAAACGTTGCACTAACACTAGGGAAAGATACAATAATTCCGGAAATAAGTATTATGGAGAGTCTCTTTCTCACTTCAAATATCATGATGATACCAACTGCAGTCAATGCTAAAAATAGAATAGAAAATAGCCCTATGACCCATGGCAAGTCAAAATATGAACTTATCCCACTAGCTGGACTAAGAAAGAATCTTCCTGAAGTGACCTTAGCTTGTGAACTATAAATATTAATTAGTCCATCATGATTTGGTAGTCTTTTCGTAAACACATACATATGTGTTAATAAACCAATAATAAATGCAGAACAAAAAGCTAACTTCCATTCAGATTGAAGCTTATTTCTTATATATGTAATCAAATTCTCTGGCATTTGCTACCTCCTTCAATGAAAACCCTACAAATACAGTTAAACATACAAATTCTAGTATACTAAATTTGTCGAATCTCTGTAAATGTTTATACAATTAATTCATAAGATTCATTAAAATTAACATTTCCAGTAATTACACTTTTTTATACTTTTATTAAATAATTGCTGATATTTTTAAATCTTTGCTATTACTCTGTTTTACTTTATAATAAAAACTTGCAGTTAAATTTTCCCTTTAAGTGGTGATACTCTTGAAACACAATAGATTCTTTTACTCCTTATCAATCGTGACTCTATTTTTTGCGGCGTTAGGGATGCACAAGTACTTTTTTGATAGTTCAGCGGAAATAACAACAAGAGGTACAGATGTAACAAAGCAACTAATCTACTTTAAATATCTGTTAAGTACACTATATAAAGATGGTGAATTTTTCTGGTCGTGGTCTTACGGACTAGGTGGAGATATATTTGCCCAATTTAATTACTACATCTCTTTCTCCTTTTTTTATTTAGTAACACTTATTTTTCATTTAGATACTCTGTATGAAATAGCAAAATTAAATCTTATCGTATCTATTGCAAGATTATTTTTTGCTATGGTCTTTCTCTTTCTTTTACTCCGCTATCATAAGAGAAGTTTTGTGTCCTCTCTCACAGGGGCGCTTTTTTATGGAGGTACAATAACTTTTGCTATGTACAGCTTGTCTCTCGATTATATGGTAGATAGCTTTGTCCTATTGCCTTTACTTATCTTAACCTTTGACCTATTCGTTGAAAGAAAAAAACTAATCCCGTTCATAACTGTTTTAACATTTATTATTGCGTCTAATTTCTATTTTGCATATATTACAACTGTATATTTAATTTTTTATGCAATTTATAAATATTTTGATATTCAAAGTGAACGCAGGTCTTTTAAAAGCTTCTTTCAATATTCTCTAAAATTAATTGGTTATTACTTATTATGTATAGGACTTGCAGCTTTTTCATTTTTACCAGCAGTCTATCAATTTCTGCATAGTGATCGTTTAGTAAAGGAATATGATATCCCTTTCTTCTTCCAATTGAACTTTTATGAAAAGGCTTTAGATATCCTATTTTTATCGTATAAAAATTCTTATACAGTCGGTCTTGCCATCTTCTGTTTATTTTTATTAATTGGCGGATTAACTCTTGGATCCAGAAAATTAGCACCAAAAAAAGTATTTGTTCTTGTGATTATTTGCTTCATGCTTATTCCTTTTATCTATTCGGCATTGAATGGATTTTCTCAAATGCAAAATCGTTGGTACTATCTCATTGCATTTACTTGTAGTTATATAGGGGCGTATTTCTTTGATGAAATAGCGATTGAGAAAAAGAAGAGTTTTTTTGTAATCTCTCTTTTTGTTGCACCGCTATTTTATTTATATATGTTATGGGAATGGACGGAAGTGTCACCTAGTGTTCCACACTATGATCGATTGCTCTATTTTACTGGCCTACTTTCACTTATAGCATTTACGCTTTATACTTTTCACAAAAAATTGCACGCTATTTGGAGTACACTGCTTATTCTTTCGTTGATTTATAGTGGTTCAGTTCAACATTATAACTTTTTCCAAGCTACACTTGGTCCTACTGACATACAAGAAGAGGCGAATACCGAATTTTATAATCGTATTGGCTATGATAATGATGAGGCATTAGAAATTATTTCAACTCTTCGGCAATATGATACCGATTTTGGTCGAACGATGTGGTATTCGACTAGCGACACGGATCATCAATATAATCAGAGTATGTATTATCAATATAAAGGTCACAGTGCCTACCAAAGTCTAATACCGAAAAATATCCATCGTTTTGTGAAAGAAGACTATAATGTATTTCAAAAAAATCTAATGAGCTTGTATGATCGTTATGATGGACGACTTTATATTGAAACTGTGTTAAACAATCAATTTTATATAACTCGTAAAGATTCTGCCCATACACCATATGGGTATTCCATGATTTTTGAAACAGAAAACTTCCGAGTGTTTGAGAATGATTTCAAACTCCCTATTGGATTTTTATATACTGATTGGATTTCAAAGCAACAATTTGAAACCCTAAATACCGCAGAAAAAGACCAAACTTTTTTAAAAGCCGTTGTTTTAGATGATTCTTCTGTAATCGATACTGCCCCTTCTAATATTTCGAGAGATGATTTAAATGTCGGGGTACTTTATGAAGGACTAAATCATTTAGAATTACATGGCATGAAAAAAAGTGAAAATACATTTATAGCAACTACAGATAATGATTCATTTATTCGTATACCTATTACTCGTCCACAAACAGTTGGCGAGGTATTCGTTGAATTAGATATAAAGGAAACGGGTGATCAACAATTTAACATCTCTGTGTTAGACAAAGAAATGCCCCACTTTTCACTATCGAATACTTGGGCATATCAACAAGAAACCATTACGATTAACGCAGGTTGGAACTATGTTGAGGACTATATCGATGTCTATTTAAGCAAAGGTGAATATGAAATTAACGATATTCGTGTTTTCCATAACAGTTACAAAGATTATTCAAAAGACGTATTGCAACTAAAACAAAATGGATTAGAAAACGTAGACTATACAGAAAACAGTCTCTCTGGAGTAATCAATACAGACAAAGATGGTATCTTCTTCTTGTCCATTCCGTATAGTAAAGGTTGGAGCGCTACTTTAAATGGAAAATCTGTTGAGTTATTTGAGGTCAATCATGCATTTATCGGTTTCCAATTACAAGCAGGTCAATACGAACTAGAGTTAACTTACATTTCACCATTCTTTAAGATTGGAATGATGATATCCATTCTTTCTCTTGTAGTAATGTTTTTGCTCATTACTTTACAAATGCGTAGGAGGAAAGTAAGAAAAAGATCAACTTAAGTTGGTCTCTTTCTACTTTTTTATTCCAATAAAATTATTTACCTATTATTCTCTTGTCAATCACATATATTAACATTATCTTACATTAAATTAAGGAGGAAAAAATTTGTATAATTCTTACCAAAGTGATTATGAAGCAGCCTTTCTCGGTGGTTTGTTTATAACGTTTTTATTCATAATCATTGCCTTGGGTGTAGTGAGTTACTTGATTAGTGCTTTTATCTATTATTACACATCAAAAACAAATGGCTTAGGAGAAATCGCCTTTTGGTCCTGGATTCCTTTACTCAATGTGTATGCTCTCTTTGCACTTGGTTCTACTAAAACATCAATAGAAGAAATTAAAAAAGAGGCTTTGATATTTTTATGGATATACATTGGATTGACCGTTCTTTCATTCATTCCATTTATCGGAATATTAGCCTCAATCGCAATGGTTATCATCGGGGTATATTTTATGTATCGCCTCTTCTATCGATGGACAGGAGAAGCCGGTACAGCCATACTTTATGTAGTTTTAACCTTTATTACAGGTAGTATCTTCTATTATATATATGGATTGATGAAAATGAAAAAGCCATTTGTTGTATAGATTGAATTAGGGCTAGTAAGAGTTAAATGACACTTACTAGCCTTTCTTTTTCCTATTGATTTCATTTGTAATGTATTAGTTCGTTAGTTGTTTAACACTTTAACGAATAAAACTGTTATACAAAATTCCAAAAAGTTATTGCTGTTATATAACATATTATGCTACTATTCTTGTAGGGGTTTTAAATATTTAGAAATTTTAAAAAGGGATGGGGGACTCTTATTGATTACATTTTTAGTGTCCATTGTAATCTTAATCGTCGGTTATTTTACTTATGGGAAGTATGTCGAAAAAGTTTTTGGGGAGAAACCGAAGCGACCTACACCAGCCTATGTAAATAAAGACGGCGTTGACTATGTTCCAATGTCAACATATAAGAACTCTTTAATTCAATTATTGAACATTGCAGGGACAGGTCCTGTATTTGGTCCAATTGCAGGTGCTCTTTATGGGCCTGTTGCTTTTATTTGGATTGTAGTTGGCTGTATTTTTGCAGGAGCAGTACATGATTACTTGACTGGTATGATTTCAATTCGAAATAAAGGGGCACATCTACCAGAGCTAGTATCAAAATTTTTGGGGAAATTTATGAAGCATGTGGTGAACGTTTTCGCTTTGTTACTTCTATTACTAGTAGGAACCGTTTTCGTTACTTCACCAGCAATGCTAATTAGTAATTTAATGGATGGGAAAGTGGCACTTGCCATTATCGTTGGGGTGATTTTCTTATATTATATTTTAGCTACATTATTACCTGTAGATAAAATTATTGGACGTTTATATCCATACTTTGGGGCTTTATTAGTAATATCAGCACTTGGTGTTGGAATTGGATTAGTTGTAACAGGGGCGCCAATTCCAGAGTTAACATTTAAAAATATGCATCCAAAAGAATTACCGATTTTCCCACTAATCTTCTTTACGATTACATGTGGAGCATTATCGGGATTCCATGCAACTCAAACACCAATTATTTCTCGAACAACTCAAAATGAAAATCAAGGACGTAAAATCTTTTACGGCATGATGATTGCAGAAGGTATTATTGCGATGATCTGGGCAGCAGCAGCTATGAGTTTATTTGACGGTTATGGCGGATTAAGTGAAATGCTAGCTGCAGGCGGTCCTGCTGGAGTCGTAAGTGAAGTTTCTTTACTAATGATGGGGTCAATTGGTGGTACTTTAGCGATTTTAGGGGTAATCGTTTTACCAATTACATCTGGTGACACAGCATTCCGTGCAGCACGTATGATTATTGCAGAATACTTTAAATTCGGTCAAATGAAGTTCTCAAGTCGTTTATGGATCGCTATTCCATTATTCGTGATCTCTTATGGACTAACAAAAATCGATTTTAATATTCTATGGCAATACTTCTCATGGGCAAACCAAGTAACAGCCGTTATCGCTCTATGGGTAGGCGCTATGTATCTCTTCTTAGCGAAGAAGAATCACTGGATCGCGACAATCCCTGCAAGTTTTATGACGTATATGGTTGTCCTTTATATTCTGTATGAACCAAATATGGGCTTCGGCATTCCACTAAATGCATCTTACATTGGTGGTCTAGTCGCAACAGCAATACTTGTTGGCATCTTCTTCGTTGCTGCGCATAAGAAGCGTGGTACTTCCTTCTTACTGGATGAAGATGTGACAGGATACAAAGTAAATTAATAGAGTAATACATTTTAAGGGAAATCCACAGTCGTAAGTGTGGGTTTCCCTTTTTTGTTCGGAAGGCAAACTTAGTAATGAAAAAAACTATGTTCAACGATCATCGTCGAACATAGTTTTTAGATTTATCTTATCTTCCCTACTATCCATTTTCCAAAAGGTAGATAGGAAATCAGTTTAGCTATTAGAATCGAAACACTTAACGTAAACGCAAACATGAGTGGAATACGTATAATACTAGAAGAAATATACTCAACAAAGTACCCTGAAAGGTATTTTAAAATATTCCAATGAATCAAATACACCATAAAGGCATACTTACTGATCAACTTTGTAATTTTCAAATATGGAAGTACCTGTCCATAAGCAAGAACCATACTAGTAATCCCTACTACTAAAGGTACTAAGTCCAT
>Ga0182742_1004021_pt1 | contig 13709 bp, 12 predicted proteins | sample eDN5th37CBELigMG_FD_128880 | JGI IMG/M metagenome (GOLD analysis project Ga0182742, IMG submission 128880) | Enriched Miracle-Growth compost microbial communities from Emeryville, California, USA - eDNA 5th pass 37_C BE-Lig MG (version 2)... ... | reverse complement strand
GTCCTGGATGACGCCGATCTCGTTGTTCGCGTGCATGACGGAGACGAGAACCGTGCTCGGCCTCAACGCGGCGCGGATCGATTCGGGATCGACGACACCGTTCGAGCCGGGGGTCACATACGTGACGGCGAAGCCTTCACGCTCGAGCTGCTTGCAGGGATCGAGGACGGCTTTGTGCTCGATCTTCGTTGTGACGATGTGCGGCGACATGACGGCGGCCGCGCGCGCTGTGCCCAGAATCGCAAGGTTGTTCGATTCGGTGGCGCCCGATGTGAAGACGATGTCCGACGCATCGGCGCCGATGAGCGCGGCAACTTGCGCGCGGGCGGCTTCGACGAGCGACTCCGCGCGATGCCCGAATTCATGCGTCGCCGACGCGGGGTTCCCGAAATCCGTTTCCGAGGTGAGGACCTCCGCGATGGCGCGCGCCACCTCCGGATGCACCGGCGTCGTCGCCGCGTAGTCGAGGTAGATCGGCGGACGCGCGCTCATTCCGTCGCCTTGGCTTCGTCCGTCGCCTTGGCTTCGACCGTCGCCTTGGCTTCGTCCGTCGCGTTGGCTTCGTCCGTCGCGTTGGCTTTGCCCGCCACCTTGGCTTCGTCCGCTGCGCTGGCTTCGTCAGTCGCCGCGGCTTCGTACGTCACCTTGGTTCCAGCTCCAGCCCCCGCGCTCGACGGAGTCCCGCTGCCGGCGGCCGGCGAATTCCCGCTCCCCGCCTTCCGGCGCTTCTTCTGAATCGCCGTGAAGAAGCCGCGAAGGATGTTCACCTCGTTCTCGTCCAGCTCCGCGCGCTGGATGAAGCGCCGGATGCGGCTCATGAGGTTCGTGCCGCTCTGGGTGCGATCCCTGAACTCCACTTCTTCCATGACTTCCGCCAGGTGCTTGTAGAGCCGCTCCATTTCCACAGGGCTCGCAAGCGGCGCGGAGCGCGCTCCCGAAACCACCGGCTCCTCGAACGCGCGGAACAGCTCGTACGTCACGAGCTGCACGGCCATCGCGATATTGAGAGACAGGTACTCCGGGTTCGCGGGAATGCGAATGAGCGCGTGAGCGGCCTCAAGATGCTCGTTCAGGAGCCCCGTGCGCTCGGCGCCGAAGAGCACCGCCACCGGCCCATTGCGCGCCTCGGAAACGAGACGCTGCGCGGCGGCGCGAACGTCGAGCACACGGAAGTTCTGATCCCGATCCCGCGAAGTGGTGGCGGCGACGAACCCGCAGCCCTCAAGCGCCTCGGCAAGCGTCCCGACCACGCGCGCCCGCGCGAGAACGTCGTCCGCTCCCGATGCTCGAGCCGTCGCCTCCTCGTGCGGGAACTGCTTTGGCTTGACGAGCACGAGCTCGCCGATCGCCATGTTTTTCATGGCCCGGGCCACGGCGCCGATATTGCCGGGATGCGAAGGCTCGACGAGAACGATACGGATCGGGAGGGGGATCATCTGGTAAGCTGCCGCGCTTTGCGGATGAGGGCTGGCTGAGCACTGTAGCGAGGATGCCGGCTCGCCGCAGCGATCTGGTCCTACCCTCGATTTCGATGCCGGAAGCTTAAATGCCCGCCCACGCGCTCCTCAACATCGCGGTCCGCGCCGCACGCAATGCCGGAGAGATCATCGTCCGGAGCATGAATCGGCTGGAGAGCCTGCAGATCACCTCCAAGGGGCGCAACGATTTCGTCACCGAGGTGGACCAGGCGGCCGAGCGCGAGATCATCGCGCACATCCGCAAGCACTATCCGAAGCACTCGTTCCTCGCGGAGGAAAGCGGCCAGATAGACGGCGGCGACGGAGGCGAGACCGTCTGGATCATCGATCCGCTCGATGGCACCACTAACTTCCTGCACGGCTTTCCGGTGTTCGCGGTTTCGATCGCGTGCCAGGTCCGCGGCAAGATCGAGCACGCGGTCGTGTACGACCCCATGCGCCAGGAGATCTTCACCGCGTCCCGCGGGCGCGGCGCGCACTTGGACAATCACCGCATCCGGGTGAGCAAGCAGCGCTCGCTGGATGGCGCGCTCGTATCCACGGGCTTCCCCTATCGCGCCAATATTCAGCACATGGACGCGTACATCGCGATGATGCGCGCCGTGATGGAGCAGACAGCCGGCATCCGTCGGCCCGGTTCCGCCGCGCTCGATCTGGCTTACGTCGCGGCGGGGCGCGTGGACGCCTTCTGGGAGATCGGCCTGAAGGCCTGGGATACGGCGGCCGGCACACTGCTCATCCAGGAAGCCGGCGGCCGCGTCGGCACGCTCACCGGCGCGCCCTATACGCAGAATGGCAACATCGTCGCGGGGTCGCCTAAAACCTACGAGGCGCTCATCGAGCTCATCGCCCCCCACGTCACCGAGCGCCTGCGGGACGCGTAACGGTACCCTTTTCTCGCCTCCCGTTCCGGCGCTGTAGTAGAGTCCGCCGCATCCAAAAATGCGGGGGCCGGAATGAAAAAGCGCGGAATTTTCGCCACCATCCCGATCGCGGAGCTGGCCCGGGAAAAGGAAGGCCACGGGCTGAAGCGCACGCTCGGGCCCGGGGCCCTCGTCTCCATCGGCATCGGCGGCATCATCGGCACGGGCATCTTCGTGCTCACCGGCCTCGCCGCCGCCCAGCATGCCGGTCCCGCCATCACCTTCTCCTTCATTCTGGCCGCACTGGGCTGCGTGTTCGCCGGCCTCTGCTACGCCGAGTTCGCTTCGATGGTGCCGGTCTCCGGCAGCGCTTACGCATACAGCTACGCGACGCTCGGCGAATTCATCGCGTGGTTCGTGGGCTGGAACCTCGTGCTCGAATACATGTTCGCGGCGGCCACCGTCGCGGTCGGGTGGTCGCGATACTTCGTCAAGTTCATAGAGATATTCAGTATCAAGCTGCCTGAGGCGTGGGTCAGCGCCCCGTTCACGGTCATGGCGGACGGGCACTCCATCGCCGCCACCGGCGCCATCGTGAACCTGCCGGCGGTGATCATCGCGGCGCTCGTCACCGGCATCTGCTACGTCGGCATCCGCCAATCGGCCTTCGTCAACGGCATCGTCGTCGCCATCAAGGTCACGATCGTGGTGCTGGTGATCGCGTGCGGCGCGTTCTACGTCAACGTGGACAACTGGTTTCCGTACATCCCGGAGAACACCGGCGTGTCGGGCGAGTTCGGGTGGTCCGGCATCCTGCGCGCATCGGGCATCATCTTCTTCGCCTACATCGGGTTTGACGCAGTGTCGACCGCCGCGCAGGAAGCGAAGAACCCGTCCAGGGACATGCCGATCGGCATTCTCGGCAGCCTGCTCATCTGCACGTTGCTCTACATCATGATGTCAGCGGTCCTGACGGGCCTCGTGCCGTACCCGCAGCTGAACGACGCCGCGCCGGTCGCCGTCGCCCTGCAGGCCCACCACGGTCTCGACTGGCTCACGCCCTGGGTGGTCGTCGGCGCGCTCGCGGGTCTCACCTCCGTGATCCTGGTGATGATCCTCGCGCAGTCGCGCATCTTCCTGTCGATGGCGACGCACGGCCTGCTCCCGCGCGCCTTCGCGCGCGTCCACCCGACGTACCGCACGCCCGGTTTTGCCACGATCGTCACAGGCACCTTCGCCGCGGTCGCCGCGGGTCTGCTTCCGATCGGGCTTCTCGGCGAGCTGGTATCGATCGGCACGCTCATCGCGTTCGTGGTGGTGTGCATCGGCGTGCTGGTGCTGCGCTATACGCGGCCTGAAGTCCATCGCCCGTTCCGCGTGAAAGGCGTGTGGGCGGTGAGCCTGCTTGGCGTGTTCTTCTGCGGCTCGATGGCGCTCGGCCTGCCTGGCGGCACGTGGGTTCGTCTGCTCGTCTGGACGGCCCTGGGAGTCATCCTGTACTTCGTGTACGGCTACCGGCACAGCATCCTGCGTACTTCGCCGGAGATCGTGGCGGACTCCGCACAGCCGGTGGATACGAAGGCCTGACGGGGAGCGGAGCCTCAAGGCTCCGCGTACCACTGCTCCAGCTACCACTGCTCCAGCTACTGCTGCTCCAGCTACTGCTGCTCCAGGTACTGCTGCTCCCGGGTACCACCTGCTCCCGGCCGACCCCGGCGCCTGCTCCCGCGCCGATGGGTCGGAGCAGGTCGACTCGGCCTGGAGCCGCCTGACGCAACCCATCGCCATGGGGCCACGGGCGTGCCTGCCCGCTGCAGGCCAGTGCTCAGCGGCTGGGTGCTCAGCCGTTCAGTGCTCTCGGCTCAGTGCTCTCGGCTCAGTGCTTTCGGCTCAGTGCTCGCGGCTCAGTGCTCCGCGGCCCAGTGCGCCGCGGCTCAGTGCTCGCGGCTCAGTGCTCCGCGGCGCCGGACTTGTCCTTGTCCAGCAACCTCCGCAGCCGGATGTTGAGCATCTCGACGACCACCGAGAACGCCATCGCGAAGTAGAGGTAGCCCTTCGGAATCTCGAAGTGGGCACCTTCGGCGATCAGCGCCACGCCGATCAGGATCAGGAACGAGAGCGCGAGCACCTTGATCGTCGGATGCCGGTCCACGAACGAGGCGATCGGCCCCGACACGAGCATCATCACCAGGATGGCGACGATCACCGCGGCCACCATGATCGGCAGATCCTTCGCGAGCCCGACCGCCGTGAACACGGAGTCGAGCGAGAACACGATGTCGATGATGCCGATCTGCGCGATGGTGAGGATGAAGTTGGAGTACACCCGCGCCGAGCGTGTCTGCTCCGCGCCCTCCATGGTGTGATGGATCTCCAGCACGCTCTTCGCGAGCAGGAACAGGCCGCCCAGGAACAGGATGAGGTCGCGCCCGGACACGCCCTGCTCGCCAATGAAGAACCACGGCTTCGTGAGCCGCGTGAGCCACACGATGGAGAAGAGCAGCATCACGCGCGTGATCATCGCGAACGCGAGCCCGCCGATCCGCGCCCTGTTCCGCTGCTCCTGCGGCAGGCGCCCCACCAGGATCGAGATGAAGATGATGTTGTCGATGCCGAGAATGATCTCGAGCGCCGACAGCGTGACGAACGCCAGCCAGGCTTGCGGGTCCGACAGCAGCTCGATCATGTGGAAACCGCCGCTTCTCTCGAGGCGCTACGGCAGATCGTCCACCGGACTCTTCTTCACTGGCGGGAAGACATGCTCCGCGGTGAGGCCCAGATCCAGCGCGACAGCCGAGGAAATGTAGATCGACGAGTACGTGCCCGCGAGGATGCCGATCATCAGCGCCTCGGAGAACCCGCGCAGCACGGGGCCGCCCAGGAACAGCAGCGCGAGGACGACGATCGAGGTCACCACCTTCGTCATGATGGTTCGGGACAGCGTCTGGTTGATGGCCTGGTCCAGCACGACGGCCGGCGGCAGCCGGCGGCTCACTTCGAACCGCTCGCGAATCCGGTCGAACACGACGACCGTGTCGTTCAGCGAGTAGCCGATGACCGCGAGCACCGCGGCCACGACCGGCAGGTCGAACGATGTCTGCGTGATCGAGAAGACGCCCAGCACGAGGATGGGGTCGTGGCTGACCGCGAGAATGGCGCCGACCGAGAGCCTCCACGTATGAAAGCGCAGCGCGAGATAGATGAAGATGCCGATGAGCGTGAAGACCAGCGCCCAGATCGCGCTCGTGCGCAGCTCGTCGCCGACCTGCGCGCCGATGATCTCCGGCGGATCGATCTTCACGTCCGGGTCGAGCGGCTTCAGCGCCTCCCCGAGCTTCGCGGCGATCTGCTCGCTCGACTGCCCTTCCACCGGCGGCAAACGAATGGACACCTCGCGGGAGGAGCCGAACGTCGTGACCTGCGGCTCGTGGAACTGCGCGGCCTGCAGGGCCGATCGCACCTGTTCCGGATCCGTCGAGTTCTGGAACGTGACGTTCGTGCTCACACCGCCCGTGAAGTCGAGGGCGAAGTTGAGGCCGTTCACGAAGAACGACACGAAGCTCACGATCATGAGGACGGCGGACAACCCGTACCAGATCTTCCGGGTCCCCATGAAGGGGAAGTTCGTCTGCTTGCGAAAGAATTCCACGCCGGCGTGCCTCTAGATCGGGAGATGGGTCAGCTTGCGCCGACCGCCGTACATCAGGGTGAGAAGCGCACGGCTGCCCATCAGCGCCGTGAACATCGACGTGAAGATGCCGAGGACCAGCACGATGGCGAAGCCCTGGATCGGGCCCGTGCCGAACACCCACAACACGATACCCGCGATGAGCGTCGTGATGTTCGAGTCCGCGATGGCCGAAAACGCCTTCTCGAACCCGGCCTTGATCGCGGCTTGCGGTGAAACGCCGAGCCGCAGCTCTTCTCGTATTCGCTCGTAGATGAGCACGTTCGCGTCGACCGCCATACCGACGGTCAGGATGATGCCGGCGATACCGGGCAGCGAAAGTTGCGCACCCATGATCGACAACAACGCCGTCAGCAGCACGACGTTCGCCAGCAGCACGGCATCCGCCACGAGGCCGAAGACCTTGTAGTACATGGCCATGAACAGATACGTGCCCACCATGCCCACGATGAGCGCGATGACGCCGCTGCGGATGTTCTCCGCTCCGACGCTGGGGCCGATGATTCGCTCCTCGACGACGCGCATCGGCGCCGCGAGCGAGCCGGCACGCAGCAGAAGCGCGAGCTCCTGCGCTTCGCTCTGGCGCAGGCCGGTGATGTTGAACTGATTGCTGAACACGCCGCGGATCGTCGCGTCGCTGATGACTTCCTGCGTCGTCACTTCGCGCGGCGTGGGCTTGCCGTCCACCATCACGGTTTCGGTCGTCTTCTCGATGAGCACGACGCCCATGCGACGGCCGACGTTCGCGCTGGTGGTCTTCAGCATCTCATCGCCGCCGCGCGCATCGAGGCGGATGGCGACGGACGGGCCGTCCTGCGACGGGGCGCTTCGCGCGTCCGTCAGCGAATCGCCCGTGATGATGACGTCTCGCTTGAGAAGAACGGGCCGGCCCGTTCCCCGCTCCGTGTACAGCTTCGACCCGAGGGGCGCACGGCCGCGGGCCGCTGCCTCCGCCGGATTGTTCTGCATGTCCACGAGGCGCCACTCCAGCGTCGCCACCTTGCCGAGGATGTCCTTCACCTCGGCGGAGTTCAGGACACCCGCGAGCTGCACGTTGATGCGGTTGTTCCCCTGCCGCTGCACGATGGGCTCGGCGACGCCGAGCTCGTTCACACGGTTGCGGAGCGTCTCGATGTTCTTGGTGATCGCGTAGTTCTGGCGTTCGCGAATCTGCGCCGGGCTCATGACGCCCTGGACGGCAGGACCGGAAGACAGCTGGATGGTGTCGAACGTCAGGTCCGTCATGCCCTTCGAGAGAGCGTCTAGGGCAGCGCCTGCGTTCCCACCGGGAGGCAGCAGGACACGCACGGCGTTGTTCGCGTCCGCATCCCCGACACGGGTGACGACTACGTCAGTGAAGGGGATCTTCGCGTTCTGCAGAACACGGCGCACGGACTGCTCGTAGCTTTCCAGCACCTGCGCGACGGCCCCTGCCGTGTCGACTTCGTACAGGAGGTAGAGTCCCCCGCGGAGGTCGAGGCCAAGCGACATCGGCTTCAGGCCGATCTTGCCGAAGATGGCCGGCGCGCGCGTCGCGAGAGACAGCGCGGTGGCATACGTCCTGTTCAGCTCCTGGTCCACGAGCACCACGTCGCGGGCCCGCAGCTGCGTCGGTACGTCCGCGAACCGGAACATGAGCCGCCCGTCCTCCAGCGAGCTGGAGGTGAAGGGAATCTGATGCTCCTTGAAGAACTTCTCGACGGTCGCCTGCGCCGTCGCGTCGATATCGGCGCGATCCTTGCGGGCGAACTGCATCGCCGGCGTGTATCCGAACAGGTTCGGAAGCGCCAGGATCGATGCGAGAAGCAGGACGACGACGACGAGAATGTATTTCCAGCGCGCGTACTCGAGCATGGTTCGTTAAGGTCCTAGCTGCTTTTCAGCGTGCCCTTCGGAACCAGCGAGGTGACCTGGAACTTCTGCACCTTGATGCGCACGTTCTCCGCGATCTCCAGCGTGATGAAGGTCTCGCCGACTTCGGTGATCTTCCCCAGGATGCCGCCCGCGGTGACGACCTCGTCGCCCGCCGCAAGCTTCGTCACCATGGCCTGATGCTCTTTCTGCTTCTTCTGTTGCGGACGGATGAGCAGAAAGTAGAACACGGCGATCATCAGCACCATCATCACCGTGAACTGGATGCCGCTGCCGCCCGCGGGCGCGCCTTGCGCCTGCGCCATGGCTTCGGGGATCAGACCGTTCATGACTTCACCTTAGGATTAAAAGAGGATTCCAGGCCGCGCCGTCCGCCGTTTTCATCGGCCGCGGACCGTGAGGTCCGGGGGTGGCCGGGCGCGAAGGGGCGGCATTATGCCACAGCGGCCTCCGGAGCCTGCGCGACCTTCTGACGGGCCAAAAAACGAGAGGTTTCATGGGGGCACCCGACGTCCGATCGCGGAATGTACTCACTCGCCCGGCGGGTCCGACGGGAGTCCCTGCCGGTGGGCGAGGTAATCGCGCGCGAAGGCCGCGAGCCGCCCCTCGGCTATCGCCGCGCGCAGCGATCGCATGAGATCCAGGTAGAAATGCAGGTTGTGAAGGGTGTTCAGGCGCGACCCCAGGATCTCATTGCAACGGTCGAGATGCCGCAGGTATGCGCGCGAGTAGTTGCGGCAGGTGTAGCAGGTGCACGCCGGATCGAGCGGCCCCAGGTCCGCGTGGTGCACGCTGTTCCTTATGTTCACGACGCCCTGGGAAGTGAACAGGTGGCCGTTGCGGGCATGCCGGGTCGGGATGACGCAATCGAACATATCGATGCCCCGGACCACCGCCTGCACGATGTCCTCGGGCTTGCCCACACCCATGAGATAGCGGGGCCGCTCCTTCGGCATGACGGGCACGACCGTTTCCAGCACGCGCAGCCGCTCCTCTTCCGGTTCGCCCACGGCGAGCCCGCCGAGCGCGAGCCCCGGGAAGTCCAGGCGTAGCAGGGTTTCGAGAGACGCGAGGCGCAGGGACGTGTGCATGCCGCCCTGAACGATGCCGAAGAGCCCGCCGGGGGGCGTGTTTTCGTCAGTGGAGTTCGCAGTCGCGAGACCCTTTTCGCGATGCTCGCGACGAAGCGCTTCGAGGCCCACTCCGTAGTAATGGCTGTGGCTGCGCGCGGCCCAGCGCATCGAACGTTCCATCGATGCGCGCGCTTCGGCTTCCGTCGCGGGGTACGGCGTGCAGTCGTCCAGCGCCATCGCGATGTCGGATCGCAGCCTCAACTGCACGTTCATCGAATCTTCGGGCGTGAGACGCACTTCGGAGCCGTCGATCGGCGAGCGGAAGCGGACGCCCTCTTCCGTGATCTTTCGCAGGCTGCGCAGGCTGAAGACCTGGAACCCGCCGGAGTCCGTGAGGATCGGGCGTTTCCAGTTCATGAAGCCATGCAGGCCACCGTGCGCGTCCACGATCTCCGGGCCCGGGCGCAGCATGAGATGGAACGTGTTCCCGAGGATGATCTGCGCGCCGAGGCCTTCGACCTCCTCGGGCGCCATCGCCTTCACGCTCCCGTACGTGCCGATGGGCATGAACGCGGGCGTTTCCACCGTGCCATGCGCGAGGGTGAGCACACCGGTGCGTGCTTCGCCATCCGTCGTCTTGATTTCGAAAGCAGGTCTCATGATCTCGCGGCAGGATCCGGGGTGACGAACATGGCGTCACCGTAACTGAAGAACCGATAGCGTAACTGCACGGCGTGCTCGTACGCCCGAAGAACTTTCTCGCGTCCCGCGAATGCGCTGACGAGCATGAGCAACGTGGACTCGGGGAGGTGGAAGTTGGTCAGCAGCGCATCGACGATGCGGAAACGAAAGCCCGGGGTGATGAAGAGGCGTGTGTCGCCGGTGAATGGCCGCAGAGTTTCGAGTGCGGCGGCCTCAAGGGCGCGCGCTACGGTGGTGCCTATCGCAATCACTCTCCCGCCTGTCTCACGCGTACGCTCGACGGCCTCACACGTTTCGGCGCCAACCGAAATCCACTCCGCATGCATCACGTGCGACGACAGCTCATCCGTGCGAACGGGCTGAAACGTGCCGGCCCCCACGTGCAGTGTCACGAAAGCCCGGCGCGCTCCCCGCGCCTCGATCTGCGCAACCAGCGCGTCATCGAAGTGAAGGCTCGCTGTCGGCGCGGCGACCGCCCCTACATGCTGCGCAAAAATGCTCTGATACCGCTCGCGGTCCGACGCATCGGGCGTGCGATGGATGTATGGCGGCAGCGGCACTTCGCCCCATCGCTCGAAGAACTCGAACACCGGCGCAGGCAGCGCGACTTTCCATAAGTCTCCCTCCCTCGCTACCACACGTACGGACCCACCCTCGGTCGCAATTTCGAGCTCCTCCCGAATCGGCTTGCTCGCGCGCATCTGTACGAGCGCGTGGCGCTCTCCCGCGGGCCGTTCGAGGAAGATCTCCACGCGGCCTCCGGAAGGCTTGAATCCCAGCACTCGGGCTGGAACGACCCGCGTGTCGTTGAACACGAGCAGGTCGCCAGGGCGAATGAGGGCGGGCAGGTCCCGGACGGATCGGTCGCTGACGGCTCCGGTGGAGCCGTCGAGCACCAGAAGCCGGCTCGCCGATCGCTCGGCAAGCGGGCTCTGGGCAATCAGGTCTTCGGGGAGTTCGTATGCAAAGTCGGCGCGGCGCACCCGCGCATGTTACCGGCTCCGGCTACAACTCGTCGGTCTGCACGCGATTGCGCTCGCGTTCCCGACGGGCAGCGCGACGCGTGTCCTCAGGCAGGGTCACCACGAGATCCTGCTGCTTGCGATCCCGCATGATGCGAAGCGTGAGCTTCTCGCCAGGCTGGTACGAGCCAAGAATCCGCCCGATGTGCGACCCGCTCGTCGGCACGCGCCCGTCGATCGAGACGATGACGTCGCCCTCCTGCAGCTTGAAGAGCTCGCTGTTCGGCGCGCGCAGCACCAGCATGCCCTTGTCGGTGCCGAAGTATTTGCCGAGCTGCGGCGTGACCGGAGTCACCTGCAGTCCGTTCAGCTCGCGCCGCCCGCCGAAGTTGAAGTTGAACGCGAACGGCTCGAATTCCTTGAACTCCTTGAAGGACTCCATGTTGGGAACGGGCGGCACCGGCTGGATGGTCGCCGGCGGCACGAACACGCGAGCGGACACGACGCGTGGAGTCACCCGGAAGTCGATCTCCTTGCCGTTTCGCGCGACGACAAGATCCACAGGCTTCTTGACGTCGAGATCGCGCAACAGCTCCAGCACTTCGCGCGTCGACTTTCTCCGCACGTCCTTGCCGTCCACCTTCACGATAACGTCGCCGGCGCGCACGCCCGCCTGCTCGGCGGGCCCGCCGGGGCTCACGTCTTCGATGCGCGTGCCTTCCTGCGAATCGTCGCGATCCGCGTCCAGCTGGATGCCCAGCACGGGACGCGTGCTGTTCGACCAGAAGCCGCCCCACTTCGATCGCTCCATCGCATCCCGCGCGCGAGTCTGCGAAAGCTCCGCGACTTCCTGGGCCGCCTGCTGAAGCCGTTCCTGCGCGTCCTGCAGTTTCTTCGCGAGCTCCGCGTCCCGCTTGGCCGCGGCCTCGGAGTTTTCGTCCGCGTCGCGCTTCGCCTTGCTGGCTTCGGCCTGCGCGGCCTTTCGTGCCGCGTCGGCCTCTGCCTGCGCGACCTTTCGCGCCGAGTCGGCCTCGGCTTGCGCGACCCTTCGCGCCGAGTCAGCTTGTGCCCGCGCTTCACTCTGGGCGGCCGCTGCGGCCTGAGCAGCGGATTCGGCAGCCACGGCGGCCTGCGCCCGCGCCTCCTCGGCTTCCACTTGCGCGAGCCTCAAGTCCGCGAGCCTCAAGTCACCATCGCTCGCCGAAAAAGTATCCGCGGCATGCGCGCTGCCCGAGGCAGCCAGGACAGCACCGAGTAGCAGCGCGGCCGTGCCGGTTTGAACCACGCCGTTGCGAACGCCGTGGCCGACAATCGAAGTATTCACTTTCACACCTCTCATGGAATTCATGCGCTCGCTCACGACCCACCGGCGAGCAGTGCTTCCGCGTACCGCACCTGAGCCAGCGTGCTGACGAGGCGCGCGCGCTCCTGCTGAAGCACCTCGACCTCCTGCGCGTCCGCGCCTTGCAGACGGCCGCTGGTCAGCACGTCGTCGAACCAGGCAATCCGGTCTTCGAGATTCGTCACCGCGATTCGCGAGCCAACGCTGACAACTACTGGTTCCTCGGGCTGGCTGGCGAGCCAGTCGCGCGTCGTTGCGTACGGGCTCGGGCCCGCCCTCGTCGGCGTCTCCGCCGCATCCGCCACGACATCTGCCGAGCCGCTGCGCGTATCCGGGTCTGCGTTGCCGCCATTGCCGAGAAGAGCCATCACCGCCACGACTCCCGCGAGCCCCGCGGCCGCGGCGGCATGAGGCCACCACTTCACGTGCCGACCCGCGCGAGCCGCGCGCTCATGACTGCGACGACGAAATTCCTCGAAGTCGTACGGGGGAGTCGCTTCGGAGGCGAGCTCGCGCAGCCGGCTCGGAATGTCCTCCGCCGGGACCGGGCGACCTCGCGGCCGCAGGAAATGATTCACGTCGGGGCGCATGGCTGACCATCCGTCTGGGGTTCGTACCAGTCGCGCAGACGCGCGTGCGCGCGGGCGAGCTGGGACTTGGAAAAACTGACTGTGCGGCCGAATTGCCGCGCGATCTCTTCGTGCGAGTAGCCTTCAACGTCGTAGAGCCACACGACGGCGCGAGCGGTCGGGGACAGGCTTGCGAGCGCGCGCTCGAGATCCATCTGATCGGACCAGGACTCGGGCAACGCGAGCCGCAGAATCTCCTCGCAACCCTCACAGGGGGTGCGGTCCCAGGGCTCCGGCGCCCCGCCCGCATCGTCCCCGCGATCGAGCGCCAACCGCGCCCGATGCCATGGCGAGCGCAGGTACATGAGACACCGCGTAACGGCCACCTGCCGCACCCACGCCCCAAGGGGCGCTTCGCCCCGGAACGTCCCGATCCGCTCGAACACGGTCATCATCGTGTCCTGAAACAGATCCTCCGCCAGTGCCCGATTCCCGACGATCCGCCGGATGAGCCCAAACACAGCCGGCGACAGCTCGCGATAAATCGTGGCCTGCGCCCGCTCCTCCCCAGCCCTGGCACCCGCCAGCACGTCTTCCGGCACATTGATTTCAGTAAGGCGGCTCACGGGTCTTGTAGATGCTGCGTCCGCAAGAAAGGTCGCGCCCAACTTCCACGCGCCAGACGGCGCGTTACCGCCACGAAGAAGCCCTCAATCGCCGGGCGGCTCGGAGCAGAACGAAACAGAGCGGAACCGGAGTCGAATCGGAAGCCCAGCGCCCAAAGGTACCAGCCACCGAGAGGCGGCGGGTCGGTCGAAGGGTCTCCTGGCGGGCACGTGCGAACGCACGGAGGCGTTCGCCCGAGGCCCCGATGGACCGGTCTTACGGCCGGTGCCCGCCAGGAGACCCTTCGATCGGCCCGCCGCGTGCGACACGCCCTCTCCCCACCCCGCGCCCATCACCGGTCGCGCGCGACGCGCCCCCTCCGGCCCCGCGCCTATCACCCACCGCGTGCGACACGCCCTCTCCCGCCCCGCGCCCATCACCCGTCGCGTGCGACGCGCCCCCTCCGGCCTCCGAGCCATCAGCTGCCGCGCGAGAGACAAGCCCCCCCCCCCCGCACCCACCCCCCCCAACCGCCCCCCCCCCCCCCCCCCCCC
>Ga0182742_1004020_pt1 | contig 13713 bp, 12 predicted proteins | sample eDN5th37CBELigMG_FD_128880 | JGI IMG/M metagenome (GOLD analysis project Ga0182742, IMG submission 128880) | Enriched Miracle-Growth compost microbial communities from Emeryville, California, USA - eDNA 5th pass 37_C BE-Lig MG (version 2)... ... | reverse complement strand
TTACACGTCATAAAAACACACTTATGACGCCTGTGACTGGAAAAACTGGTGCGTTCACGTCATAAGTAATCATTTATGACGCGTACGCCGGATTTCGGTTGCGTTTACACGTCATAAAAACACACTTATGACGCATAAACCCGCAAAACAGTTGCCTTAAACGTCATATAAAAAACCCCTAGCTTTCCGGCTAGGGGTTTGAACACACTTAACGATTATAGCTGTTTGATCTTGAATCAGTTCTGTTCGAGCTACTGTGGTTCGAACGGCGATTACCTTGACTTTGACCTTGTCTTGGCTTAAAAGAGCCTTTGCTTCTGTTTTTAGAGTCGTATTTTCCACGGCGATCATTGTTACGGAAATCTTTTTTCATTGGTAATGGTTTCTCTTCCGTTAACGTTACCGGTGTTGAATCCGGCTCCTTCGTTAACATTTTGAGAACCGCTGCCACGATGGTGGATGCATCCTGTTGCTCTAGAAGCTCATCTGCCGCTTGCTTGTAATATTGTAAATTCTCAGATTCGATCGATTGAAGAATTTTTTCGATGGCTGCTTTTTGCTGCCCTTCTAATGCCTCATCTAACGTTGGAGGCACCATTTTCTCCATCTTTCTTTTGATCGTTTTTTCTACCACTGATAGGTATGATTTTTCTCTTGGTGTAATTAACGTCATTGCCATACCTGTTTTACCCGCGCGGCCTGTACGACCAATACGGTGTACATAGCTTTCAGGGTCTTGTGGAATATCGAAATTGTACACGTGAGTAACACCAGAAATATCTAGTCCACGTGCAGCAACATCCGTTGCCACTAGCACATCAATGGATCCTTCTTTAAACTTTTTCAAAACAGACATACGTTTCGCTTGGCTTAAATCACCATGAATTCCTTCGGCCATATACCCACGTAAATTTAAGGCTTCTGAAAGCTCATCAACTCTACGCTTTGTACGACCGAATACAATCGCAAGCTCTGGCGCTTGAATATTCAATAGGCGCGTTAAGATATCAAACTTACTCTTTTCCTGAACCTCTACGTAAAATTGCTCAATGGCAGGGACTGTCATTTCCTTTGCTTTTACTTTAACAATCTCAGGGTTTTTCATAAACTTCTCAGCCATGCGTTGAATCGGTGCTGGCATCGTTGCTGAGAATAACAGAGTTTGACGCTCCTCTGGAGTTTGGGCAAGAATAGACTCAATATCCTCAATAAAGCCCATGTTTAACATTTCGTCTGCCTCATCCAAAATCACTGTATGTACATTTTCAAGGCGAAGCGTTTTTCTGTTAATGTGATCAAGAATTCTTCCCGGAGTTCCTACAATGATTTGAGGGAATTTTTTCAGCGCACGAATTTGTCTATTAATATCTTGCCCACCGTAAATAGATAGAACTCTTGCTCGTTTTCCGTAGCCAATTTTATATAACTCTTCAGATACTTGAATCGCTAACTCTCTTGTTGGTGCAATAACGATTCCTTGAACCACATTCGAGTTCACATCAATCTTATCGATTAAAGGAATTCCAAAGGCAGCTGTTTTTCCTGTTCCAGTCTGCGCTTGCCCGATTAAGTCTTTGTTTTCTAAGCTAAGTGGAATGGTTTGTGCTTGTACCGGAGTCGCTTCCTCAAAGCCCATTCTCTTTAACGACTTCATCGTTGCTGGACTAATACCTAAATCTTGAAACTTTGTCATCAATGTTACCAATCTCCTTTTGTAACGAAAAATATTATCCCGTGTCCACTTTCCCCAAGGTAAGGGGGACGAAGTGAAACTTTCTCTGCATACGGCATCTTATGAAAAAGTACTCTTTATTTAAAAGAGCAATCAAAAGTTTCACTATGTATAAGGTAATTTAGCATCTATAAGTCGGGTAACACACCCAACCGTCTTAATCACTATAAAGTGAACAAGTATATAAAAGTGAAAAAAGACATTCCCCAAGTGGAGTATGTCCGAAAGTTGTCCTTCTCGTTGTCACTTTGAAGTTATCTTACCATCTTAAGGAACTGAATGCAATGAAATAGGTCTCTCCCTATTCCTCCCCTCTAAGAAACGATAGCACTTCTTCAAAAAGCTGATTTCTTTCCTCGCAGTGGCAAATCAGGTGCTTCGCATTCTGATAAAAAACGATTTTCTTTTCCGTCGCACTGATTTTTTCATAAAGGAAACGGGCACTTTTGGGAGGAACAATTCCATCGACATTTCCTTGTGCAATAAAGGTTGGGATATGAATCTCAGGAAGCAACGGTCGAACATTAGATACTAATCGTCTAAATTGCATCGTCGCTGTTAGTGGTGTTTCCTTTATTTTTCGTTTGTAACGGAGGAACATTTCATTTTCCAACAAACCGCCTCTAAACGTATCTGTTACCATTTCTTTTATGTCTAATGCCAGCTGCTTTGGATTCATATAATAGGCAGCTGCACTCAATAAAACCAGCTTATCGACCGGATAATGAACCGCTAAATAGCTTGCAATCATTCCCCCCATAGAAAAACCGATCACATACACTTCTTCGCATGTTTCTAAAAGAGACTTTAATTCTCTTTCAGCGTGGTGAAGCCAATCATGGTAGGCTACTCCCTTAAGATCAAGGGTTTCACCATGTCCAGGAAGAGTGGGTGTAACCATTCGCCAGTCTGTATGTTTTTGTAAAAAGGAAACTAACGGCTCCACCTCAAAAGGTGCACCGGTAAAACCATGGATACATAGACAACCAATCACCTTTCTCACCCTTTACCAATTTCTTTACAATTCTATTTTACACCCTATTTCTGTAAAAGAAAGGGTTATTTATTGTAATTTTACACTTTTAGGGTGGAATCAGGTTTTATTAGCCGTTGGTTTTACTTATTCTCCAATGATTTCTGCTATTCGTGAGAGTCATAATGTAGTAGGATGATAGAGTAACGCTTTAAAGAAAGGATGTTATTATGACTCTTCCATACAAAATGATTGTGTTAGATTTAGACGATACTTTGCTCAATGACGAACATACTCTTTCCAAAAGAAACAAAGAAGCTTTAATGGCTGCGCAAGAGCTTGGGGTGAAAGTGGTTTTGGCTTCCGGCCGACCAACATTCGGAATGGTTTCTATCGCGAAGGATTTACAACTAGATCAATACGGAAGCTATATACTTTCCTTTAACGGTTCAAAAATCATAAACGCTAAAACCAATGAAGAAATGTTTAATTCTTCGATTTCAAGCGAAATGGCTCATCGCTTATACGACTTGAGCAGACGTGAAGGTGTGGCGATTTTATCTTATAAAGATGAATCCATTATCATCGAAGAGCCTAACGAGTATGCAGATATTGAAGCAACGATTACTGGTCTCCCTATGCAAATCGTTGATCAATTTAAAGCAACGATCACAGAGCCTGTCGTAAAAGCTATGATGCTTGCACATCCAGATGTTCTTGTAGACGTTGAACAAACACTTGTTAAAGAAGTCGGAGAGGAAGTAAGTGTGTTCCGTTCGAAGCCTTTCTTCTTAGAATTTACTGCTCTGAACGTGACAAAAGGAACAAGCCTGCATCAATTAACTCAAAAGCTTGGCATAAAGGCTGAAGAAGTGATTGCGATTGGTGATAGCTACAACGATATTACGATGATTGAATTTGCCGGCCTTGGCGTCGCGATGGGGAACGCACCAGACGCGATTAAAGATATTGCTAATCACGTAACCGACACAAACAACAATGATGGTGTTGCTCAAGTGGTTGAGGATTTTATTCTTTCGAAGGTAAAGGTAGCATCTAAATAAAAACAAACGTCCCGGAACTACTACTCCCGGGACGTTTGTTCTATTTATTTCTGCAACTCATGAACTACTTCTTCTAGACGCATTCCTCTCGATGCTTTCACAAGCAAAAGAGTCTTAGTGTCCGTGTATTTCTTTAATTCGGAAATCAAATCCGTTTTATTATCATAAGCTTTTACTCGATCCTCTGGGAGTACAGACTTTGCTCCCTCCGCTATGATTTGACCGAGCTTCCCATATGTAAATACATAATCGATTGCTTCCTTATTCACACCTGACCCTATTTCATAATGAAAATTCTCCTCATTTGGACCAAGTTCAAGCATATCACCGAGTACAAGAATCTTCTTCTCATATCCAGAAAGATTGGTAACCAACTCAATGGCTGCCCTCATGGATGTTGGACTCGCATTATAAGCATCATTGATGAGTTTCTCACCTTTTGCTCCAGAAACAAGCTCCATTCGCATACTTGTCAGCTTCAATTGAGCAAAGCCCTCATTCATCTTTTCAAATGGAACATCAAAGTAGTTCGCAATGAGCATGGAACCTAAAGCATTTAAAATATTATGGGTACCAAGAACCGGTAAATGAAACTCTTCATTCCCCTTATTGATCGTAAACGTACTGCCGTCATCCTTTTGAACGATTGATACAGGGTATAAGGTGTTTTCACTAGAACGACCAAATGTTTGAAGCTCAGCACTTCCCACATAGTCTGATAGCCCTTTACTTAGAAGTGGCTCGTCTCCGTTATAAACAATCAAGCCATTCTCACTGATTCCTGAGATGATTTCGAGCTTTGCTTTTGCAATATTTTCCCTGCTACCTAAGTCCTGTAAATGCGATTCTCCGATATTGGTCACGATCACCACATCTGGTTTTGCTAGTTTTGATAAAAACTCAATTTCCCCTAGTGCACTCATTCCCATTTCAACAACCGCAATATCCGTGTCCTCTTCTAATCTTAACAATGTTAAAGGCAAGCCAATATGATTATTAAAATTCCCTTCCGTTTTCTGTACTTTATACGAAAGAGAAAGGAGGTTCGCCGTCATATCCTTCGTTGTCGTTTTCCCGTTACTACCTGTTATACCTACTACTTTAACTTTAAGCTCATTTCGATAACTACGTGAAAGCTGTTGCAAGGCCTCTAATGTATCTTCAACTACTAGAATCGGAAGTCCAACAGGCGGGTTAGGCACATCCTTTTGCCATAGTGCGGCTGACGCACCATCTTGAATAGCTGCTTCTACATATTGGTGTCCATCCGAATGGGCTCCTTTAAAAGGGACAAATAAATTCCCCTTATCAATCTTCCTCGAATCAATGGAGACTCCAGAAATCTCTATCTGTTCAAACTGGTCCACTTCATTAATGACCGTCATCATTTCCGTTAGTTTTTTTATCGTTCTTTTTATCACTATGCTACCTCCTACTCATTCCGATGATGAAGGAAAACACGGCAATTACTTGCCGTGCCTCCATTAAAACGTATACTTAATTTTTTGCTTTTCTACGTGACGCTCTTTGGCAAGGGCCACTAGCTTTTCAATTAGCTTAGGATATTCCACGCCAGTATGCTTCCACAGAAGAGGGAACATGCTAAACGGTGTGAATCCTGGCATCGTATTCACTTCATTAATATATGCCTTCCCATCTTTTGTTAAAAAGAAGTCCGCACGAACTAATCCTGAGCAATCCAGTGCTTTGAAAGCCTTTATCGCCAATTCCTTCAACTGACTGTACTCTTCCTCACTAATTTCAGCCGGAATGATTAAAGCTGTATTTCCATCTTCATATTTTGCTTTATAATCGTAAAATTCAACCTTAGGGACAATTTCTCCAGCAACTGAGCATTCAGGATCATCATTTCCTAATACAGCAATTTCCACTTCTCTTGCCGTCACACCTTGTTCAATAATGATTTTACGATCAAATTGGAAGGCTTCTTTACATGCTTCCGCAAGTTCTTCACGGTTAGAACACTTACTAATTCCGACGCTAGATCCAAGATTGGCTGGTTTAACAAAGCAAGGATACCCAAGCGCTGCTTCTACCTGATTATAAGCCTCTTCGGTATTTTGTTCAAAACTGCTGCGGATAAAAGATACATAATTCACCTGTGGCAAACCAGCTTGCGCAAACACATTTTTCATTAATACTTTATCCATTCCTACAGAAGAAGAAAGAACTCCATTTCCTACATACGGAAGGTTTAACAGTTCTAGTAATCCTTGCACGGTCCCATCTTCTCCGTTCGGACCATGAAGTAGTGGGAAAATGACATCATAGCCAGCTTCTTCCCCTTTGTTTGATAACGCAGGTGTTAAAGAAGTTGGTGGGAGTGCATCACCTTCTGTAAAAATTAATTCTTTTACCGTTTCAACCGGACCAGTTAATAGCCCCCCACTTACCCAGCTACCTTCTTCCGTTATATAAATAGGATGTATTTCAAACTTGCTATGATCAAGCGCATTAATGACTGCTAATGCTGTTTGTAACGACACTTTATGTTCAGCAGATTTTCCACCGTATAGTAACCCTAACTTCGTTTTCATAAACGTACCTCCATATAATCATTGCCTTTACTATTTTACCACTATCTATTTTAAGAAAGGAACCGTACTTCTGTGCATTTATGTAGTTTTTTTCCCTAAGCCCTTCGTTCTATAAGTATGTTATTACTAGCTTGCTTCACAACCTTTTTCCTATTAACAAAATAAAAAGACGCATAATTCATGCGTCTCACATATTAGAGGTGATTTCCGCTCCAGGCGCTTGCTTTCCGGGGGGCGTTCGCCGAGCCTCCTCATCGCTTCGCTCTTGCGGGGTCTCGCCTGTAACGCTGATCCCCCAGGAGTCAAGCGCCTTCCGCTCCAATCGACTAGATACTCTTTAATATCAAAGCACCTAGTTAAAAAGCCTCTTCAACCAGGAGTCATTGTTTTCCTTCTCTGATCTCGGAAGTGCTTCTCCTAGTAAATCCGTTTTTCCGATTTCTTTTCCTAAAACAAATACTTTAAGCTCGCCTACTTTTCCTTTACGTAATCCTCTTTGTTTAGATGGCTTAAATTTGACTTCAACACTTTCTTTTTCCTCTTTTGTCATTGGGTAGACGATTTCTTGTTCTGGTACCACCCCACCTAAGTAAGAGCCTTGGAAGGAGGCAAATTTCTCTTGGCTAACAACCTCTACTCTCTCATATTTTTGAAAAGCCATATTAAACAGGGACATATGGTCTTTCCAATCTTGTCGATCATTGATGGTGACAACAATCAATTTCAAACCATCCTTTTCTGCCGTTGATACAAGAGTGCGTTTCGCTCGAATGGTATAGCCTGTTTTTCCGCCTGTTGAATATGGGTACAAAATCGTAAGAAGCTTATTTTTATTAAACCAAGTTCCGATCGAACGATTTAAACTTTTGCAATGATATTCCTTTGTTCCTGAAATTTTACGGTACTGTTCATTTTGCATCGCATATTTTGTGAGCAAGGCCATGTCATAGGCGGTAGAATAATGATTTTCATGGTCATCTAAGCCATGCGGGTTTGCAAATACCGTTTTGGTCATGCCAATTTCTTTCGCCTTTTTATTCATCATTTTCACGAACTTGTCTAGGCTTCCCCCCACATGTTCTGCAATGGCCACAGCTGCGTCATTTCCAGAGCGGAGCATTAATCCATACACAAGGTCTTCTAGTTTTATTTTATCTCCAGGTTGTAGATAGAGAGAGGACCCTTCCGTGACAGATGCCTTTTTACTGATCGTCACCATCTCATTCATTTTCCCAGATTCAATCGCTAAAGTAGCCGTCATAATCTTAGTGATACTTGCAATACGCATTGGCGTATGAGCATCTCTTTCAAATAATACTCGTCCTGATTCTTGCTCCATTAATATAGCCCCTTTTGCAGCAATGGCATGGCTTTTTGTTGGAACAGCAGTCACCGTTGACAAAAGTAAAAGAAATACGAGTATCCATTTTAAGTGTCTCATTCTATCCCCTTTCTAACATCAGTAGCAAGGGTTATTTTTTGAGTTTGAAGGTTTTTATATTCTTAATCCAATAAAAAAATAACAAAAAAATCGACCCTTCGTAACAAAAAGGATCGATTTCTCTTTTAAGGAATAGGAGTGCATATTTCAATATAATGCCCGTCTGGATCTTCGACATAAGCAACCTTTTGGCCCCATGGTTTCTCTGTTGGTTCAAGTAATACCGGTACTCCTGCGTGACGAAGCCGGTCCACAAGCCCCTCAACGTCCTCCGTCACAAAGCCTAACTCAAACGTATGACTTCTTTGAATACCATCTGGAATAGGCAATCCAGTCACTTCTCTTCCGCCTGCCCTTGTATTCATACTTAAGATCGTTGAGCCCGTTTCATATTCAATGTAGGAACCAAACTCATTACGTAGCTTTAACCCAAGTAGTTCTCCATAAAATTGCTTTGTTTTTTCTAAGCTGTCCACGTACAAAATGACATATCCAAGCTTAACTTCCATAGACTTTTCTCCTCTCCCCTACTTTAACTAATTTCGAAACACCTTCGCACTTCTTACATATTCCACATCTTTGACACCTAAACGGAAATTTATTACTCTCGCTAGAGCAAAAAAGTAATCTGAGAGACGGTTTACATACTGTAAGCAAACACTTGGGGTCGTTGAATCTGCCTTTGATAAACTGACAATTAGACGCTCAGCGCGACGAGCAACGGTACGAGCAATATGAATCGTAGCAGAAGCCTTTGTACCTCCAGGTAAAATAAATCGTTCAAGTGGTGGCGCTTCCTCGGTATACACATCGATTCTTTGCTCCAAGTACTGAACCGCTTCCTCGGTAAGTTTCGGAACACGTTTGGCCGTTACATTGGCTAAATCTCCTCCGCAGTCAAATAACTCATGCTGAATTTTCTCCAAGTCAGCAAGAACATCCGCAAAAACATCCGCATTTAGCTCAGCAGCTGCTTGTCCAACAAAGCAATTTACTTCATCAATCGTTCCATATGCCTCTACTCGGATATCATCCTTATCCACTCTACCACCGATGATACTCGTTTGCCCTTTGTCTCCCGTCTTGGTATAAATCTTCATTTGCTCATCATCCCCTTTAAATGGATACTTTCTTTAGTGAAAAGGCTCGTTCTCCCTTTTCAAAGGCTTTTTTCGAAAATAGTAATTCATAATAAAAATCATGGGACACATTCCAGTCCCAGTATGCTCGTTCGTCTGGTGCAAACCTAGCTAATAAATGCCTTATGACACCTGCATGCGTGACAACAAACGAACGTTTCCAATGATTATGTTTCACTTCAGAAATCATCTTGTCCCAACCACGATCAACTCTTTTTACAAACTGCTGAAAACTTTCGCCATTCGGTGTGGTCGCTTCTTTGTAATGATTGAGCCATTGATTATACTCTTCAAGATCCTTTAAGTCCTCATAGGTGCAACCCTCAAAATCACCAAAATGCATCTCTCTTAGCTCGCTCAATTGAATGGGTTTTACCTCAGGAACGAATGCTTGTAAGGTGGTAATACAACGGCCTAAATCGCTCGTAAAAAACCCTTCATACGTCGTTACTAGCGGGGAGGGTTGATGGCATAAAGGAGAATCCGTCCACCCTAAATAGGCTTGTTTTTTATTTGCCTCTGTTAAGCCATGCCTGCATAATGCCAGAGCCACACAATCATCCATAGCAGCCATTCCGTCCCTTCTGCAGATGCTCCCAATACATCTCCGGTTATTCCCCCAAACCAGTGAACTGATTTTTTTTGAATAAATAAAAAACATAAAAAAGCACTTGCTAATAACAAGAGGAACATGGGAGTAATCGCTGGAAAGAACAGGGCTAATCCTATTAACACGACCATACAATAGAAAGGATAACTGAGTAAAGAGATCTTACTCAATCGTTCTCTAAAAAACGCTGCAAGTCCCTCATTCTTTGCAAGTGGAGCAAGCACTAATAAAGCACCCATCACTCCCCTACTAAAAAAAGGAATGAACAGGATGACGATATACGTGTAAGAATGAGCAAAACTCGTGATTTCATATAAAAACAAATAGCGACCACTTAACAGCACAATAGCAGATAACACACCAAATGCTCCTGTTCGAGGATCGCTCATAATCTCTAATCGTTTTTCCTTGTCGCGATAGGAAAAGAATGCATCGCTTGCATCCATCCAACCGTCTAGATGAAGACCTCCGGTAAAGAAGATCCATGCCAACCATAAGATGAAAGCAATGGCGACTGTCGATAACGGGGTCCACTCTATTAAGGTGAAAAGAAGGACTGAATACATGCCTCCTTGTAAAATTCCTAATAACGGGAACATGCCAACCGCACGCTTCATATGCGTGGCATCCATTGGCAAGTTCATGTTAACAGGAATGGAGGTAAAAAATTGCAAGTTCAATAGAAATGCACGGACCATTTTCACAGCTCTTCCTCCAGGACCAATTTTTAATGAGATTAACTCATGCCTTCTTTTCTCAATCTAGATTTCCGAATGGCTTCCGTTGTACATTCGAAGACTCCTCGGCTAATTAATCTACCTAGCTGAGTAAAGGAGCCTGCATATTCAATGGATGTCCCTTTTTGGGTAGCTGCAATTAAGATGCTATCCGTTGAGGTACCTGTGGCAAGTGTCCCAGTGTTTAAGTCGAGCACCTCTTCATTTTGCAACACCTTCACTTTTACTTCCGTTGCGGTCATGATGGATTGAATAAAAGCTTCCTCCGATAATTCTCCATTCACGAAGATCCATGTGTTGATTGTACCGGGCTTATTATCAAACACTTCTCGATCCATAACAGATGCGTCTATGGCATTTCCAACACCTGCCGTCACGACTACAAAAATGGAAACTTGGCCATCTATATAAAGCTTATAAGAGACATCTTCAAGCTTAACAGCAGTCATCATTCCAACCGTTTCCCCTGGAAGGAAGCCATTTCTTTCTAGATAGTGGGCCATTTCTTGTTTATGGTCACTACAATTATAGGTTTTGTCTACATGGCGATTAACAAAGTTTTGATACCAGCCCGTTCCGGAACCAATCACACCAGAGCTCATTGTTTTTAATGGTTGCTCTGTTTTTACTACAATTCTTTCTGATGAAGCCTGAATCACTGATGGATCAACTTGATAGATTTCATCTATCAGTTCGTTTTCCCACCCAGGCAATAACACCATTTGTGGAACGGGAACCTTTGGATGAGGCTGTTTGGCAATTTTTGTATGGTAAACGGTTTGAATTCGCTCTTGTTTTAACACTTCGTTCGGAGTATCTTCTATCACAATCTTTCCCTCTTGAAGGAGCAGAAGTCTGTCACAGTATAATCCCGCTAAATTGAGATCATGGAAAATGGAAACGACCATTAGTTCACATTCCTTTGACCACTTTTTTAACAGATCAAACAACTCTTTTTGATAGCTTAAATCTAAGTGGTTGGTCGGCTCATCAAGAAGAAGGATACGTGGTTCCTGGGCGAGTGCCTGAGCTAAGTAAACTCTTTGTCTCTCTCCACCAGAGAGATCTTGAATATTTCGGTCTTGAAGGCTCAAGGTTCCCGTTTGCTCCATAACTCGCAGGACCGTTTCCTCATCTTCTTTACTCCAGCTATGGAACCAGCCTCTTTGATGGGCATAACGCCCAAGCGATATCGTTTCTTTTACCGTGTAGGAAAAAGGATCTGCCGCATGCTGGGGCAGCACCGCAATCAACTTAGCAAGTTCCTTGGGAGAATAATCGGAAAGCTTATTTCCATCAATGGAAATGGTTCCTTCAGAAGCGGGCAAAATTCCACTAATTATTTTTAGAAGCGTGGTTTTTCCGCTTCCATTCGGTCCTAGAATACCAAGCATCTCGCCTTTATTCACTTCAAAGGAAATATCTTTTACGATTGAATGTCCTGCGTAACCACCACTGACATGCTGAATGTGAAGCATGTTAACCACTTCTTTCTGCTCTTGTTTTAAGTAGGATGACCGCAAAGACAGGTGCTCCGACCAGAGCGGTGATCACCCCAATTGGAAGCTCAATAGGAGCAATGATCGTCCTTGATACTAAGTCCGCTAATATTAAAAAGGCACTGCCTGTAAGAATCGATAACGGGAGGAGATGTTTATGATCTGGTCCCCAAAGCATTCTTGCTAAATGTGGAATCACCAATCCAACAAAACCAATCGTACCTGAAACCGCTACTGCACTTCCTGTTAACATGGACCCCGCCATCAAGATGATATGCTTTCTTCGTTGGACATTTACTCCCAGATGATGGGCTCTTTCCTCTCCAAACGACATCGCATTTAATTCTTTACCGTTGAAAATTAAGATGGCTGAACCTATTAGGAAGAATGGGAGAATAATTTTTATGTATACCCATCCTCTCATAGAAACGCTACCTAGTAACCATCCAATAATTTGACGTAACTCCTCACCTGTTAAGGCAATCATTAATGAGATAAGGGCTCCAAGAAAGGAGCTAAAAATGATTCCTGTTAAGATAATCGTCTCCACTCGCATCGATCGCTCTATTTTTTGTGCAAAACCTAATACGAGGAAAATAGTGATAAAAGAGAACAAAATACTGAGAACAGGAAGGGTGAATGCCCCAATGACTGGAAGTGACAGTTGAAAAAACAAGGTAACAACTGCTCCAACCGAAGCACCTGAGGATACGCCTAATGTATAGGGGTCTGCCAGTGGATTTCTGAGTAAACCTTGAAAGGCAGCTCCAGCAATCGCTAGAGCTGCTCCAACAAGTCCTGCTAAGATGACTCTTGGCAGACGGATATTCGATACAATGTTTACATGCATTTGGTCAACTCCATCTAGTGAAACAAATGGAAAGATTTGTGCAAGTAAGATTTGAATCGTACTTAAGATCGGAACTTTCACGGTTCCTAGTGAAATACCTAATACAATAGCCAACAGGAGAAACGAGGCTCCCATTAGGTAGGCTGCAAATCGATTAGTTATTAAATACTTCCGGATATACGGCTTTTGCAAGTTCCTCTACCCCTTCAACGAGCCTTGGCCCAGGTCGTGTGACAAGATCAGAATGAACATCTACAACCTGCTTATTTTTCACGGCAGTTACATCAGCCCAGCCTTCTCTAGAAGTTACTTGACCTACAGGATCTTCTGAGTAGTAGCCGTACGTAGTGATGATCACGTCTGGATTTCTCTCAACAATCGATTCTTGATCAATACTTGCCCAACCATCTAAATCACCTGCTGCATTTTCTGCATTGATCTCTTGAAGCATAATATCCATGAATGTGTTTTTTCCTGGTGTGTAAATATCTGGTGCTGGTGACACTTCAACAAATACTTTTTTCTTTTCAGTAACAGTAGCCGCTTTCTCCTTAATTTCGGCAAGCTTAGCTTTCATATCAGCTGTTAGCGCTTCTGCTTCTTCTGTTGTTCCTGTCATTTGACCGATGAGGTTAATGGTTTCGTACACTTCTTCAAAATTCACTGCATCGTTCACAACAAACACGGTGATTCCGGCATCTTTTAATTGAGTAAGACCTGCTTCTGCTGATAAAGCGGAAGATTCATGTGCTAAAACAATATCAGGATTTAATGAGACGATTTTTTCCACATTAAACTCCATGCCACCGACTTTTTCAACATCAGCCGTTTCTTCTGGATAGTTGTCATAATCAGAGAGCCCAACTACCTTTTCACCTAAACCTAACTCATACACGATTTCAGTGTTACTTGGAATTAAAGAAACAATGGTCTTTGGCTCTTCTTCTATCACCACTTCATTGTCTAAAGCATCTGTAAGTGTAAGTGGGAAGGCCGCTTGTTGTTCACTTTGTTCCGTTTGACCTTCTGTGTTTTGGTTTTCCTCTGTGTTTTCCGTTGTGCTCCCACAACCAGCAAGAATCCCTAGTGATAGTACGAGTAATGCAAATA
>Ga0182742_1004019_pt1 | contig 13726 bp, 14 predicted proteins | sample eDN5th37CBELigMG_FD_128880 | JGI IMG/M metagenome (GOLD analysis project Ga0182742, IMG submission 128880) | Enriched Miracle-Growth compost microbial communities from Emeryville, California, USA - eDNA 5th pass 37_C BE-Lig MG (version 2)... ... | reverse complement strand
TCCCGCCGACGAGTCCCTGATCGACTCGCCCGGTGACCTGTTCTGCAAACTGCCGCAATCGGATCCGAACACGGTGCGCGGTGCCCGCAACGTTCCCTGCATGGAGTTCCCGGGCCGTCGTGCACCGACGCCGGAAATGTGCCGGACCGGTTACCAGCCCGAGTACACCGACAACCCGTGGATCGGCCCGCCGACGCCGGTGGCATCCGCGAACGACGTCCCTCAGCCCGCGTCGTACTCCGAAGGTTCGGACGCCGCCGCACCCGCGGGTGTGACCGCGCGCCGGATCGATCCGGCGACCGGCACGTACATTGGTCCGGACGGCACGGTCTACCGCCACACGGACACGGGGGCAGACACGAGTTTGGAGGCGTACATGAAGGCACAGCAGGGCTGATGACGGACGAGAACACGACATCCGAAGGCACGTCGGCGGGCCGAACTTGGACCCGGCCCGTCTCGATCGGCGCGGCAGTCCTGATCGTCGCCCTGATCGCGACCGGGGTCTGGCTGCTGATCGACCGGCAGTCGAGCAACGAGCGCGACGAACGACGCCAGGCGTACCTGCAGGCCGCGCGGCAGACGGTGCTGAACCTGACCACGATCCACAGCGACACCGCCGACGCCGACGTCCAGCGACTGCTCGAGGGCGCCACCGGCGATTTCAAGGCCGAATTCGAAGGCCGCGAAGGCCCGTTCGTGGAGGTCGTGCAGAAGGCCGGAGTCGACACCAACGGGGAAGTGATCGAGGCGGGCATCCAGACCGAGGACGGCGCGTGCACGTCGTCGCTGGTCGCTTCGCGCATGATGGTGTCCAACGCCGGCCAGCCCGAACCCTCGCCGCGTGACTTCCGGTTGCGCGTCACGATCTGCGACGAGGGCGGACGGCTGTTGGCATCGAAGGTGGAGTTCGTACCGTGAGCGACGAGAACCGGACCGACAAGAACGGGACCGACGAGATCAGGACTGACAAGAACGGGGGCAGCGACGAGGCCGTCGTCCTCGAGAAGAGCAGGGAGACCACCTCCGGCAGTGACACGGCGGAGGCGACCTCCGGCGGTGATGCCGTGGCTCCCACCGGAAAGAAAGGGGCGCCGCGGGGGCTGGCCGCTGCACTCGTGGCCGTCGCCGTCGTGCTGGCCGCGGTCGTCGGCTGGCTGGCCTACGGCAAGATCCAGGACAACGCCGCCGAGGCGGCACGCACCGACGCGGTGAAGGCCGCCGAGGAGCAGGCCGTCGCCGTGCTCGCGTACAGCTACGACAAGGTCGACGAGCAGGTCGCGGCCGCCGCGGAGGGGCTGACCGGCGACTTCCGCGAGGAATATCTGAACCTGATGAACAACGTGATCGTCCCGGGCGCCAAGGAGAAGTCGATCAGCGTTCAGGCCGTCGTGCAGTCGTCGTCGATCGTCTCGGCCGAGGCCGACCACGCCGTGGCGATGTTGTTCGTCAACACGATCAGTACCAACTCGGAGTTCCCGGAGGCCGTCAGCAGCGCCAGCCGGGTCCGGGTCGAGCTGGAGAACGAGGACGGTCGCTGGCTGGTGAGCCGGCTGGGGCCGATCTGATCGAGGCGCCTGCGGTCGAACCGCCGGAGGCGGGCGGCCGGGTCACACCGGTTCGCCGGCCTCCGCGGGGGCGATCAATGCGGGACCTGCCGCGCCGCCGTGTGCGAGCGCGTCGAGGAACGCGCGGGCCCAGCGGTCCACGTCGTGCGTGAGGACCTGCCGCCGCAGTGCCCGCATGTGCCGCCGTCCGTCCTCGCGGGACTGTGACAGCGCGGCCTCCATCTGGTCCTTCACGTTCTCCAGATCGTGCGGGTTGCACAGGAAAGCCTGTCGCAATTCTGCTGCGGCGCCGGTGAATTCGCTCAGAACCAGGGCGCCGCCGAGGTCGCTGCGGCAGGCCACGTACTCCTTCGCGACGAGGTTCATCCCGTCGCGCAGGGGAGTCACGAGCATCACGTCGGCGGCGACGAAGAACGCGATGAGCTCGTCGCGGGGGACCGGGCGGTGGATGTAGTGCACCACCGGCCGGCCGACCTCGGCGTACTCGCCGTTGATGCGGCTGACCATCTTCTCGATCTCGCCGCGCATGTGGATGTAGGACTCGACCCGTTCCCGGCTCGGGGTCGCGAGCTGGACCATGACCGTCTCGGACGGGTCGACGCGACCCTCCGCGATCAGTTCGTGCAGCGCGTCGAGCCGGACGTCGATGCCCTTGGTGTAGTCGAGCCGGTCGACGCCGAGCATGATGCGCTTCGGATTGCCGAGTTCCTTGCGGATCTGCTTGGCGCGGTCGCGGATCGACTTTCGGCGGGACTGTTCGTCGAGGTCACCGGACGCGATGGAGATCGGGAACGCGCCGACCCGGACGGTGCGGAACCCGACCTGGACGACACCGAGCTTCGACCGGACACCGACGTTGCCGCGGGAGGTCTGGTGCCCGGCCAGTCGCCGGGCGAGGTACAGGAAGTTCTGGGCTCCGCCGGGCAGGTGGAAGCCGATCAGATCGGCGCCGAGCAGTCCGTCGACGATCTCGGTGCGCCACGGCATCTGCATGAACAGCTCGACGGGCGGGAACGGAATGTGAAGGAAGAAGCCGATCGTCAGATCCGGGCGCAGCATCCGCAGCATCTTCGGTACGAGCTGGAGCTGGTAATCCTGGATCCAGACGGTCGCACCTTCCGCGGCAGCCTTCGCCGCCGCTTCCGCGAACCGGCGGTTGACCTCGACGTAGGCGTTCCACCATTCGCGGTGGTATTCGGGACGGACGATGACGTCGTGGTACAGCGGCCACAACGTGGCGTTCGAGAAACCCTCGTAGTAGTCGGCGATCTCCTGGGCGCTGAGGGGAACAGGGTGCATCACCAGGTCGTCGTCGACGATCGGATCCAGGTCGGCATCGGCGACACCGGCCCAGCCGACCCACGCACCGCGGTGGGTGCGCAGGATCGGCTCGAGCGCGGTGACGAGTCCGCCGGGGCTGCGCTTCCATCGGGTCGTGCCGTCCGGAAGGCGTTCGAGGTCGACGGGCAGCCGATTGGCGACCACAACGAAGTCGGATTCGGTGAGGGTCGGCGAATCGGCTGCGGGCACGGGGCGTCCTCTTCTCTGGCTGAGCGGCTGTCGGAGCGGACGGTCAGGCGGACTTGTCGGTCGGTCCGATGCCGAGCATCGAGAGCAGCATGCGGCACTCGTCGGCGTCCTCGGCATAGGCCGCGACGACGCGCTGCGCCTGGCGGGCAGTCTGTTCGGCTACGGGCTCGAGGTCTTCGTCGGCGATGTCGTTGTCGGTGGTCACGTCGGCGGCCATGATGTTTCCTCCCGGGAGTGCTGCTCGGCTCGAGCAGGCCATTCGTAGTTCGACTCTAGGAGAACCGGACATGCCCACGCCAGCCGCGACCGGGGCACTGCGTGCCGGGGTGAGGTCTGTATCGATAAGGGGCCGGCTCCGCACTGCCCTGCGGCTGTGCGCTCGCCGCGTTCCTGCGGGCCGTCGGGTGGGCCGTGCCGCGCGGTACGGTGGACGCGGCCCGTGCGCTCGTCCCGGCGAGGCCGACACGCAGCGACGTTTTCGAGGAAGGTCTTCATGCCCATAGCGACGATCAACGGCATCCCGCTGAACTACCAGGTCAAAGGGACCGGCGACCTCGTTGTACTCATCATGGGGACGGGGAGCCCCGGCCGCGTGTGGGACCTGCATCAGGTGCCGGCGCTGGTCAAGGCGGGCTACCGCGTGGCCACGTTCGACAATCGCGGGATCGCTCCGTCGGGGGAGAGCCTCGGCGGAATGACGATCGACGATCTCGTCGCCGACACCGCGGGCCTGATCGAACTGCTCGGCGGACCTGCCCATGTCGTCGGGACGTCGATGGGCGCCCGCGTCGCGCAGGAACTCGCGCTGGCCCGGCCGGAGCTGGTGCGCAAGGCGGTCTTCCTGGCCGGTCACGCGCGGATGGACCAGTTCCAGCTCACGCTGACCGAGGGTGAACGTCAGTTGTACGACAACGGCGTCGAGCTGCCGCCGAAGTACCGGGCCGCGGTCACCGCTGTGATGAACCTGTCCCCGGCGTCGCTCGTGGACGCGAATGCCGCGCGCGACTGGCTCGACGTGTTCGAGTTCACCGGCGGCAAGACCTCGCCGGGCGTGCGGGCACAGCTTTCGATGGACCGCGAGTTCGATCGACGCGCCGCCTACCGGGCGATCACGGTGCCGTGCCTCGCGGTCGGATTCGCCGACGACAGGATGATTCCGGCGTACCTGTCGAAGGAGGTCGCCGACGCGATCCCGAACGCCCTCTACGAGGAGATTCCCGACGCCGGTCACTACGGGTACCTCGAGCAGCCCGAGTCGGTGAACAAGGTGGTACTGGACTTCCTGGCCGGCTGAGGCCCCGAACTCGCGACCGACGAGCGCGGTGGGATCGAACGTGATCCCGCCGCGCTCAACTTGTTTCGGGACTTTCGCCCTGGGAATCCGGTTGCCGATCGGAGGTCACCACTAGCGACACAAGTATTGGTAGGCTCACCGAACAAAGGATAGCCTGAGCTATCTTTTCCGAGTCGATCGAATCCGCCTGCGGCTGTGGCCCCCGAGCACGAAAGATGAGTGATGACCGATCGATACAGCGCGCCCTCCGAGGCTTCGGAGGTGCCGGACTTCCCGCCGGACAACGTCCTCGACATCGTCGGTATCGGATTCGGGCCCGCCAATCTGGCGTTGAGCATCGCGATCGAAGAACACAACGCAGCCGAGTCGGATGCGCCGGTCCGGGCGCGATTCTTCGAGAAGCAACCGTCGTTCTCCTGGCACCCGGGGATGCTCCTCGAGGGAGCCACGATGCAGATCGCCTTCCCCAAGGACCTGGTCACCTTCCGGAATCCGACCAGTAGCTACAGCTTCTTCTCCTACCTTCACGCGTGCGGCCGCCTCGTCGACTTCGTCAATCACCAGACCTTCTTCCCCACCCGCCACGAGTTCCAGGACTACCTGCAGTGGGCGGCCGGACGGGTCGATGCCGACGTCCGCTACGGCACCGAGGTCACCGGCGTCGACGCCGTGCGCGACGGCACCGGCAAGGCGGAACTGTTCGCGGTCCGCACCGCCGAGGGCGAGGTCGTCTACGCCCGCAACGTGGTACTGGGCATCGGCCTTCGTGCCCGGATTCCCGAGTGGGCCAACGAATCCGCGCGCTGCTTCCACAACCACCAGTTCCTTTTCCACCTCGCCGAGATGCCGGCGCCGGTGCATCAGCGGTTCGTCGTCGTCGGTGCCGGGCAGTCCGCCGCCGAGGTCGTGCAGTACCTCCATCGCAACTACCCCGACGCCGAAGTACACAACGTCTTCAACCGTTTCGGATACAGCCCCGCCGACGACAGCCCCTACGCGAACCGCATCTTCGATCCGAGCACCGTCGACGAACTCCACAGCGCGCCCCACGAGGAACGCGCTCGCCTGCTCGAGCTGCACCGCGGCACCAACTACTCGGTCGTCGATCCCGACCTGATCGCCGAGATCTACGCGACCGAATACCGCGAGCGCGTCTCGGGCAAGCGGCGGCTGTTCATGCGCCGGGCCTCGGAGATCACCGGTGTCGAGGAGACGGCGACCGGGATCGAGGTGCAGGTGCACAGTGGACTCGACGGCCTCGACCACACGTTCATGTGCGACGCCGTCGTCCTCGCCACCGGATTCACCCCGGCGCCGCTGACCCCGCTGCTCGGCGACCTCGCGCCCGCCGAGACGCCGCTGCGCGACGTCGGCCGCGACTACCGGCTGCCCACACCCGACGACATCGACGGCGGAATCTATCTGCAGGGCGGTACAGAGAAGACCCACGGCATCACCGCGTCGCTGCTGTCGAATACGGCGATCCGGGCAGGTGAGATCCTCGGTGCAGTGCTGGAACGGCGCGGGGCGAACCTGGCAGGCGGCCATGGGGAGCTCTCGCTCCTTGGTAGGATTCCCGACCAGCACACCTACGCAACAAGTGAGGCGAGATGAGCACGAATCCATTTGATGACGAAGACGGCCGCTTTTACGTCCTCGTGAACGACGAGGAGCAGTACTCGCTGTGGCCGACCTTCGCTGAGGTCCCCCAGGGATGGCGGGTCGTGTTCGGCGAGGAATCGCGCGCTGCATGCGTCGAGTACGTCGAGCAGAACTGGACCGACATGCGTCCGAAGAGCCTGCGCGACGCCATGGAGGCCGACGAAAAGGCTCGTCAGGCCAACTCCTGACCCTCAGCCTTTCCGGAAGTCACGCCGCAAGCGACCGAAGCGCGGCGTGACTTTCGTCGTTTCCGGGCTCTCGTAGCTCCGCGTCCGCCGCGCCCTGGTCCGGCGCAGCGACGGCCGGCGCAGCGCACCCGATCGGCGCATGCTGCGCGGGTAGCGCGCGGTCCGGGCCATCCACTCGCCGAGTGTGACGCCGGCCGCGAGTCCGCAGCCGATCCCGAACGCGGCAAACAGGGCGGTCAACCCGACCAGCAGTTCCGACTGCAGGATCGCGTACAGACCGCGGTACAGCGCCAGGCCCGGTAGCAGCGGTGTGATTCCGGCGACCGCGACGACGAGCGGCGGAGTGTAGGCGCGGCGGGCCATCAGGCCACCGGCGAAGCCGACCACCGTCGCCGCGGTCGCCGACGCGATGATCGGGCCGACGCTCAGCCCCAGGGCCAGCTGGTACACCAGGGCACCGGCCGCGCCGCCCAGGGCCGCTGCCGTCAGTGCGCGCCGCTCGGCGTAACAGGCCAGGGCGAAGAACAGCGACGCGGCGGCACCGGCCGCGAACTGCGTCGGCAACTGTGTCAGACCCGTCTGCGCGACGTAGGAGATGACCGGCAGTTCCGCGCCCAGCAGGACGGCGACCCGCAGTGTCGTCGCCACGCCCGCGATGATCCCGCCGGTCATCATGACCAGCTCGAAGAAGCGGGCCGATGCCGTGATGGGCGCGCCCGTGATCGCGTCCTGCACCGAACCGACCAGCGACAGGCCCGACAGCAGCACCGTCACCCCGGCCGCGATGATCAGTCCCGGCGACACCGAGACCCCCAGCGGTTCCCGGAACGCGTACAGCGTGATCGCCGGCGCGGTCGCGATGATGCCGCCGACCAGGTGCTGGAAGAAGAACGGCAGGCCGAGTCCGTTGAGGAACCGGTTCATCCGGTCGATCACCAGCGTCGACACGAACGCGACGGCCGCGACCAGGAGGCCACCGCCGAGCAGTATCCCGATCGACGCCGCCATCGCCGACCAGGCGAAGGTCGCGACCCACCGGTTGTAGGGGTGCGGAGCCGACGTGATCGCGAGCAGTTCCTCTCGGGCCTGGGCCGGGGAGATCGCGTCCCGCCTGATCCGGCGGGTCAGCCGGTCCACCGCCGCGAGCCGGGTGAAGTCCATCGACCGGTAGTGCACGATCCGCATCGTGCTCGCCGGCGGCATCGTCGGGCCCCGATGCGCCGACAGCACGATCGAGTTGTAGGTCACGTCCACGTCGCAGCGCGCCAGCCCGTAGGTCGCCGCGACGAACTGCACCTGGTCCGAGGTATCGATCGCGCCGGTGCCGGAGGCGAGGAGCACTTCGCCGACCCGCACCGCGACGTCGAGGGCTTCGGCGACCGTCGCGTCGTCGGTCAGATCGATCGGCTGCAGCGGCGCCGGAGCCTCGGTGACCGCGTCGACGGTCGCCCGCCGATCCAGCACGAGTTTTCCGAGCATCGCGCTCAGCACGTTCACCATCGCGTGCCCCCGGGGATGGGAACCAGGATCGTCGCCGGGGAAACCATGCACCCCACCGTAACCAAACCGGCCGGTGGCGCGAGGGGGCTGTGATGCCTATATGATGAGCGCGCTTCACTGCCTCCTTAGCTCAGTGGTAGAGCACTCGCCTTGTAAGCGAAAGGTCGTCGGTTCAATCCCGACAGGGGGCTCCACGATCGGCCGGGGTGCCGATTCGCGCTCCAAAAAGACATCCGCACACGGCCTGGACGTGTGCGGATGTCTTTTCGTTCTGCGGCTGCGTCGTACGTCAGCCGGGTGGTGGGAGTTCGCCCTTTCCGGTGGCGCCACCGCTGCGCAGCCAGCGGCCCGGCAGCTTGCCCGCGAGGTCGCCGAGCGGTCCCACCGCACCGCGCAGCAGTTCCACCGTTTCCTGCAGCAGGTCGATGCTCAGGTGCATCTGCTGGATGCCCGGGGTCAGCTGCGCGAGGGTCTCGGACAGCGACACGATCTGGTCGAGCGGGCCACCCTCGGCGAGCAGTCGTTCGAGCGCGCCGCGTTCGGACAGCAGGACGTCGAGGACACCGCCCTCCGCGAGCGCGCGTTCCACGACACCGCCGGGTTTGATCGCGGTGTCGACGATGCCGCCGGGGGCGGTCAGCCGTTCGACGGCGCCGTCGCGGGCCAGCAGTCGCTCGAGCGGGCCGTCGGGTGCGGTGAGCCGATCGAGCAGGCCACCCTCGGAGAGCAGGCGGTCGAGGGCGCCGTCGTCGGCCAGGACCCGATCCAGCGGGCCGCCGGGTGCGGTGATCCGGTCGAGGGCTCCTCCCGGCACGAGCAGTCTCTCGAGGATGCCGTCGGGTGCGGTGAGCCGGTCGACGGCGCCGCCGGGGGCGAGCAACCGGTCGAGCGGGCCACCCGGTCGCAGCGCGTGCCCGAGCGGGCGGTTGTCGGACGCGAGCTCGGACACCTGCTGCAACAGTCCCAGGGTTCCGCGGGTATCGGTGAGACCGACCGCGCCGAGCGTGTCGTAGGTCGCGGGGGAGACGGCCACGCGGACCGTGCCGATGACGGACTCCGCGATCCCGAGCGCGGTGTCCGCCGCGGTCAGGCCGACCCGGAGCGGGAATGCGATCGCGGACGCCAGATTCATGGGTTCACTGTAACCACAGGACACACGAGAAAACGGTCTAGTGAAGCGCCTTCAATCCGATGACACACCCGACGATTCCGAGGATGAGGAGGATTTTGGCCACCGAGACGGTCTCTCCGCCGGTGACCATCGCGAATCCGACGGTGAGCGCCGCGCCGATCCCGACCCACACCGCGTACGACGTGCCGACCGGCAGCGTGCGCATCGCGTACGCGAGGCCGGCCATGCTGACCAGCAGGGCGACGACGAAGAGGACGGACGATCCGAGGCGGGTGAATCCGGCCGAACGGCTGAGCGCGGTGGCCCACACCGCTTCGAGGACACCGGAAAAGACGAGAACGATCCATGCCATGACGAGCTCCACTGCACCGTCTTGTCGCTGGCCGGGTACGGTGCGCTCGTCCGGGTGTCGATCGACGGTCTGTAGTCTAGCGAACTTTTCTCGCGGCGGCCCGAGGTCAGGACGCCCGCAGCGCCGTCGCGGACACCCGCAGCTCGGTGCAGCCGCAGCCGCCGGACAGTTCCGAGCAGTCGATGATCAGGCTGTGGCGGACCGATGCGAGATCGGTGCAGTCGGGGTCGGTGCATTCGATCTCGACAATGGCATGCACGACGAGAGTTCCGTGGCAGTGGTCCAGTTCGGCGAGGCAGGCGGAGCACGACATGTCCCCATTGTTAACACCGGGGTCCGACAGGTGTGTGAGGCGCGCCTGTCGCCGGCTACCCGACTCTGCTCTGCACTGCCAGCGTTCTCACAGGAAGTAGTCAGCGACCGGACAGCCGCCCCCGAGACAATGGGTGGCGTGACCGTTCCCGAAGCGCGAATCCTGATCGTCGACGACGAGCCGAACATCGTCGAGCTGCTGGCGGTGAGCCTGAAATTCCAAGGGTTCGAGGTCGCGACCGCGTCCAACGGCACCGAGGGCCTCGACCGGGCCCGCTCCTTCCGCCCGGACGCGGTGATCCTCGACGTGATGATGCCCGGCATGGACGGGTTCGGGATGTTGCGTCGTCTGCGCGCCGACGGCGTCGACGCTCCCGTGCTGTACCTCACCGCGAAGGACTCCGTCGAGGACAAGGTGTCGGGCCTGACGCTCGGTGCGGACGACTACGTCACCAAGCCGTTCAGCCTCGAGGAGGTCATCGCGCGGGTGCGTACGATCCTGCGCCGCGCCGGGAAGGTGTCCGAGGAAGACCGTTCGTCGCGAATCGCCTTCGCCGACATCGAACTCGACGACGAGACCCACGAGGTGTGGAAGGCCGGACAGCCGGTGTCGCTCTCGCCCACCGAGTTCACCCTGCTGCGGTACTTCATGATCAACGCGGGCACGGTGCTCAGCAAACCGCGCATCCTCGACCACGTGTGGAACTACGACTTCGGTGGCGAGGTGGGGGTCGTCGAGTCGTACGTGTCCTACCTGCGGCGCAAGATCGACACCGGCGACCGGCCGCTCATCCACACGCTGCGTGGCGTCGGATACGTGATGCGCGAGCCGAAGTAGATGCGCCGCCTGCCCGCCCTGCCGCTGCGATTCACCCTCGTCGCCGCGCTGCTCGTGCTGTCGGGGCTCGGGTTGCTGGCGTCCGGGATCGCGGTGACCTCGTCCCTGCAGGGGTCGCTGCTGAGCCGGATCGACCGCGACCTGCACGACGCCGCGTACGGCTGGGCCAGGCCGCTCGGACCCCGTCCGGATCTGCCGCCTCCGGTGGTGGGTCCGGAGCGGCCGCCGAGCCCGTTCTACGTGCAGGTCCTGAATCCGGACGGCACGGTGCGGGTCACGATCAACGATCGGTCGGCGGCACCGGCAGTGCCGGGCGGGCCCACGCCGGAACCGGTGACCGTCGGGTCCGTCGGCGACTCCGGCCCCCGGTGGCGGGTGCTGACCGCCGCCAACCCCGACGGCGGCACCACCACCGTCGCGATGAGCCTGGAGGAGACCGGCGAGACGGTCGGGCGGCTCGTCGTCCTGCAGCTCGGGATCGGCGCCGTGGTGCTGGTCGTGCTGGGCGTCGCCGGCTACTTCGTGGTCCGGCGCAGCCTGCGCCCGCTTCGTGAGGTGGAACGCACCGCGGTCGCGATTGCGGGCGGTGACCTGCACGAACGTGTGCCGGAGCGGGATCCGCGCACCGAGGTGGGGCGATTGTCCGTGGCTCTGAACTCGATGCTCGCGCAGATCCAGTCGGCGTTCGCGGCGACCGCCGCGTCCGAGGAGTCGGCGCGCCGCTCGGAGGAGAAGATGCGCCGGTTCGTCGCCGACGCGGGGCACGAGCTGCGCACCCCGCTGACCACGATCCGCGGATTCTCCGAGCTGTACCGGCAGGGGGCCAGCCGCGACACGGATCTGCTGATGACCCGGATCGAGAACGAATCGCGCCGCATGGGAGTCCTCGTCGAGGACCTGCTCATGCTGGCCCGTCTCGACGCGCAGCGGCCCCTCGAGCGGAAGTCCGTGGACCTGCTGGCCCTCGCCGCCGACGCCGTGCACGGGGCCCGCGTAGTTGCGCCGGACCGCACGATCGGGCTCGAGGTCATCGACGGGCCGGGCACCCCCGAAGTGCTCGGCGACGTGGTGCGACTGCGGCAGGTCGTCGACAATCTCGTCACCAATGCGCTCACGCACACCCCGGCCGATGCGTCGGTGACCGTGCGGGTCGGCACCGTCGGTGACGACGCCGTGCTCGAGGTCGCCGACACCGGACCGGGACTGGCCGAAGAGGACCGGGAGCGGGTGTTCGAACGTTTCTACCGCGTCGACACCTCGCGGACCCGCGCGTCCGGCGGCAGCGGTCTGGGTCTGTCCATCGTCGCGGCGCTGGTCACCGCGCACGGCGGCACCGTCGACGTCGACAGCGAGGTCGGCCGGGGCGCGACGTTCCGCGTGCTGTTGCCGCGGCGGCAGGTGCACTGAATTTCCCGGCAATTTTCTCCGTTACGGTGTCTGCAGAGCAGGTCTCGTCACGCTGGAGGAAAACCGAGCATGGGCATCACCGAGATGGCACGCGGTGCGGCCGGCGCTGCGTTCGGCGCGGCCCGCAACACCTGGTCGTTGTTCGCGGGCGGCGGGATCGCGCCGCCGCACCGCACCCCGTCGGTGGTCGTCGGCGACGGCCCGCACCGCACCCTGCGCCGATTCGGCCCGGAGGATGCCGGGGACCCGGTCCTGCTCGTCACCCCGCTCGCTGCGCCGTCGAGCTGCTACGACCTGATGCCCGACCAGAGCGTGGTGCAGTACCTCGTCGATCTGGGCCGCAGCGTCTACGTCCTCGACTACGGGCCGATGAACGTCGACGACCGCGACCTCGGATTCGAGGTGTGGATCGACGACATCGTGCCCGAAGCGATCCACCGGGTCTCCGAGCTGAGCGGCAACCGTGAGGTCGACCTCGTCGCGTGGAGCCTCGGCGGGACCATCTGCCTGCTCACCGCCGCCGCGCACCCGGAGCTCCCGATCCGGTCGATCGCCGCGTTCGGCACGCCGATCGACTACACGCGGATCCCGCTGCTCGCGGCCGCGCGGGTCGCGGGACGATACGTCGGTGATCCTGTCCTGGCCGGGGTGTCACGCGTCCTCGGCGGTGTCCCGGCACCACTCGTGCAGATCGGCTACCGCGCGACCGCTCTCGAGCGGGAACTGTTGCGGCCGTGGTTCATCGCCCTGAACATCGCCGACGCCGACCGGCTGGCCCGCATGGAATCGATCGACCGGTTCCAGGCCGGGATGTTCGGTTATCCGGGACGGTTGTTCCACGAGATGGGCATGCGCCTGACCGTCGCCAACGACCTCGCGTCCGGGAAGGCGCGGTTCGGGAAGCGCACGATCGATCTCGCCGCGGTCACCGTTCCGGTGCTCGCGCTGGCCGGAACCGAGGACGTCCTGGCGCCGGTCCCGGCCGTCGAAGCGATCACCGGTGTCCTGCCGAACGCGGCGGTCCGGTTCGCGACCGCGCCCGGCAGTCACCTAGGTCTGCTCACCGGGCCCACCGCGCGCACCACGTCGTGGGTGCACCTGGCGCAGTTCCTGGCCGACCCGCACGGAACGCCGCAGGACCCGGCGAGCAACCTCGAATCCGAGATTCGGGACGCTCAGTCCGGGACGTTGGCGCCGTAGCCCAGTTCCCGCAGCGCCGCGCGGATCTTGTCGCGGGCCTCGTCGAGCGACTCCGGCGACGGGTCGCGCTCGGCCTGGGAGATGTCGAAGTCGCCCAGGTCGTAGGCGGGGAACACGTGCAGGTGCAGGTGCGGAACCTCGAATCCGGCGATGAGCAGGCCCGCGCGGGGGGAGTCGTACGCCGCGCACACGGCACGACCGATGATGCGGGCGACGCCGTTCGTCTTGGCCCAGAGTTCGTCGTCGACGTTCTGCCAGTGGTCCACCTCCTCGCGGGGGACCACGAGCACGTGGCCCGGGTTGATCGGGTTGATGGTGAGGAACGCGACGACGTCGTCGTCCTGCCAGACGAAGCGACCCGGCAGGTCGCCGGCGATGATCATGCTGAATACGGAAGCCATGTCGGGGAGGATAGGCGGCGAGGTATCCGCTGAGGAGATGGACACCCGCCAACGGATAAACCGTAGACGGATGACTTTTCGGTGAGCGGATCCGACGGTCCGCCCGGCTGAAACCGCGGCACCGGGCAGTCCCGTAGTCTGTCCTGCGTGCGCGTACTCGTTATCGGCTCCGGTGCCCGTGAACATGCTCTCGTCCTGGCTCTTTCCCGCGACCCGGGGGTGACCGCGGTCCTCGCCGCACCCGGCAACGCCGGAATCGCGCAGGTCGCCGAACAGTTCCCGGTCGACGCCGCCTCCGCCGAGCAGGTCGTCGCGCTCGCGAAGGAACAGAACGTCGACCTC
>Ga0182742_1004018_pt1 | contig 13730 bp, 13 predicted proteins | sample eDN5th37CBELigMG_FD_128880 | JGI IMG/M metagenome (GOLD analysis project Ga0182742, IMG submission 128880) | Enriched Miracle-Growth compost microbial communities from Emeryville, California, USA - eDNA 5th pass 37_C BE-Lig MG (version 2)... ... | reverse complement strand
AAGAAAAGTAAGCTGGTTATCTACAATATGTAGCTGACCAGCTTACTTTAGTTACTAAATATTGATGGTATTGCAGATTAACCTGTCTACATGAACACTTTTTCAGCAGTCCCGAACCGTCCCCACGTTTCATGAATGAAGGTCAGCCTAATTCGGCAGACTAGAAGTGGATGTTTTTTCTAAAGGAGGAAGCTTAAATGATTCGTCATAAGAAATTAGGGTATGTTGTATTAAGTGTAACAAATCTTGATAAATCTGTTGATTTTTATGAAAATATTGTGGGAATGCAGATGGTTGAACGTGAAAATCAAACGGCATTCTTAAGATGCAGCAGTGATCATCACAATTTGATTCTTGAACAAGCAGAAGAAGCAGGTTTGAAAAGGGTGGCTTATGAACTTGAAAAGACTGATCAATTTCAAGGGGTTTTCGACTATTTAACAGAAAAGGGCTTAAATCCGATAGAATTGAGTGCAGATGAAACACAAAGCTTGGCTCAGGGCAGAACATTGCGCTTTAAAGATCCACATATGGGAGTAACCTATGAATACTATGTGGATATGAAGCAAATGGATTCACCATTTGTTCCTAAAAAGGCGAAAATTACGCGATTTTTACATGTTGTATATGAAACAAATAAATATGAGGAAATGTTAGATTTCTTTACGAACACATTAAACTTCAGAGTATCTGATACCTCATCAGATAATGAAAAAAGTGCTTGGGCATGGCTGAGAGCGTTCCCTTCACCTTATCACCATGACATGGCCATTACTAAGGGTTCAGAAAATAAATTGAATCATCTTGCGTACCAAGCCGAAAGAGTGGATGATATTGGGATTCAAGTCAATAAGTTAAAAAATGCAAATGTTCCAATCCTATTCGGGCCAGGAAGACATCGTCCATCAAGCAGTGTTTTCCTTTACTTTGCTGACCCTGATCGCATCACGCTTGAATATAGCCAAGGAATGGAAGAATTCCCTGAAGAAGGGGCACGTCAACCACGTGAATTAGAGCCAACTCCAGACACCATCGACGAATGGGGAGGAACGCCGGAGCCTGACTTTGGAAAATATGGTAAGTTGATTACTGATTAAAACACGGGTAAAACACGGGGACGGTTCTAATGTTTCACAAAGTGAAACGCAAGAACCGTCCCCATGTTTCATTCAGGCATTAACCCTTCCAGCCTCTTCGTTACCTTCTTGTCTTGCTTCTTCATTCAATATTAATTCGTTCCATCTGCGCCAGAATGCACGCATTTGTGCTTCGTCTGTTGCTTGTGGCACTTCCCTGTTCATCCCTTTAGAAATATCGTTCCATCCCGCTTCTTTTGCATTTGTGAAACCTTCTTGACATAGTTCAAGTGCTTCGTTATCGTCTGGAGTGGCGAAACCTGATGGTCCTAAGAACTCTAGGAAGCTGTCGTTACGAACTTGTCTAAAGTTTTCATTTTCAGCTTTTGGAGCTAATGCATAACCGGTTACCTCAATATATCCAGGCTCAATTGGATAGAACGTTCTGATGGTGATTGCCATGATATCGTTAATAATTAAATTAGGGAAAATCCAAATATTACGATTTTTCTTAGCAATACGATGGGCTCTTTCTTTACCGAATTTTGCTTCTAATCTTTCAATGTTCTTTTCAATTATTCCTTTGGCCTCTTCTCCGTAACCTTCAATCCATTTACCTACTGGTCTTGGCCAGGCAGAGTAGTATTCCATAACAGCATGTCCGCCGCCTAAATCTTTCCCTTCACCAACAAGACTGTCTTTTTCCATTGTACCGCCGCGAGTGGCCACAATATCAAAATACGTTTTGTGTGTAGGAACACCATGGTATAAGTCAACACTGTTTTCGCCGAGAAGCTTCCAGTTTGCACGTACACTGTATTGTTGCGGATCTGTTAAAACTTCCATCCCAAGTGTTGGATCTTCAGCAGCATAGGCTTGGTCAGCTACTAAATCTAAATATTCTTTCGCATTTCCTAAGTATTCTTCTAAAGACACAGCATTATCGTCGAAGTTTACAAACATAAAACCACGATAGTTTTCAAGCCGCTTGACCGTAGCAAGGTTTTTACCGCCATCACAGTTATGGTCATTGGGGAAACCTGCTTTGTCAGGCATACCAACGAGTTCACCCTGATTGTTAAAGCTCCATGCATGGTAGAAACAACGGAATACCTTAGAGTTCCCACTTGCCTCACGCGTCACTAATGCCCCCCGGTGTGGACAGCTGTTATAGAAAGCGCGAATGACATCATCTTGGCTGCGAGTGAAGATTAAATTACGCCCCCCCACTTTTCTTCTATGGAAATCACCTTTGTTTGGCAATTCAGATTCATGCCCAATATAAAGCCAGCATTTACTGAAAATGGCTTCTCTTTCTGTTTCTAAAATGTTTGGATTAATAAAAGCTTGACGGTTCACTTTAAATGATAATTTCTCTTGATCTTCACGAACATATTTACTCATTCATTTTTCCCTCCTAGAACTCTTGAATTGGGATAGTCAAAAAATAGTATGCACTCACCTTAAAGCCCATATTCGAGAAACGCGGGGACGGTTCTCGTGTTTCACTAATAAGTGAAACGCAAGAACCGTCCCCATGTTTCATTTCACAGAAATTTCTGTTACTATTTTACATAACAATAGATGTATTCCAATGGATGGAGGGACAGTTATGACAGGGACTATTGCTGTTATTATGGTATTTGGAATTCCCATTATCGCTATTATCACAGGCCACTTGCAAAAACAGTCAAAGATAAAGGCCAACATGCTAAAAGATCAACTGGAACTAGAAAAACTCAAACACGAGAACTATCTAATCGAAACGGAGAAAATGAAGCTTGAGCTTGAAAAGATGATGTTGAATAGTCCAAAAGATGAAACTAAATTTATGTAATAAAGACTCCGTGGAACACAAGATTCTTTACGAGAGAATCTAACAAACTCTAGTCATAACAGGTAAACCGGACATAACAAAGGGGAGAGTTCAGCGGCAACTTACATTTCTGCGGAATTCTCCTCTTTGTTTGGCTGGCATTCATCCTATAGTGGTTATAGTTCTCCCTTTTCTCCTTGACGGTATATTTCTGTCACTCTCTCTTTTTCAAGTGCCTAAAAAGAAGATAATGTAAGAGGGATGCATAATTTTATGGTAAATTATTGAAAGAGGGAGGAGATTTTTTGAATACATTTCTAAAAATTATACTTGGTGTTTTAAGTGTCATCGTATTGGGAATTGGACTGCTTATTTTTATTTTTTTAGCAGAAATGAAACCTGATCAAGAGGAAGAAGAAAAGGTAAAAATTCAAGCAGAACAATATGTAGAAGATAACTTTAATGATACCTTCGAAATCTATGACACTTTGTATGATAATATGGGGAACTTTGGATTCCAATATGCGGCTAAGGTAAGAGATAAGAAAAATAATACGGAGTTTTTTGTTTATTATGATGAGGAAACAAAACAAATGGTAGACACGTATGTTGCTGATAAATGGGAGAATGATTTAGAAACTGACATACGACCTTATATAAAAGAACATTTTGGAGAAACATCGAATCTCTTCGTTTTCTTTACGAATGATCAAATTGGAAAAGAACTCGGGATTGACCCTGTTAATCCTAGAAGTTATAAGGAGTTCGACGTTTCCCCTACTATCCGTATCACCCTTCCCCGCGAAAAGAACGACACGGATGAAACCAGTCTTAATGAGTTTATCACCTATCTAACAAGCGAGGAAATCCTGCAGCATGGTTCAGTTATAATCGAATACATCACTAAAGACGGTGCCATTTTAGATGATGAATGGGGCAAAGAGTTTTAGTGAAACGTGGGGACGGTTCTCCTGTTTCACTCATAAGGTCCTGCCAACAAAACATAGATAGTATACGCTAAGCAAATAGCAAACGAAAAAGGTCGAATTCCTATAATCGTTAAGGAACCGACTTTTTTTACATTTATCTTGTTGCACTAACGCTGCCCAGTAGCGAGTATTCGAGAGAAAATCGCATGAAAGTAAAATCTATCCCCATTTTTCCAAAAAGAAAACTTGGAAAAAATCCACGTTCTTATCTGTTAAGATTTTCTTCATTTATTTTCACATCACTCTTATCCATCCAAATAATGAGCTCATTTTGAAGTTCCTTTATACGCTTTCTCTAACAGCGCAAGATCAAGTTTCTTCATTTTAAGGACTTCCTCATTCACACGCGCAAGCTGTTCTGGTGTGCTTCTTGCCATCATCTCGTCCATTTCCCTTGGAACAATCTGCCACGACACTCCATATTTATCTTTTAGCCAGCCACATTGCTCGGACTCAGGAACTGCAGACAACCTATCCCAGTAATAATCAATTTCTTCTTGTGTGTCGCAATAGACCATAAATGAAATGGCCTCGTTAAAAGTGTAATGATGATCGTGCGCACTGTCCATTGCGATAAACCATTGATTCTCTAAGCTAAAATCAGAAAACATGATTGTTCCCTCTTTGTCAGGTTCCATTCCTTTAGGATAGCGGGACATATGGCCCTGCTTTCCATTCTTAAATACAGATAAATAAAAATTGATCGCTTCTTCCGCTTTTCCACATTTATCACCGACAAACATCAGTACCGGCACGATTTCAGACCGCTCTTCTCCTTCTGAATGGGTAAGATTCAACTGCCACGATAAACCATACTTATCTTGAATCCAACCATACTTCTCACTGAATGGATAGGTAGCAAATGGCATTAACACGGTGCCTTCTTCAGATAATTTCTCCCAAACATCCTGTATCTTTTCACTCGCATCCCCTACTCGAGATGGGTCAAAATGAACCATGAAAGATGTCGATGGATTGAATGTAAAATAAGGTCCAGCACTGATTGCCATAAATTTCTGCTTCCATAATTCAAAAGCAACGATATCCGCGTCACCTGATGGGGTATCTTTAAGCACCGTCTTACTCGTGATGGTTGAATCTGGGAATACGGAAGCATAAAACGCTGCTGCTTCATTCGCCTCTTTGTCATACCACAAATGTGGAACAATTTTTTGATTTGACTTTGTCATGGTTATCCCTCCTAAATTTTGGTTCATTACAAATATCCATCAATGTCTTGGAAATATTCAGAGTCCCCCAAAAAGTATCATATACTGAAACGGTCATAACTACACCCATTGTTATATGAAAGCCCCGTTAGCATAATAAGCTATTTCTTTAGCATGTTCCCTGTCCGATGTTTCCAATCCTCCCTCAGCCATAATTCCCGTACCTAATCACACCAGTAATTAATAACAGCACTAATGCAAAAATACAGATTGTTCCAATTGAAGCTAACACATGAAGGATTTTATTCGCTTTTGTACGAAACAGCTTACAAAATAAAATATAAACTCCCACTCCAATCATTCCACCTACTGTATTTCCCATAAGATCAGTTATATCACTCGCTCCTATGGCAAAGAGGAATTGCAATACTTCAAATAACAAACTACTTGCCGCTATTGGGACAATCTTTTTCAAAAAAGACCAACTGGGTTTTAACATACTGATATAACTGCCAAATGGGATAAATGCTAATACATTGGAGAGGATTTCAGCAATATCTATTTGATTGTTCTTAATCATTGAACCAGCAAAAGGAATGAAGTTGATTCCTCGAAAATCCGTGAAGTCACGCAAGTCTTGAAATGAAAATTGCATTTTAAAAAGGATAATCCATGTTAAGACAAATAAATATATGGCCAACAAGCCAGTTGTTAGTTTATTTTGATTGTTTTTTGATTTCTCCATATAAATCTCCAATTCTTACATTCTAAGTAGTGCAAATATATAAAAGAAAAATAGTGCTAGTACAATCCTTTTGTTCATTCATTTACTTTTTTCATTCCCCATCCTTCCCTCGTTGAGATGAGGAATGGTTTGTTTAGGGAAACACGGTTACAACTACCCCATCCATATTGTTGCCTGATATCTCCCAACGAAGATTGGACGGCACGGGAATGGTTGTATCTTGGGTTACAGGGTAATAAGAGATTTTATACTTTTCACCGTCTATCGTAGTTGAAATGGACTTTTGTTCTTTTAGGAATTCCAAATATTCTTCTAAAGCAAAATTCCTTTCCTGCATAATCACACTATGCGGCAATCCCACATAGCGAATATGCCAAGGTTCATACTGAATGCCTGTAATCGCCGTTTTATCCTTTGGATAACGTAAAATGAACCCGTATTTCCAAGCATTTTCTTCTATCCACTTTCCTTCTGGTGCATCAGCCATCTTCATTTGAGTCGATCCTACATCAAGCGATAAGCCCAAATTGTGTTCGCTATAGCCGGCTGGCAACGCATAGGCAGAACCCATTTCTTGATAAAGTGCACTTTGCTCATCCCAGTCTCGAAAGCCACTAGTAATAGAGAAATGACGAACCCCTTCTTTTTCTGCTGCAGTAACCATCTCTGAAAACCGACGTGCTATCTCCTCTGACAAATACATTTCGCCCTGTAACAATCCATACCCCTTCTTCCATTCATTATGCGTGGATAGATTGATAACATCCGATTTTATACTTTTTGGGTGAACCGGATATTCACTGTTAACCAAAAGCAAATTTCCTTGATAAATTTGTTCTTCTGTAATCTCTTTTTGTTGGAGAATTCCAGAAATTCCTCCATCCGCTGCTTCATCCTTTTCATATTCCTCATAATTTGGCGTTTCTCCCATTATTTCAAAAAATGGTTCCGTATCTATGAAAGTTAAACAAAAGCACGATAAAAGTAAAAATCCCCACTTCTTCATTTTTCATTTTCCTCCTTGATGTAACTTGTTAATAGAATAGGAAAAACTTTTAAAATAAAAAGTGGGGTAAATATTAAATTTTTCTTAAATTTCGACTCCGATTTTATGATTACTCTTCTTTAGAATCCTCCATTGGTAATCGGACTTCAAATATCGTGCGTATTAAATTACTTTCGGCAGTTATTGTCCCATTATGTTGCTCTACAATATTCTTCGCAATAAATAAACCGAGACCGGTACTATTTTCTTGATGGGTTCGTGCTTTGTCACCCGTATAAAGCAAATCAAAAATATGAGGCAGTTCATCCGGAGGAATGCTATCCCCATAATTGATCACTTGAATAACTACTTCCTCTGAATCAATAAAACCGTTGATATCTACATACTGCCCCTCATACCCATAACGATTGGCATTCATCAGAAGATTTTCAAACACACGTGCCAATAACTCTCCATCACCCATAAGAGATAAAGGGGAAGTCATATTCATTCTTGCTATCAAATCGTTTTTCTCAAAGACAGGATACAACTCTTCTGTCAATTGAATAAGCAGCTCACTTAAATCAATTGGTTTCTTTTCAATTGGCAGCATGCCATAGTTCATCCTAGTTATCTCGAATAATTCATCAATTAGTCTTTCTAACCGTTGAGATTTAGTAAAGGCAATCGTTAAAAAATGTCGGACTTGTTCTTTAGTTAAGCTATCATCCTTCATGATTAAATCCAAATATCCTAAAACAGAGGTAAGCGGAGTCCGCAAATCATGAGCTAAATTGACAACCAATTGATCCTTACTGCTTTCCGAAAAGTCCCCTCGTTGAATCGCTTCTTCCAATCTCTCACTTGCCAAATTGATGCTTTGGGCAATCTCACTAAATTCATCCTTTGATACGATTTGCACTCGATGCTTAAAGTCACCTTGAGCAAGATAATGAATGCCTTTTGAAATCTCATCTAAATAGGCAGAATAAGGTTTTGTAAGGAAAAAGAAAAAGACAATCGAAAGCAAAATAAACAGTAGGAAAAACACGTTAAAATCCCCAATATTTCCTATGATTTTGCGAACATATGCTAGTGTATCCCCATAATAAACATTTGTGTAATAATACCATTGGAGCACTTTAAAAAGGATGTATGTGATGATGCCAGACACCAACATGCTTACACCTAACAAGATGATCATTTTTGAACGAAAGCCTCGTAATATTTTACCCATTGAATTTATACCCTACGCCCCATACCGTTTTTATCAATTTATTTTTCCGTTTATCCTCTTCAAGTTTTTTCCGCAACGTACGAATATGAACCATAACGGTATTCCCACCTTCATAGTATGCATCGCCCCATACTTTCTGAAAGATATCTTCAGCACTATACACTTTATTTGGATGACCCGCTAATAAAGATAAAATGTCAAATTCCTTCGGTGTTAGCTCAATATTCTTACCATATAGCGTAACGGTACGTTGTTCAGGAGAAATCGTTAATCCCCCAAATTCCAAGTTTGAGTTCTGTTTAATTTGAGGTTGATTGAACTTCATAAAGCGGCGCAGCTGTGCGTTTACCCGAGCTACCAATTCAATCGGTATAAATGGTTTAGTCATATAATCATCCGCTCCGATTACCAGTCCTTGTACTTTATCGAAATCAGAGGTTTTCGCACTTAAAAAGATGATTGGCATATGATGCTTTTCACGAATGCGGCGGATGACTTCATATCCATCCATTTTCGGCATCATAATATCTAATATCAGCAAATCAATCGGTTGAGTTTCAACAACCCTAACAGCCTCTTGCCCATCCGGCACTTTCACACAATCGTACCCTTCTTTTTCTAAATGGATGGCAATCAGGTCAGCAATTTCCTCCTCATCTTCAGCAATTAAAATCGATATGCGTTTCATCCATCATCCCACTCCTATATCCAGTTACATTCAGTCTATTTTTTATGTATGATTAAGCTTTACCTTTAAAAGCTCGATGTTTTCGGTGGGTATACCCCCATCAGCAGAATCGTCCTTCACTTGGTATCATTGGGAACCCGTAGTTTATTCTCTATTATTTCCTATTTTTATTCAATCATAGTGTTCGATTGCTGAACAAAAATCAAACAGGACTCTTCCACTAAAGAGCCCGTTACTTTAAGTACAACTTTTCATCATCTCCCCTACATCTTAACATAGCTATCCATTTTCTTTTGATAGAAAATAACTACAAACGACAGGAAAATATGAAGCGAAATGACTGCCCCATCTATCCCCATTAGGGTGGGAACAGATTCATTTTTTAGACGAATACTCATTGATCCCTGAAATGTTGAACTCCATACATTCCTGCATCCGCTCAAGATAGAAAAAAACCCTGATTTTTCTGTTGAGCATAGAAAAATCAGGGTTTTTCCTTCTAAAAAGTTCTTTGGTGTATAATATGTGCGTTTTGTCGGCAAGACTCCTAGGAGTGAAACGCGAGAATGAAATGCACCTCCCATTGTTAGTTTTTGTGTCTAACAATTGAGGTGCAGTTCAAGACTGTTCCCCCGTCCCTCGCAACAATACCCGATAGACTTTTCTGGGCCTGCCGCGCGGATGCGGGGTTTCTTCGCCGATTTCTTCTGCATAGCCGCTTTTCTCGAGCTGCGACATGATTCGCCTTGCGCTTCTCGGCAGGATTTGCAGCTTTGTCGCAAGATCTTGGCAAGTAATTTCGGAACGCCCCATTTTTAATAGAATCGAATCAATTTTACTGATAGTCGCCACACTTAGGGACGTTTGTTCACTTATCGCTTGCATGTCTTTATCGTTATAAGAATAGGTAAGGCTTTCTTTTTTTCCTAATGGGCCTTTAAACGTTTTATTATCAAAGGCAACCATCCAGTTTTCTTTTCCATGTTTACGGGCTTGTAAAAGTGCATTTCTTGCCATCATCTCTGCATCGTAGGCAGACTGACCAATGCCAATCCCACAAGTGATTTTCCCTTTCGCGATATCCTCCATTTCATCGATAGGGGGTATCACACTAAAGTTATCCGTAATATCGCTTAATTCACCGCGTGTAGTAAAAATCACATAGCATCCAGGGCTTACCGTTTTCAGTGAACCTTGTATCCTTTTCGCATATTTTAACAGCTTTTGCGTGTTTTTTATTTCCATATTATACATCTCATCAGATGAAAAGGATGAAATCGATAGGGATGAAAATAAATCCACCTCAAAGATTTGAACAGCAATTTGTCTATCTTTAAATCGCAGCATTTCCTGCGTTTTTAAAGCTTCATCCAACACGGATGTAACGGCTGATTTGGTGTGCTTTACACGAAACACAGGAACCCCCCGTTTTTCGAGCTCCTTTTGCACCTGCCATGTACAGGTCACAGCTGCTGCCGTTTGACCCTTTTTCCATAAGCGTTCATGATACTCGACCACATCTTCGATTGATTTTGGCTCTTCATATAAATGAGAGGAAGAATAATCAATATCCAATTCCTCAAAGATTTGTTGTAATTCAGATGTCTTTAACGCATCAAAGCTTAGTTGATTAATGTCGAGATGATGATGATACAAAATACGATATAATGTTTTATATAAACTCGTCCCTGTATAGGGAACATAAAACATGGGCTTGTGGACTCTCCCCCATTTTTCAGCAACGGAATAAGGGAAAACTCCTGAGAATAACCACATGTCCACGTCATTTGAATGAGCTTCTAGTATACTAATCACATCTTTTTCATAAAAATGAAGAAAGGGTATGCATTCAAATTCTGAATACTCCTTTACCACCGATATGAGCCATTGGAGATTATCCTCCACACCAATGATTCCTAATCGTATGCTCAATTCATCACCTACCATACTATTACTCTCATCAAATTCGCTCGTCGAATTTGTGTCCGGATTACCTAAGCCCGCTCGATAAATTACCGTAAAAAATCGCATGACTCGCCGGAGGCTTAACTTCATTCAGCTGGGTTTAATCCCCACTGAATCGAAGTGCAATTTGCATTCATCCCCACTTGTAGAAGTGTAGGACTTTTGCCCAATGAAGTTAAATAATTCCTTGCCAACGAAGGACGAATTCGGCAATTACCGCAGAACCAAGATAGGTTCCCAGTAATACACACATGCCGACGATGATGCTTCTCCAGCCTAATTTTCTAAAATCTGCCCAAGAACGGCCGATGGCAATCCCTGCATAAGCGAGAATCGGTGTACAAATGGCAAGCATGTTTACGTTTGTCGTCCATTTGACTACATACTCTGATCCCGGAAAACCAGGAATCGATACAACAATAGCGATAAGAGAAATGTACGCAACAGCAGGAATTTGAACCGGAATGATTTTTCCAAGAATTAAACCAACTAATGAAATAACTATAAGAACAAGTATACCAGGAATTGCCTCAACAGGCATTACATTGTAGCCGACCCAGTTACCAACAAGTGTAATCGCTCCAACAATTAATAAGACCATAATCCATTCTTGTATATTTTTTAACATAGTTATGCCTCCACATCTGCCTGAACATTAGATGATTTTCTTGCCCGTACTTTTATGAGTATGGAATACAGTTTTTCTGTTAATGGAAGAGCCAGGAAGATACTGATATATAGCCCAATCCCTGTTGAAATCAGATTACTTGCACCCGCTAAGGCAAGAATATCTGCTTCTAATTCTGGAAAGCCGGCTATTAAGGAACCACTTGCCGCAGCCATCATACTTCCACTGCCTACTCCAGAAGCCATAGCAAAGGATAGTGGGTGGAGCGGTGTGGCACTAGCTAAAATCCCCGCAATCAATCCCATAAAGATGGCTCCAAAAACGGTACCAAAAATGTAAATAGACATGACTCCTCGTCCTTCAGGAGAGTTTAGACCAAACTTATCCATAATTAAGGCAACATTTGGTTCACGAGCTATGGAATGAGTCATTCCAATACTTTCACGTTTTAAACCTAGTGCGACTGCTACAGGCAGTGCGATTAATATCGTACCGAGATTTCCGATTTCTTGGAGTATTAATGCCGGACCCACTTCGATAATCGTTTGAATGGACGGACCAATTGTCACTCCAAACTTCGCCATTAGTAAGCTTACTGCTAAAAAAATGAGAGATTCAGCATTTTTCGATTGTTTTTCTTTTACAGCAGGTGTGAAGTACAACCCTAATCCAATAACAATGGCATATAACATCGGCAAAAATGTAACAACCCCGACACCAATCGATACCGATTTGGAGCCAATCATTTCTGTGGCGATGACAACAACTAATACAATGAGGTGTAAACGCCAATCTTTCCATAATGAATATTGTTTTTCAGCCATCCTTTTGGCCCCCTTCTATGAATAGAGATTCCTCAGAATCTCTTAAACTATTTTCTTTTTTAACTATGACTCTTCATATATTCTATCGTTGCCGTACCAAGCACTTGCGCCGCAATTAATAAGGCTCTTTCGTCAATATCAAATTTAGGATGATGATGTGGATAAGAGCTTTCCCGACCTGCCTTCTCGGCACCTGTGAAGAAAAAGGTTCCTTTTACATGCTGTAAATAATACGCAAAATCTTCTCCACCCATTTGCGGAGCATATTCTTTCACCGATTCTACACTAGGAGCCATGCCAGCCACTCTTGCTAAAAGCTCTGTTTCTTCTTTATGGTTGACCGTTGGCGGGTAGCCTCTTGTATAGGTATACGTATAGTCTGCATCTGAAACAAGACAGGTTCCTTTTGTGACCCGATCAATTTCTTTTTCCACAAACGAACGAACCTCTTCTGTAAACGTGCGAACGGTCCCTGTCATAGAAACAGAATCGGCAATAATGTTATACGGATTCTTCGCTTCAATGGAACAAACCGAAACCACGGCTGTATCTAATGGGCTTACTTTTCGGCTAACAATTTGCTGCAGATTTCCGATTAACTGGCCGGCAATCACGATACTGTCCTTTGTCAATTCCGGTTGAGAACCATGGCCGCCGTATCCTTGGATTTTAATATCAAATCGATCAGGAGCTGCCATAAATGGACCGGTACGATACCCAATTTCACCTAGCGGACATGTTGCCCAAAGGTGGGTTCCAAAAATTACATCGACTCCATCCAAACATCCATCTTCAATCATGGCAATCGCACCGCCTGGAGGCAGTTCTTCCGCATGCTGATGAATAAAAACGACGTTTCCTTGCAGGTCCTCCTTTCTTTGGTTCAGTGCCTTTGCCAGTCCTAAGAGTGAAGCGGTATGTCCGTCGTGACCACAGGCATGCATGACACCATCGACTTTTGACTTATAAGGAACATCATTTTCCTCTTGGATAGGCAATGCATCAAAATCTGCTCGTAGTGCAACGGTCGGCCCAGGCTTTCCTCCCTTTAGCGTCGCGACAACACCTCGTCCACCTACACCTGTGCGAACGTCATGCCCTAATTTCTCGTGGAAAGCGGCAATGTATTTAGGCGTTTCCACTTCCTCAAATGATAATTCAGGATGCTGGTGAAGATAGCGTCTGATTTCTACCATTTCCCCATATTCCTGTTCTAGTAGTTGATATAATTTTTCCACTCTCTTTTACATCCCCTTGTTTTAATTTTTAAAAAATTCGTAATAAATAAGGTCCAATTTCGGTTATGTCCCTAATTATACGTAGAGATTTTATTTGCAGTCAATAATATTTTTAGAAATATCAATATTTTTTGTGCACAAGAGGAGGTCTATTGTACTTTCTTGATGGACAAAAGAGCGCTGTGAAGCGGGTTGGACATCGAGGAAAGGTCCTTGAAACATGGGGACGGTTCTGGTGAAAAAGTCCTTTTAAAAAGAAGGCTTTGTTAAATAATATGGTTGATTTTTGACTCATTTAAGCTGTATGGTCATGAAATAGTAGGAGAAAATGCATTTTCTCCTACTATTTCATGACCATACAGCAACCTTT